>Ga0335077_10001685_pt1 | contig 26264 bp, 20 predicted proteins | sample Lox_Sample_31_FD_207151 | JGI IMG/M metagenome (GOLD analysis project Ga0335077, IMG submission 207151) | Soil microbial communities from Loxahatchee National Wildlife Refuge, Florida, United States - Lox_Sample_3.1 | ecosystem: Environmental > Terrestrial > Soil > Wetlands | place: USA... | reverse complement strand
TGCCCATGATGGCATTCATGGGCGTGCGCACCTCGTGACTCATATTCGCCAGGAATTCGCTCTTGAGTTGAGTGGCTTCCTGGGCGGACTTTAGCGCAGCCGCAAGCTCCTCATTTTTGCGCCGCAGTTCGGCGGTCTGAGAGCGCACGCGGCGGCGTAAGACCAGCACCCATGCCGAGGTCAGCAGCGCAATCAGTGCGACCAAACCGAGAATCGACAAGGCTCTGCCGCGGGTCCACCAGGATGGATGTCTCAACACCACCACGTCCGCAGGGGAGCGCAGGCGAATCTTGAAGGACTGCGGTACCCCAACTCCGTCCTTTTCCATTACCAGAATGCCGGTGACTCGAATGCGACTGTCTTCGAGCAGAGCTCTCTTCACCTCGGCGGACTTCCACTGTCCGGTGGCGCTGAACGAGGCGCCACCCTGTTTCATGATCAGCACTTCTTCACTGGGAAGAACGACGCGAGCCGTCAGTTGGCCTTCTACAGTAACCAGGGCGGAATCATGGCTGTCGTCATCTAGCGCTTTTTCGGGTTGAACCGGAAAGGGTGGCGGAACAGAAACGGCGCCCGTCCGGCGGTAAATGGCATCTTTCAACGTTGGGCGCCAATCCACAAAGCCAGCGAAGCCCACGACTTCTACGCGGTCACCCGGGGCAAGCGGCGCTGTTTGGCTGGTCTCTACGTAGATACTGCCGGTTTGATCAGCGATGTAGAGATCTTTTCCCTGAAATCGCGCGGTCACAATGCCGGACACTTTGACGCGGTGCGTTGGCCGTCCTGTAAAGGCGAATCTTTGGAGAGCTTCGATGGGCCGAGCGGCGGCGGCAAACGGATCCGGCGGGCCGGATTCGATCGTTTTGATTTCCTGTATCGACGGCACGTAAAGCATCACGCCGACGAGTTGGTTTTTGGCGGTGAAGATGGCGCCGCAGGCTCCGTGGATCCGAACATAGGAGTCCACCAGACCAGCCGGAACTGTGGGCTGGCCAAGGACGCGGACCACGACACGGCCTCCGGGCACCTCCAGGTTCAATCGGAGACAACAATCATTCGGGGGCACCTCGGCCGACCGCACGAGCCCTTCGATCTCTACCCAGCGTGCGTCTACAGAGGTCGAGGCCATTTCTTCGAATGTCACGCGCTTGGCGGGCGGCATGGGCGCCTGGCCAATCACCGTCCAGTGTGGTTTGTCGATATCCGGGGCAAAATCGCTTTGAGTGGTGACTCCCCAGAGTTCGATCAACTGTCCTTGCGCCGCTTTGGGAAGGTTCGGAGACCAGGGCACCCAGCCGCTTCCCGTTGCATCCTGAACGAACATCTCAGGGATGGAGCCGTCTTCGAAATAAGTGACCACCACCTTCAGATGGACGGGGTAACCCCGGACAGCCTCGCTGCGCGTGAGCTTGCGAACCTGAGCTGCCGTGGTCAGGACCGGCAGCTTTGGATTAGAAACAGCTTGCGCGGAGACGAGAGAGGGACCGATCAGGCAGCAGAGCGCGATTGCCGGAATGCGATGCCCCAGCTTGACTGCAGAGCCGATCGATTCATCTGATTGCATGGAGCGTGCGGCCTACCCGTGGGCAAACCGACCCGTGATCTTCTGCTATCTAGTCTGATCGCGCGGCGTACCGCAGGCAATATACAAACGGATAATTGAAGAAACCTAACCAAGGTTAACCGAACCATTTCGGACCCACATATAAATGATGGCTGATGGTGTCCGGCACGGCCAGGTAAATGAGAAATCCAATTACGCCGTGCGCCAAACCGAGAAAGAAGAGGTTTCGGCGTTGGAGGTAGAGCCTGGCGCAGAAGTATCCGCCGGCTAGAGTCACAATCATCAGGAACCAATTCGGCAGATGGGCAAGCGAGAAGAGCACCCCGGCGAGGATGGGTACGCCGCGCGGGTGATTTGGCAAAAGATCGGAAAAGCGATTGACGAAATAGCCGTTGAGAACGTATTGCTGGAACAGACCCCAGACGCAATAAAGTGAGAGGCTGAGCCATGCCCCTTCCCAGGAAACCTGCCGGATGGTGTTGAACACCAGGCCGGCTGCCAGGATGCCCAGCGCGACGAGCGCCAGGCAAATCCAGAGGACCGACGACTTGTGCTGCACGTTCCAGCGAAACCCGAGCTTTCGGAGGCTTTCCTGCTTACGTACCTGCGAGGCCATCACCAGAGCGAGAATCGGAATCCACGCGTACGGATATCGAAAACGCAGCCACCAGATGTAGAAGATAATTAACGCAAACGTGACTGCAGCTTCGAGGCCCGAGAGCCACTTTGCGGCGGCCGTGGACTCAGAAGAAGAGGTGCTTGGTGGCATCTACCAATGCGTGCAGCGTCATCGAAGCGGTGGCGCTTGACGCCCTTTGAAAGACCTTACCATACGCAAATCCGGCGATCGTTGCCAGCATCATGTATCGCCAGTTGGGCAAGGGCTGCGGTCCGTTGTTCAAGTGAGCGCAGCCGAACACGACAGAAGCGAGCACCAGAACCGCCGTGGTTGTCCCGAACTTCTGCATGAGCCAATTCTGAATCAGAGAGCGAAACAGAATCTCTTCCGGCAGCGCCGTGGCCACAAAAATGAGCCCGAAGGTCCTGACGGCTGCGGCCACTGAGAGGTTTCCCACAATATGAAACGGTGGAATGAACGAGAGCGCGAGCCCCAGCAGGATGAGGATGGGCGCGACGAGCATGAACGCGATCAACGGATCCGAAAAGTCCATCAACCGGCTGGGCAGGTTGTACTTCATTCCTTTCATCCCGCGAAATCCAAGAAATAGGGCCAGAGCCAGCGTGAGAGCCACGCCGTACGCGACGGTATGCAAAAAGCCCTGCGCGTGCCGTGGAATCCACGCGCCGCCCAGATTCAGCTCGATGGGCAGCCAGAGCATGAGGATCACGATCAGATCGAGCCACGTTGCCGCGCCGGCGTCCGCACCTTGCAGAAATATACAGACCGTCGGAACCAGTGTGTACGCGATGATCAGGAGCGTGAGCGGCAGCCCCAGGACGCCCAGCCACAGCGCGACCAGGCAAAACACCGCCGCAAGCAGCGCTGGAAGAGCGAACAGCAACGCAGGACGGCTCCGGAGCTTCTTCCTTAGGGCGGCGGGGACCGCGGGCAAAAGGAATGTCAGAATTACGGCGAGGAAGATGCCGGGAACCCACGTCCGCACGTCGTGGCTCTCTAACCCGCCTGGTTGCCGGGCTTCTCCCGAGGGAGGAACCGTTGGATGAAGTTCGTGTCCAATCTCCCGGCTCTGAAATCGGCGTCTGCCACAATTCTCTTGTGCAGCGGGATGGAGGTGTGAATGCCCTCGACAATGAAGAGGTCAAGCGCGCGCCGCATGCGGTTTGCCGCTTCAGAGCGGTCGTGCCCGTGTACGATGAGTTTGGCCACCAGAGAATCGTAGTACGGCGGGATCACGTAATCGCTGTACGCCGCCGTATCCACCCGAACGCCGATACCGCCGGGCAAGTTCAGAGCGGTAATCCGGCCCGGCGAGGGCGTAAAGGTCTGTGGATTTTCGGCGTTGATGCGGCACTCGATGGCATGGCCGTTGAATCGGACCGGGCCTCCAAGAACCGCGGGCAGGGTTTCGCCGGCCGCAATGAGGATTTGGCTCTTCACCAGATCGATTCCGGTCACCATCTCGGTCACGGGATGTTCCACTTGAATGCGTGCGTTCACTTCGATGAAATACAATTGGCCGGATTCGTCCATCAGGAACTCAATGGTCCCGGCATTCGTATACCCGATGGCTCCCATGGCTTCGCGCAGCTTCTCGGAGAGGCGGCACCGCACTTCGGGCTTGAGCGCGGGTGAGGGCGATTCTTCGAGCAGCTTCTGGTGACGCCGCTGGATGCTGCATTCGCGCTCACCGAGAATCTCGACGTTGCCGTGCTCGTCCGCCAGCACCTGAAATTCGATATGGCGCGGCCCGCGGATGAATTTCTCGATGTACACGTCGGGGCAACCGAATGCCGCGCCGGCCTCCTGTTGCGCTTGCACGAGCTGGCCCGGCAGTTCGGCCGGGCCGTTCACAATGCGCATCCCCCTGCCGCCGCCGCCCGCCGAGGCTTTGACAATGATCGGATAACCGATAGCGTCAGCCGTGACCAGCGCCTCTTCTTCCGTTTTGATGACACCTTCGGAACCGGGCAGGATGGGAACGCCCGCTTCCTGCATCATGGCCCGCGCGCGTTCTTTTACGCCCGTGAGCTGCATCACGGCGGGACGCGGCCCGATAAACTTGAGATCCGATGCTTCGCAAACCTCGGCGAAGCCGGCATTCTCACTCAGAAAGCCGTAGCCGGGATGGATGGCATCGGCGTTCGTAATTTCCGCGGCACTGATGATTGACGGAATATCGAGATAACTGCGTGCGCTTTTTGCGGGCCCGATGCAGATGGCTTCGTCGGCAAAGCGGACGGGGAGGCTGTACCGGTCGGCCTCTGAGTAGACCGCGACAGTCGCGATACCGAGATCCTTGCACGCGCAGATGACGCGTAGCGCGATCTCTCCCCGGTTGGCGATCAGGATTCTCTTAAACGGGGCGGATGGCAAACAAGGCCTCTCCGTATTCGACGGGTTGAGCGTTAGGCACCAGCCTGCTCTCAATCACGCCCGCGATTTCGGCCTCGATCTCGTTCATCAGTTTCATGGATTCAATGATGCAGAGCACCTTGCCGGGCTGAACCGTCTCTCCGATCCGCACGAAGGGCGGGGATCCGGGAGCGGCGCTTTCATAAAAGGTGCCTACGATTGGCGATTTCACCATGACGAGATCTCTTTCGGCGGCCTCTTCGGGCTTGGGCTTCTCGGCCGGAGCGCTAACGGGTTTCTCGGCCTGCTGCTGGTTCGGAGCCGAAATTTCGTGAACTTCCCCGCCAAAGGAACGCCGGATCCGCACCCGGTTCTCGCCGCGCTGCACTTCCAACTCAGCGATACCGGTCTCGGAGACCAGTTGGATCAGCTCACGAATCTCCTCAATTGTCACAATCGAATAGCTTAGCAGTTTTCGCCCGACGGCCATTACTGGTGCGGCGAAAGTACCGTGGCAGGGCCGTTCCGTTCTTGCAGTGGATTACAGAATTCGGAGTTCTTTTGAAGTTGGCGTCAACACCTCGCAGCCGTTGTCTGTCACGGCTACGGTGTCCTCAATCCGGATGCCCCCAAAACCCTCCAGATAGACGCCCGGCTCGATGGTGATGGTCATTCCGGTTACAAGCGGTGTCTTGTCCTTCTTGCCGATGCGTGGAGGCTCGTGGATCTCCAGTCCCAGGCCGTGTCCTGTCGAGTGCACAAACGCCCGCGCAAGGCCGTGGCCCCTCAGAACGCGCCGCGCTGCGCGGTCCACTGCCTCGGCGCGTACGCCTGCGCGAACGGCGTCAATGGCCGCGAGCTGCGCCTCGAGCACCGCCTTATGCGCTCGCTTGACGCGCATGCCCGGCCTTCCGAGAAAAAGCATGCGGGTCATGTCGCTGGCATACCCATCCAGCATCGCGCCCATATCCACCAGAACCAAGGCGCCGCGGCCCAGGGTGGCGGAGGTCGGACGCGCGTGTGGCAAGGCAGTGCGCGCACCCGCCGCGACAATGGTCTCAAACGCCGGGCCTTCCGCGCCCTGGCGGCGCATGCGGTAGTCCAGCTCGGCCGCAAGTTCAGACTCGCACATGCCCGGGCGGATGTGTCTTGCCGCCTGCTCATAAGCTCGAGAATTCAGCTCGACGGATCGCCGGATGGCGGCAATTTCCCGGTGCGACTTCACGGCGCGCTGGCGCTCGATCCAACCCACCACGGGCTCCAGCGAGCTGCGCATCGGCAGGGCGTCCTTGAGCGCTTGATGGATTTCGACGGTCATGTGGCTTTTCTCGAATCCCACCCGCCGGCTTTTTACACGGCGCAGGTACTGAGCCACAGGCGGCAGCATGGGCCCCGACACGACGCGGACCGGGCAGTCCACCTCCTGGGCAGCCTGGATGCGGTACCGGGGATCAGTGAAAAACACTGCGCGATCCGGCAACAGAATTACCAGGCCATTGGTGCCGGTGTACCCGGTCAGGTACCGCACGTTGGGACCGAACGAAACCACGAGCGCGTCCAGATCGTGTTGCACCAACTGGCACGCTAGAACGCTGCGGCGAGCAGCGAACTCGTTATCGGCCACGAAGGACTTCCTGGGCGAGGAGGACGGCACGGTCTGCCAGGCCACTGGCCTGCTGAATTTCACCATGGTCCATGGCTTCACGCGCGAGCTTCTCGAAGGACCGTATTTTCTCGACGGAGTCCTTCTCCGCATCCGAAAGGCGGAGCGCTGCAAGGCGGCCGAGCATCTGGTCGACGCCCTTCAATCGGCTGGCGATGTCCTCATTTAGACGGCGGCGCTCGTCGTCCGACAGCACGGGCCCGATCAAAGCCCGCTGCGTCTCGGTTGGAGGGGGCGTATCCGCCGTCTCGGTGGCTTCGGGTTTTCCCGGGGTCGCGGCTGGTTGTGGCGCCGGGCGTTTACTGCTGCGGCGTGCCTGACGTTGCTGGGGCGGCTCGGCGGGGACGCTCACTGGCGGTGCGGCCAGCGCCTGCGGGTCGATGGGCTGCGGATTGGGTAAGCGCACCTGTGTCTGTGGCATGGAGAGCGGCTCGCTGGGCGCCGGTTCGGGCTGGGGCTCCGCCTTTGCGCTGGCGGGTTGCGGTGGGGGCACCGTCGTGGCGCGCGGGGTTTTCGTCTCACAGGCCGACAGCAGAAGGGCCAAAACACCGATGGTCGTTTGGAAAATCGGGCGCATGTCGGTTTCAGGTCGAAGTTGATACGGCCGTGGGGATGCGGATGATGAAAGTGGTACCTTTCCCCGGCTCGCTGGTGAACTCGATTGTACCATCGTGCAATTGGACGAAGCGGAAGGCCATGGCGAGCCCGATTCCGGACCCTTTAGGCTTGGTAGTGAAGTACAAACCGAATATTTTCTTCCGGGCCTCCGAGGGAATGCCGCAACCCGTGTCACTGATGCGGATCTCGGCGTCATCGCCACGCAATGAGGATTGGAATCGCAACTGGCCGCCATCCGGCATGGCCTCGATGGCGTTCATGACGACATTCAAGATGGCCTGCTTGAGCAGGTCGAGATCAGCCGCGATGGACGCGCCGTTGGCCTGCTGTTCCACCGTCACCTCAATCCCGGCCGTTTCCGCAAGCGGACGGGCGAACTCGGCGATTTCGTTAACAAAAGATTCGAGCGGAACGTCAATTGGATGCAGTTCCACGGGCCGGGTGAAATCCAGAAACGTCTTCACGACGCGGTCCAGGCGGACTATTTCGCTTCCGATAATGTCCATTTGCGGCTTAAGGTCGCTATCGCCGCCGGCCAGCTTCATGCGCGCCAGCTCCACGTGCATGAGGATGGCATTCAGCGGGTTCTTCACTTCATGAGCTACGCCGCCGGTGATGCGGCTGATGGCAGAGACACGGTCGGCAATTTGTAGCTGCCGGCTGATCTGCCGGGTGGCTTCGGGGTCGCGCAGGCGCACGAGGATTCCGGCGCCGGCGCCGGTTACCGCGGAGCTTTGCAGCGCTTCCAGCACGTCCACCGAGAGCAGGGCGACGGCTACGCCCGAACTGCCGTTGCCGCCGGACTCCAGAGGAATACGCCGGTTGTGGATGGAGCGCCCGGTCTGCGCGGCCTGTTGCAGAAGCAACCCGAGCGACGTGCTGGGAGGAAAAATATCCAACAGGGGCCGCCCGATCAGATCGGAGCGTTCGCGGCCCAGGAATTTCTCCACCGCTCCGGCCGCGGCCACCAGCCGCCGGTCGCGGCCGAACACCAGGATGGCGTCCTCCAGGTCGTCGAGCAACCGCTCGAAGTTGCCGCGCAGATCGGAGAAATCGTATTTTGCGCCCCGCAGTTGCTGGCCCAGCAGATTCACCTTGGAGGCCACCACCGCGAATTCATCGGGTCGCGACTTGGCGGCCGGCAGGGTTTCCGGGTTCTGGTATTCGCCTTTCATCAGCAGATCCAGCATATGGCCCAGTTTTCCAATCGGCCGGAATGCAATCGCAGAAAACAGAATTGCCGCCACCATCGCACCGGCAAACAGCAAGGCCGAGAGTTCGGCGTGCGATTGGATCGTGGGAATCATGTCCTTCCGGATCAGATTGGGCCAGACCACGACACTGACATAGATCTGCGGCTTGTTCGCGGCTCCCAGCCATTCCGACAGTTGGTACTTGTCGGTCGAGTTGATGAGCAGCACACGTGTCTTATGGATCAAGCTGGTCGTCTTCACCAAACGCTCGAAATCCGGATACGAAGGGAACTTCTTACCCACCTGAGTCGGGTCACTGTCGCTGAGGATCACACCCTGGGGGTCGCAAACCGCGATTTCGAACAGGGAATTGGTGGCCGTCATGAGATTCAGCAGTTCGCGGGGGAGTTCCTTGTCGCGCCGCAGAGCCTCTTGAACCGAAACAGTGAGATCCCGGTTGGCCTTTCCTTGAACCAGATTGGTGGCTTGATCTTTGGACAACCGCGCGCGTTCCAGAGTGGCGTCAAACTGATGCTTGACCTCTTGCACCAGGTCGACAACGGACACAACCCCCACGATCAGGCTGGTCACCAGAACCGACCACAACGTGAGTTGTATGCGCAGGCTCATACGTGCAATTCAACGGCGCGCAGCCGGGCGGGGTCCCGGAATATCAGGTGCCCTCGGGAATCAGCAACACTTTGCCGGCCGTCACGCGTGATTCCAGATCGCGATGCGCCTGGGCCGCCTGGGCCAGCGGATACGTGCGGTCGATGATGAGCTTTAGTTTCCCTGATGCGATCCACTGCAGAATGTCTCCGGCTCTCCAGAGCAACTCCTCGCGCGTAGCGCAATAGTAGGCCAGGCTGGGGCGGGTAAGGAACAGCGAACCTTTCGTATTCAGGATCGTAGGGTCGATGGGCGGAACCTTCCCGCCAGACTGTCCGAATAACACCATCATCCCGCGTGGGCGCAGGCAATTCAATCCCTGCATGTAGGTGGGCTCGCCGACCGAATCATAAACCACGTCAACGCCGCGGCCATCGGTCAGCCGCTTGACCTCCGCTTCGAAATCCTGGCGGGTGTAAAAAATGATTGCGTCGGCGCCGGCCTGGCGCGCTAGTTCTGCCTTTGCCTCGGTGGATGTGGTGCCGAAGACCCGCGCGCCCAACATCTTGGCCATCTGCACGATCAACCGGCCCGCGCCGCCAGCCGCGGCATGGACCAGGCAGGTCTGGTCCGGTTTCAAGGGAAAGGTGGAGTGCGTGAGGTAGTGGGCGGTCATGCCCTGGAGCATGGCGGCTGCTGCACTCTTCAAATCAGTGCCGTCAGGCACTTTTACCAGTTGCCAGGAGGGCACCACCGCGTACTCGGCATAAGAACCGCGCGCCATCGCATAAGCCACGCGGTCGCCCTGCCGGACTTCTACAACCTCGGGCCCGACAGCTTCGACCACGCCTGCCGCCTCCATTCCCAGCGTGATGGGCAGATCGGCCTTGTACAGGCCCGTCCTGAAATAAATGTCGATGAAGTTCACCCCGGAAGCCGCGACTTTGACCAGCGCCTGCTTCGGGCCCGGCTGTGGCACGGGGATGTCGACAAGCTGCATTTGCTCGGGACCACCTGTTGTTTTCACCTGAATCGCTTTCATCGCAAACCTCGGTATAGCGCGCGCCGCAAATGCATGGCTGCCGCATAGAGTAACAGATAGGAAAACGTAAAGGGATAGGCGACCAGGCGGGCAAACGTGCGTACTATTCCGGCGTCGGCAAGGCCGGCGCGGGCCTTGATGAACAGGCGGATGTTCGCCCAGTGGCCGCGATCGAGCCAGAAGTAATCGGCATTCTCATTGATCACGAGAACCTTCGCGGGCACCGCAAGAACCAGCCCCCATTTCCATTTACTCAGGATACGCTCACCCGAACAGAGGATACCCGCGACAGCATAGCGGTTCGCGCGCAGCTCTCGGACGAGCGCACGGCGTCGCTCCCGGTACTCGTTCACGTTGTAGATTCCGGTGAAGCCGGCGGGCGACCCCGCGAAACAGGTAACCAGGTCGATCGGGACGCCATCGCCGAACTGCATGCGTATGCGGGGAATCACGTTTTCAGTGATCCGGCGCGATCCGCTCTCCACGAGCAGGATGCGAGTGAGCTCCGGAACGCGACGGCGAAAAAAATAGCGCACGACGTAAAAAGTGTAGCGCAGGCGGCAGGCATCGCCGTGCTGCGTGTTCAAATCGGCAGCCTGAGCCGCGCCTCGCAGCCTGAGCCTGTGCGGCGGTTCTCAAGCGTCAGGGCGCCGCCGTGCGCTTCGGCGATCTGGCGGCTCAACACCAGCCCGATTCCCGAGCCGCCGGGTTTGGTGGTAAAAAACGGCACGAAGAGATTGCTGGTGTTGGAGAGGCCGGGACCGTCGTCCTCCACTTTGACCTCCACGTACGAGGCGTTCTTCCGCCAGCCCACCCGGACACCGCCGCCGGTTTCAAGCGCGGCATCCGCGGCGTTTCGCAGCAGGTTGATCAGAAGCTGCTCGAGCTGGTCGGCATCCCCATGGATCACGAGATCGGGTCCCGGTTGGACATCCACGTGAAGCCGCGTTTCCAGGCCGACCACGCGCCGCACCCACGGATCGATTTCGAGCGGCGCCAGCGTCGGCCTCGGCAGCTTAGCCAGGCGCGCGTATGCGCCGATGAAGCGGCTGAGCGATTCCGACCGCGCCGAGATCACCGCCAGCCCGCGCCGCATGTCGTCCTGCCAGTCCGGCGGCAGGGTCTCCCTGGCGACCAGATTCTCCAGGCTTCCGGCAATGGATTTGATGGGAGTCAGCGAATTATTCAGCTCGTGTCCCAGCACCCGGACCAGCCGCTGCCACGCCGCCAGTTCCTCCTCGCGCAGGGGACGCGTCAGATCTCCGATCACCACCAGTTGCATGGGCAGACCGTGCTCGCGAAACATGCTGCGCCGCACGCCCCAGCGCCCCGGGCCACTCGGAAACGTAGTCTGCACAACGCGCGCCGGATCGCCTTCAAGGCATTCCGCCAGGTCCAATTCCGTGGCGCTACGCCCGGTGAGCCGCTCAGCCGGCTTGGCCAGGAGTCTTTCGCCGGCGCGGTTTACCAGCCTCAGTTTCTGCTCGCTGTCAAAAGCGAAGATGGCGACGTCGATTTCCTCCATGACTTTCCGCAGCAACGTGGTGGCTTCGAGCGCCCCCAGCCGTTGCTCGCGCAGGGTGCCGCCCATCGAGTTCACCTGCTGCATCACCTCACCGAGCGCGTCATCAATTTCCGCGCCTCGCGCTCGAACAGAGAAATCGCCCTCTTGCAAGGCTGCCAGCAAATTAGAAAGTGTGCGCAGCGGGAAGACCACGCGCTCGCGCACGGCCCCCGCGAAGCCCAGCCAAAATCCGGCGATCAGGACGGTCAGGGTCCACTGCACTTTGGGGTCGTGGTTCTGGGTCCACAGCATGATGAGAGCTATGGCGGAACCCGGAAGCCCGGCCAGGACAGCAAGAAGAAAGATCCGGCGCTCGTAATAGAGCCAGGAGCGCCGGCCCTTTGCGGTCATAATCCAAAGCGTTGCAAACGGCGATAAAGAGCGCTGCGGCTGAGTCCCAGCGCCTTGGCGGCGTGGCTGACGTTGCCATCGAAACGCGCCAGTGCCTTCTTGATGAGCGAAAACTCCACGTCCTCGAGGCTCATGTCTTCCAGTCGCGGGGCTCCTTCGCGCGACTGCCGCAAGCCGAGGTCGGCTGCTTTCACCGTGTCGCCCTGAGCCATCAGCACCGAACGCTCCACTGCGTGATCGAGTTCGCGAATGTTTCCCGGCCAGGGATGGTCCAGCAGCGCCTGCATGGCGGCTGGATCGAAGGCAGCGAGCGGCTTGCGGTAGCGCTGGGCGTGCCGGCCGAGGAAATGCGATGCCAGCAGCGGTATGTCCTCGCGACGGTCGCGCAGCGGCGGCAGGTGGATTTCGATGGTGTTCAGACGAAATTGCAGGTCAGCGCGGAAGTGCCCCGCAGCCACTTCCGCGTTGAGGTCGGCATTGGTGGCTGAGACGATGCGCACATCCACCTGGCGCGTGCGGGAAGATCCCACGCGTTCCAGTTCGCCCGTCTGCAACACTCGCAGCAGTTTGGCCTGCTGGGTAGCGCTGATATTGGCGATCTCATCCAGAAACAGCGTGCTGCCGTCGGCTAGCTCGAAGCGGCCCACTCGATCGGCTTTGGCATCGGTGAAAGCGCCGCGGACGTGGCCGAAAAGCTCGCTTTCGAAAACGCCTTCGGGCAGCCCGCCCGCGTTTACCGTCACCATGGGCTTCGAAGCCCGCGGTGAGATCGCATGCAGCGTCAGCGCCACGACTTCCTTGCCGGTACCCGGTTCGCCGGTGATCAGGACGTTGGCATCCGACGGCCCCACATTGGCAACCAGCCGCAGCACGGGCTGCATGGCTGGAGATTCGGCAATCAGGGTGGGCCGTTCGACGCCGCGCAGCAGGCGGTTTTCCGCCTCCAGCCGCAAACCTTTGCGCAATGCCCGGCTCAGCTCGATCTGCGTGCGCAGAATGCTGATCAGCCGCTCGTTTTCCCAGGGCTTCTGAATAAAATCGCGGGCGCCGCGCCGCATGGCTTCCACCGCAATCTTGACGCTGCTCCATGCGGTCATGACGACCACCGGCAGAGTACTGTCCAGCGCCTGAATGCGCGACAGCAGATCCAGACCCTCCTGCCCCGAGGTTGTGTCGCGCGCGTAGTTGAGATCCATCAGCACCACATCGAACTCGCGCGCATCGAGAGCGGCTAACACACCGGCCGGCGACGACACCAGCTCGATCTGATAACCCTCGGTCTTGAGCAGCAGGCGGAGGGCTTCCAGCACATCCGGCTGATCATCCGCGATCAAGACCCGCGGAGCGCCGGCATTCTTTGCCGCGAAGGTCTTCCGTTCCGGCTCCACGATCGTGCTCATCTTAGTTCACCAGCCACCCATCCGCGAGGTTGATGATGCGGTGGCCATACTGGGCATTGGTCTCGGAGTGTGTGACCTGAATGATGGTGGTGCCTTCATCGTTCAATTTCTTGAACAGCTCCATGATCTCCTTGCCCTGCGCTGAATGGAGATTGCCCGTGGGCTCGTCGGCCAGAATCAGCTTGGGGTTGGCGATGACCGCCCGCGCCACCGCGACAAGCTGCTGCTGCCCGCCAGACAACTGATTGGGGAACAGATCTTTCTTTCCGACGATATGAAATCGGTCCAGAACGTCGCAAACCATGCCGGCACGCTCGGATGATTTAATGTTCCGGTAGGACAGGGGTATGTCCAGGTTCTCGTAAACCGTAAGGTTGTCGATGAGATGATAGCTTTGAAATACGAACCCGATGTATTTCTTGTTAATTTCAACCCGCTGCTTGGTGTTCAACTTATGGACGGGCTGTTCCGCAAAGTAGAACTCGCCGGTCCAGGCGCCGTCCAGCATGCCCAGAATGCTGAGCAACGTCGATTTCCCGGCGCCTGACGGACCCATGATGGTAACGAACTCGCCTTCTTTGATCTCGAGGGTGATGCGGCGCAAAACGAAGGTCTTTCCATATCCCGCTTCGTAGTACTTCTCTATGTTGTGGAGTCGGATCATCGGTTCCATTTCTGATTTCGCTTATTCATATCTTAATGCTTCCATAGCATCGACTCTGGAGGCGCGCCGGGCGGGAATCAAGCCCGCCAAAATCGCCACGCACCCCAGCAGCACCGCCACCGCGGCAAACGTTGCCGGATCGGTAGGTTTCACGTCGAACAGGAATTTTGCAAGAACACGAGTCACCGCCAGGGCACCCGCTATTCCCAGCATGACACCCGCACCAGCAAGGACCAGAGTACGTCGAAGCACCATCCGAAATAGATCAGCCGCTGCGGCGCCCAGCGCCACACGGATGCCCATCTCATGTGTACGCTGGCTCGCGGTGTATGACACGACGCCATAGATTCCTGCCATCGCCAACACCAGGGCGAGCGCCGCAAACAGCCCGATAAGCCACAGATAAAGGTACACGTCCGACAAAGAATCGGCAATGACGCGCTTCATGGTCTTGATGTTGAATACTACCTGGGTTGGTTCGACTTGATGGATGGCTGCACGCACGGCACTCACAAGCTTTTCGGGTGGCAGTTTCGCGCTCACGACAAGCGACAAACCCGAGTCTGTCTGGGCGACGTTCTGCGCAACAGGGTAATAGATTTCGGGGGCGGGGGCATGCCCGAGACCGATCTGTCGAACGTCTCCCACGACGCCGGCGATGGTGCCGCGGTCGGTGTGCCGACCGATCGGATCTTCGTTGGGGAAAAACCGTCGGGCCAGCGCTTCATTGATCAGGATTACAGGCGGAGCATCGCTTGTGTCATGGTCCGTCAAGCCGCGGCCCTTTCGGAGTGGAATACCCATTGCACGAAAATATCCGGGAGTCACATAACGCAGTTCGGCCACGGGTTGGCCGGCAGGGGTCTCGGGTGGACGTCCGTCAATCGTGAAATGACTCGTCCAGTTCCAGTCTTGAAGCGGAAGGAACTGGATAAAGCCGGCGGCAACCACTCCGGGAATCTGCGTGATCTGCTGCTCAAGTTCGTGGTAGCGGCTCGCGGTCGTGTGACCCGAAACATGCAAAGTAAGAACGTTTTCGGCCACCAGCCCGGTCGGAGTTGTTTGCAGACGGACAAACGTGCGCAGCAGGAGACCTGCACCGATCAGGAGAACGAAGGCAAGCGCGATTTCAGCCACCACCAGCCCGTCACGCAATCGCCCGCGGCCACGGCTCATACCGCTCGCCTCTTTCATCCCGCTGTGCGGGTCAGTGCGGGCGGCCGCAACGGCCGGCGCGAGGCCAAATCCGATTCCCGTCACAATGCAGGTTCCTAGCAGAAAAGCGAAAACGCGCCAGTCGAGCCCGATCTCCCAGGAGCGTGGAATCTGAGCGGCAGCGAGTTGGAGCAAGAGGTCAGCGCCCCACGCTGCCATCACCATCGCCAAAAGACCGCCACCCAGCGCGAGCAGAACGCTTTCCGTTAGAAATTGCCTCACCAGCCGCAGGCGTCCGGCGCCCAATGCCGAACGAATCGCGACCTCCCTGGTCCGTACCGTAGCGCGCGCCAGCAAAAGGTTGGCGACGTTGGCACACGACACCAAAAGCACTAAACCGACAGCGCCTAGCAGTACCAGCAACGACTTGCGCGCCGGCCCGGCGACAGCCTCCGACAGCGGCGTGATAAGGACGCCGCGCCCCCGATTCGTGTCGGGATATTGCGCTTCCAAACGCCTGGCAATCACGGCGAGCTCGTGGCGCGCCGCCTCGATGCTTATACCAGGCTTGAGCCTCGCGACGACACCGTCCGCATGATAGTTACGGTTGTGCTCCCATTTCGGCGCGGCCTGCCAAGGAACCCATAACTCCGTGCGGAAAGCACGGTAGGGGAATTGGAATCGATCCGGCATCACACCGATGACTGTGAATGTTTCGTTTTCGAGCTTGATGGTCGCGCCGTTGAGTGATAGATCGCCAGCAAAATGTCGCTTCCAGAACCCTTCACTAGCAACAACCACGTTAGGTGCATCGTCGTCTCGAAATGTCCGGCCGGCGAGAGGCTTGACTCCCAACATGCGGAACAGCCCGCGCTCAGCGGCAATTGTCGCAATTCGTTCGGGCTCGGCGATGTCCTCGAGATTCCGGGTTTCGGGGACATAGGCAATCATGGCCTCGAACGAAGCACTCTGCCTGCGCCAATCCTCGAGATCCGGATAGGCAACGACGCCTACGCCGAACGGTGCGACCGTTTCATTCAATTGGACGAGGCGGCTCGCATCAGCGAACGGCAGCGACCGCAGCAGAACACCGCTAACAACGCTGAAGATAGCGGTATTAGCCCCAATGCCGAGCGCCAGCGTCACTATCGCGATTGCAGTGAAACCCGGATTCTTACGCAGCCCGCGCACCGCGTAGCGGATATCATTCAACACAAATCACACCAGAACCGTAATGTCCCGCAAAAACCAGGACCTACTCATATCTCAGCGCTACCATGGGGTCCACCCTGGTCGCCCGGCGCGCGGGCGTCAATCCAGCCAGCAGGGCCACGAACCCCAGCAGCGCCGCCACCACGGCGAAGGTTGCCGGATCGGTAGGTTTCACATCGAACAGAAAATTTGTAAGAACCCGCGTTATGGCCAGCGCACCGGCGCTTCCGAGCACGATGCCCATCCCGGCCAGAACCAGAGTGCGCCGGAGCACCATGCCGAGCACGTCCCGTCTTTCCGCGCCGAGCGCCATGCGAATGCCGATCTCCCGCGTTCGCAGCGTGACCTGATAAGCCAGAACGCCATAAATGCCCACAGCAGAAAGTACGAGCGCGAGCAGCGAGAATGTTCCCATCAGGCGGGTCTGGAAGCGCGGCTCGGCGGTCGAGGCGTCGATTCTTTCCTGCATCGTCGACATCGCCGACACTGGCTGATCCGGGTCCACGTCATGAAGGGCAGCGCGCACCGCTGCGGCGAGTTGCTGCGGATGCGATGCCGTGCGCACGGCAAACGTCATGCTTCGGAGCCAGAAGGCCTTATCGACCTGGGCGTATGGGAAGTACAGCGCGGAATCGGGCTTTTCCGCCAGGTTCATTTGCCGGATGTCGTCCACAACGCCGACAATCGTCAGCCAGTCCCCGGGTTTGGGATGTTCCTCTTCGCTGATCCGCTTTCCGATCGGATCTTCGCCGGGCCACAGCGTCTTTGCCACTGACTGGCTCACCATAGCCACTCCCGGAGCGCTCGCGCTGTCGCGCTCGGTGAAAACACGGCCGCGGAGGAGCCGGATTCCCATGGCGCGGAAATACGCCGGACTTACGCATAGCTTGTCCGCCATATACTCCGGCGGCAACGGCCGCCCGCCTTCGAGCCGGAAGTCGCCCTTAGTCAGGAGACCACCCAGCGGACTCCAGTTCACCGCCCCGGCGGCCACGACTCCCGGCAGGCCGGACAGCCTGGCCAGCGTGCGCGTGTGGAAATGTTGTATCTGCGAAGCCGTTTGATAGACCGTATCGGGCAACTCCACCGTCACAGTGAGGACGTTTTCCGCGCGAAAACCGGGATTGACGGCTCGCAACCGCAGGAAACTCTTGAGCATCAGACCTGCACCGGTAAGCAAGACGAGCGCCAGCGCGATTTCCGACACCACCAGAATGCTGCGCAATCCTTCATGGCGACTGGTGTAGGTTCGGACGCCTTGGCTTAGGGACTCCCGCAGTTCGCCGCGCGTCGCGTGCAGAGCCGGCGCCAAGCCGAAAGCAACTCCAGTGGCGACCGACACGAGCACGGTAAAAGCCAGCACCCAACCGTCGATGTGAATCTGATCCAGGCGCGGAATCTTGCCCTCGGGCGCCAGCGCCAGAAGCGCAGGGACACCCCACAAGGCGAGCACCATTCCCGCCGCGCCTCCGGCCATCGATACCAGCGCGCTCTCTACCAACAACTGACGAACGAGCCGCCACCGTCCAGCGCCTAGAGCTGTACGCAATGCCATCTCCTGGGTCCGTCCCGCAGCGCGCGACAACAAGAGATTGGCGACGTTGACGCAGGCAATCAGCAGCACGAACCCAACGGCGCCCGTGAAAATCCAAAGGGATTCCCGAATGTCGCGAACCAGCAGTTCGTTGAGCGGAAGAATCTTAGCGAGCCAGTCGCCGCGGTCTTCGCCCGGAGCCAAAAAGAAACGTCGAGCCAGGGTCTCCAGCTCGACCTGCGCCTGCTGCCGAGATGCCGTGGGCTTCAGGCGTCCAACCACGGGCAGCATGAATGAATTATGCGGGTCGAGATGAACATTCAGCGGCGTCCAGACTTCCGCGTCATACGGGAATTTGAACCCGGACGGCATCACACCGATTACCGTGAAGTTCTCTCCGTCCAGTTTGATGGTTCGGCCCAGTGCCCGGGCATCGGCGCCAAAGCGGCTCCGCCACAGCTTGTCGCTGAGCAAAGCCACGTGGTCCCGGCCCGGTTGGTCTTCCTCAGCTAGAAAACTTCGGCCGATCCGCGGCTGTACACGCAGCGCAGCAAAAAAATCCGCCGTCACATTGGCTCCCGGCACGCGAACCGGATCTCCGGCGCCGGTCAGGCTAACACTGTTTGCCCCGAACGCGGCAACGTGTTCAAACAGCCGGTCTTCCCGGCGGAATTGCAGGTAATTGCGATCTGCCAGGCTTGGCTCATTGCGAAAAGGGCCGTGCTGGTTTGCGAAGGAAACCAGAAACAACCGCTCTGGTTCCGGGAACGGCAGCGGCCGCAGAAGCACGCCGTTCAAGACCGTGAAGACGGCAGTATTGGCGCCAATCCCCAGCGCCAGCGCAATGAGAGCGACAGCGGTAAATCCCGGTTTGCGGCGCAACGTGCGAGCCGCGTAGCGAATGTCCTGAATCAAAGAGTGCATGGGCCCGCCTTAGAGGATGTTTTCACCGGCCGCCGGGGCTGCGTGCCGTGACAAGCAGTCGTTTGGGATCGTGCTAACTTCCTGCGCGGTGTAGTTCAATGCTCCCGTTCACCGTCTTCAGGCTCAGCTCCGGACCACCCTGGCCGATCGAGCCGCTGACCTCCCGGCCGGTGAACCTGCCTCGGACCATCAGCGGAAAGTCCGTCGAGATATGGCCGTTGACCGTGCTCGCGTGGACCTCGGCATTCACCGTTGCCGGCATCTCGACATCAACGGCGCCGTTCACAGTGTGAAACTGGAGCGGCCTGGACCACGCGGCCTTGCCCAGGCGGGCTATGATCGAGCCGTTGACCGTGTCGCCCTCCGCCCATCCGGTGGTCGAGATAGAGATCTTGCCGTTCACCGTGTGAGCTTCGACGTCACCGGTCAGCGACGAGGCCTCTACTTCGCCGTTCACCGTGCGTCCGATGAAATGCACTCCGGCCGGAATGCGCACCGTGAACTCCACTTTCACATCGTTGTTGTTCACGTTCATCCTCCCGCCGGGGCCCGGCTGGCATTCGTTGTGATGCGTCCAGTCGCTCGACGGATAGACCGCGCAGATGGTGATGCCACCCTCGTGCGGTACAGCCTGAACCGCAACGGAATTAGGATCGCTGTGCCGTCCCGACTTGCTGGCCTCCACACTGACCTCGGAACCCGAGGCCCGTTCGGCGCGGATTGCGCCATTCACGCCCTTGATCTCGACGGACTGGCCGGGGGCCAGTTGGCCATGCCACGTGAAATCGCTGGGCCGCGCCAGGGGCGCCAGCGCGCCGATCGCTACCAGAACCAGAACAATGGCTCGTATGACACGCATGATGGTCTCCTTCGACGGTTCGTTACTCATATCTCAATGCCAGCTCAGCGACCGACAGAAAGCCGCCGCTCGTCGCCCGGTAGTCGCGATCCGGGGTGATCGCGTACGGTACCCAAACGTCGGTGCGGCGATTGTTCCAGGAGAAGTCCGGCGGAAGGATCCCAATCACCTGTCGGCTCTCGCCATTGAGCACGATTTTCTTGCCGATAATGCCCGCCTCACTCCCAAAGCGCCGGATCCACAGCCGGTGGCTCAGGATGACAACGTGATCATTCCCGCGTTTGTCTTCTTCCGGCACAAACGCGCGGCCAAGTATGGGATGCACGCCGATCATTTGGAAGAAATTGGCCGACACTGCCCCCGCCAGCAGTTCCTCCGGTTCTCCGACCCCGGTAAGACGCACGCTCATTATGTCCGCTACGCCGGCAAGGTCTCCGAACATGTGATTAGGGCTTTTATGGCAGAAATAATTCGCGGGAGAGGCTTTTCCCCGGGCGCTCTCCAGACTCGACAGTTCCCGGGAGGGCTCGGAGCGCGGCAGAACAGAATGGACGAATGTTCCGGTTTCCGTACCGATGCCGAGGGCGATCGCCAGCACAGTCACAAACGTAAAACCGGGATGGTGACACAACGACCGCATGCCAGTGCGGAAGTTCTTGAAGAGGATTCCCATTCCCTTATCCCGACTTCGGTTCTGACACCTAAGGCAAGTGGCGTACCGCCACACGAGCCATCGCAAGTTGCGGATTCATAGAGAGTTACAGCGAGGAGCGAAAGCGCCGGTCAAACGGCGTGTCCGGTAATGGGATTACCTTGCCACAAAACCGAACAAGTCGACTCGCGGGTGCAGCGGGCGCACAATCTGTTACGGCCGGATCGTTTGGCTTCGTAGAGTGCCTCGTCCGCCTGCGCGATCAGGACAGACGGCTCCGACGCCAGGGTGGGTACCGTGCACGCCAACCCCTGGCTGATGGTGACTTGGCCGGCCGCCGGCGAGCCGGGATGCCGGATGCCCAGAGATTCAATATTGGAGCGCAGCCGCTCCGCAACCACAGATGCGCCCGGCAGTCCCGTTCGTGGCAGGATCACTGCGAATTCCTCGCCGCCATAGCGCGCGAGAAAATCGTCGGGGCGCAACAGACCTGCAGCGAGTTCGCTTGCCACCTGGCGGAGACATTCGTCTCCAGCCGGATGTCCGAGACAGTCGTTATACGCTTTGAAAAAATCGATGTCCATCAGGATCAGCGCGAGCTCGAATTCATGGCGCGCCGCGCTGCGCCACGCGCGGTCCATCATGTCATCGAAGTGCCGCCGGTTGGCCACGCCCGTGACCGAATCGATCAGTGAAAGCTGCAACAATCGCTCATTCGCCGCTTGCAGCTCGCGGGTGCGTGTTTCCAACCGACTCTCGCGCGCTTTGCTGCGCAGAACTGCACGCACGCGTGCCACTACCTCCAGCGGGTCGAGGGGCTTCATGATGTAGTCGCAGGCCCCGGCGTCGTAGACCTGGTTCACGTACTCGCGTCCGGCGCTCGACATCATCATTACCACCGGTGTGTGGCAAAGGTCCGGACAGGCCTTGATGCTGCGGCAAAGTTCGAGCCCGTCCGCCGAGGCAGACATCATATCCGCCAGCACGAGTTCCACTTCTGCCTTACCTATGGCCCGCAGGGCTTCTTCCTTGGACTGCGCGAACAGAACCGTCGATTGCAGCTCCTCAGACAGGATCGTCTTCAAATCATGCGGATCATCGTCGACTATCAGAATCGTCATAGGCCAATGAGCGTCCATCGTCCAACGCGCGACGGGCATCACTAGGATTTTCGCCTGAATCTGAACCACACTTTCGCCTGGAGAGGATAAACGCAGGAGGGCTGAGCAGGCGGCCTTTCTGAGAGTTGCACTCCTAGGCAGGCCGCTTGCGCGCGTTTAATTCGACTTCAAAGGCTATGGTTTGGAAAAGGGGCTTACTGCTAGTTCGCTGTTTGTAGAGCTGACGGATTCACCTGCCGCAACGGCCCCTGGTCGTCCGCGAAGTTGCTGGTATTCAAAACCTGAATGCCGGCGTTGTGTTCGCCGTTGAAGGGAGTGACCGTGGCGGGGCACCCGGCCTGTTGAGCGGCATCCGGAGATCCAAACCAAAGCCCGAGATGGTACATCTGGATCGGGTTGAAGGGTGGGTTCAGACTGGCATCCGGAAACGGTCCGTTGAATACAACCGGTGCGGGCGCGCTGTTCTGCGCCACCGAGAACGTCTCGATGCTGAAGCGGCCGACGAAGGTTTGGTGGCCCCGTCCGTGCCGGTCGGTCTCAATATCGCCCTGATACCAGGCGACGCCGAACGGCGCCTTGGGTACCTGGAGGACGAAGAAATCGAACTCCGTGTTGGGTGCCAACCCCTGCACCGAGACATCCATGATCTCGACCGGGCCCGCGGGCGTGATCCTCACTGTGCCCGTAGCGTTCGGCAGGCACGTCTTGGCTCCCGCCGACACCACCATGTTAAAGGGAACGTTGTGATCCCGGTCGTCCGCTGCAAGAGGAGCGACCGCCAGCAACAAACCCAGTGCGGAGGACGCCAGGAACTGCATTTTCGTAAACAATTGTGTTCTCTCCTATTCGGAAATTCGAGGGATGTTTCCCTCGCTTCAAATAAATATTAAGTTTGGCTGGATCCGAATGTCGTAAGAGGTCTGTAAACGATTCGTAAAGCTTTTCTGACAGCAGCCCCGAAGACTTCTCGGATTCGTTTCAGTCGTGGCGAGGCGCATGAAGTCCTTCCATTCGTCTTCGCAGATTTGCCCTCACTGTTTTCAGCAAGCTCCGAGAGCCAGCCACACCCTCACGCCGTGCGTTGTGAGCTAAACTGCCTGAAGACCGATATGAAACTCAGCCCGCGCCACGAGAATCTTCTGAAACACACCTTCATTGATTATCTGCAGACCTCTGAATTCCTGGATCATCCGCTCATCGTGAACAAGGCCGACGGGCTGTACTACTGGGACCTCGAAGGCAAGCGTTACTTCGACGGGATCAGCGGGATCTTCGTGTCGAGCCTGGGACACCGCCACCCGCGGCTCCACGAAGCCGTGCGGCGCCAGATGGAGCAGATCACCTTTGCGCCGCCGCTCCACGGCATCGCGGACATCACGCTCGATTTCGTCGAAAAGATCGGATCCGTCACGCCAGGCAATCTGAAATACGTCAAAGGTTTCAGCGGCGGTTCGGAGGCCGTCGAATCGGCACTCAAGTTTGTCCGGCAATACTTCAAACAGACCGGGCGCCCCGGAAAGTATAAATTCATCAGCCGTTATTTCGGTTATCACGGAGGCACGTTCGGCGGCATGGCGGCCAGCGGTACAGGTCCGCGCAAGACCAAGTTCGAGCCCCAGATGCCCGGCTTCTTCAAAGTTTTTCCGCCGAGCTATTATCGCGACCGTTTCGCTACCTGGGAGGAGGCCAATCGTTTCGCCGCTGAGAGCTTCGAAGACGTCATCATCGGCGAGGATCCCGATACTGTGGCGGGTGTGATTCTTGAGCCCGTTGGCAACACCGGCGGCATCATCACACCGACGCCCGAATATTTCCAAATCATTCGCCAGATCTGCGACCGGCACAACGTGATCCTGATTTTCGACGAGGTGATCACCGGGTTCGCCAAGACGGGACGGATGTTCGCCGCGCAGACCTTCGGTGTGACGCCGGACATCATCTGCACCGGTAAGGGCATCTCCAACGGCGTGATCCCCCTGGGCGCCATGATCGCGCGCGAAGATATGGCAGAGGCGTTCTTTGGACCGCCGGAAGCGGCCGTGCAATTCGCGCACGGTCACACATTCGCCGGCAATCCCCTGGCTTGCGCCGTGGGCATCGCGGTAATCGACGAAATGCTCGAACAGCGGCTGGACGAGAAAGCCGTCCGCCTCGGCGAATATCTCACCTCGCGCCTGGAATGTCTCAAGAAATACGGCGTGGTGCGCGAAGTACGCGGGAAAGGCGTGCTGCGCGGGGTCGAACTGGTGAAGGACACGCGCTCCATGCAGCCCTTCCCCGAACTCGGCAAAGCCATGAAGAGAACCGCACTCGCGAACGGCATCATCATGCGCGTGGACCCGAGCTGGTTCGCGGTTTGCCCGCCGCTCATCGCCGACGAGGCGGATATCGACGAGATGTGCGGCCTCATCGAAAAGAGCCTGACAGACGCGCTGGCCACCGTGGGCAGGTAGCGTTTACCTCCAGCTTATAATGCTTGCTCATGAAGAAGTGGGCTGGCCTGGCTCTGATATTCGGAGCGATTGCGCTGTTTCTTTTGTTGAACCGGGCTGCCTACAAGGGCTACTTTCAGGATGACGACCTCGACACCTTAAGCTGGGCCGGCAAATTTCCGGCTAGAGCGTTTTTGCAGTGGCTGCTCCCGCTTCGGCTCCCCCCGAATAACTTTCGCCCCGTAGGCGCGTTTTACTATTATGTCCTCGGGACGACATTCGGGCTCGATTTCCCGAAGTATTTGGTCCCGCTTCAGGCCTTCCATCTCCTCAATATCTGGCTGTTGTGGCTCCTCATACGGAAGGTCGGCATCGGGTCGCCGGCAGCCGTTGCAGGGGTTTTCTTTTTCGCCTTCCATGCGGTGCTGATTGATGCCTGGTGGAAGCCGATGTATGTCTTCGACGTTCTTTGCGCCACTTTCTGTCTGCTGGCTCTTTTTTTTTATGCCAGCGACCGCTGGATCCTCGCTCTGGTTTCTTTCTGGCTGGCATGTAAGTCGAAGGAACTCGCTTTCATGCTGCCCGCGGTACTAGCGTGCTACGAGCTGTGGCTCGGGCAAAAGCGCTGGAAACGCTTGGCGCCTTTCTTTGCAGTGTCGCTGTTGCTTGGAGTGCAGGCTGCAACCGTGTCTCACGTGGGTACCCCGTATGAGTTGCGGCTGGGCTTCCATACGCAGTCGGCGACCCTCGGGTTCTACTCCTCGCAGCTCTTTTTGCTGCCATACGCTGGGCTCTTTCTGCTCGTGTTGCCGATTTTCTTGCGCGACCGGCGGTTGTGGCTCGGTCTGGCGGCTATGTCGCTGTTGATGGCGCCGCTCCTGCTGTTGCCGGGGCGGCTGTTCGCGGTCTACTGGTACGTTCCACTCATGGGGGTAGCCCTCGTGCTCGCGAGCATTGCGGATGGCCGGTACCGCACAGTCGTGCTGATTTTTCTGTTGCTTTGGATTCCCTGGGACTTTCTCCATTTTCGCGAATTTCGCCGTGCGAACCTGCGGCGGGAGCAGCAGAACCATGCCTATGTTGGCGAAATCGAGAAATTTGCCCGGCTTAACCCAGCCGAGCGCACGTTTGTGTATGACGATCTGCCGGAAGGATTTCACCACTGGGGCGTGACGGGCGCATTGAAATTCATCTATCGAAATAGTGATTTAACTGTTCAACAGCTCGACCAGCCGGAATCACAAGAGCTCCTGGACCATGGCAATGCGGCCTGGCTTCATTGGAATAGCCGCTTGGATCGGCTGGACATCATCCGTTATCCCCACGAAGGATCTCTGCTGGCGTACCTGAAAATGGACGTCAGCTTTCCTGCTAACCAGTTGCTCGATGGCTGGCACAATCTGGAAGGTAACTTTCGCTGGACCGAGCCGGATGCTACCGCCGTTCTCTTCCGGCCCGAAGAAGCCCGGCATTTCGAGCTGATCGCTTGCCTGCCGCAGGAACAGATCCTGAGATATCACACGGTGGCCTTGCGCGTGCTGCTCGACGCACAGCCACTTGGGCAGCACGAGTTCACCACTCCAGGATGCCAGACCGTCTCTTGGCCGGTACCACCCGGACCCGCCGGAAAAGAGCGGGTTGAATTTCACAGCGCGCCGCCCTACCCCGCGCCCAAGCCTGATCCACGAATCCTCGGCATCTCGGTTTCGGCATTCGGATTTACACCCAACTGACGGCTAAAAAAGTCCCCGCCGCAAGAGCCGTTTCTAGAGCTACTGGACCGCCATGGTCACGCCGGACTGGCTGAGGCCTTTTCCAATCCGGAGCACAACAGGCACTTTAGTGCCCGGCTTGATGCCATACGGCACTTTTGCATTCACCTGAATCACTCCGGCAAGACCCGGCGCCGCGCCGGCATAGAGAATCTGGGCCCACTGCCCGCCGATGTTGACGTTCACTTTGTTTTTCGGTTGCGGCAGCGGATCAGAGGCCAGAACATCTTCCGCCCAATCCGGATCGCTTTGGCCTTGGCCTGTGGCCCACAGCGAGATAATGGAACCTCGCGCCGCGGGATTGGCGGCACTGTTCACGGTGGTGTCCTGATTCAGGATCGCCCCCTGTCCCTGACCGGATTGATCCAACGTGAAGATACCGGGTGCCGTATCCGTGACGGAGGTAGAGAAGGTGGGACTGCTCTGCCCTTGGTATTTCACCTGTACATCGACAGTTGTCTCGCCGGCCAACGCATTGGGCACAACGGCGGCAACCTGATCCGCCCGCGTATAGATCAAAGGCGCGGCCAAGTTGTTGAACAAAACCTGCGTACCCGCCACATTTGTGCTGATCTTTCCGGAGGAGTCGACCTGCGCTCCAGCCAGTTCCGTGGGTCCCAGACCGGAGCCATAGATCACGACCAGCTCTCCAGGGGCCACCGGACCGCTCATACTACTGGCGGAATTCACCACGTCTCCGATGACTTTCGTCTGGCTGAGCAGGCCATAGACGACGAGCCGGTTGGAAAACGTAGGCACGTAGACCTTTCCGTTGGCGATCGTGGGAGCCGTGAATTTTGCCAGGTTTCCCAAGCTATCCCGGCTGGCGTTCATATTGCTATTCCAAAGTTCCTTCGAAAGGTCGGTGGCTGGGAACGCATGCAGAACCCCCAGGCCGTTGTTATCCCCGTTCGCCGTTGTGATAAGCCACAGGATCGCG
>Ga0335077_10001683_pt1 | contig 26289 bp, 26 predicted proteins | sample Lox_Sample_31_FD_207151 | JGI IMG/M metagenome (GOLD analysis project Ga0335077, IMG submission 207151) | Soil microbial communities from Loxahatchee National Wildlife Refuge, Florida, United States - Lox_Sample_3.1 | ecosystem: Environmental > Terrestrial > Soil > Wetlands | place: USA... | reverse complement strand
CGCATCGAGCAGCGCCGGCGGCCAGGCTTCCGTGGTGGGCATGATGCGCACCAGCGCGATGCGCCCGTTGGTCGACAGCCCGAGCGGGCCCTGCGCGCTCTGCCACCAGTCGCGCTCGTCGGTGCACCAGCGCGAGCGCAGGTAGTCGTCCGACATCAGCACGACCAGGATGCCGGAGGCGGCCACGTCGCCTTGCAGCTGCCCGCTCAGCGGCTCCAGCGGGTCGACGCCGCGGCCGGGGCGCAGATCCTTGTCGAGGAAGACGCGCAGGCTGCCACGCACGCGCGGATCGGTGCGCAGTTCGCGCTCCAGTTCCTGCGCGAACGCTTCCGACCATCGTTGCAGGAACGCTTCGCCGCCGGCGTCGCTGCCGTGGCTGTAGCTCACGAACAGGTCGTGGGCGAACGGGTCACCGACGTAGGACATCAGACGCGCGCAGCCGGGCGAGCGCACAAGGGACTGGAGAATAGGTCAATCCGTCGCCCCTGCGTACCCCCGGGATGCCCGCGCGCGCTCGTCGGCCGAGATGAGACCCGGTCGAATTCGGCGCCCTGCCCGACGATCGTCCACTCGCGACACTCGAGCGCCTCGCAGGCGAAGGGCAGCGGCAGCGGCGTCTCGATGCCCGGCGGCACCTTCGCGAAGAGAATCTTGTCCTCCGCACTCACCGCTGGCGCGCCCGCCATCGAAAGGATCACCGCACACATCCCTGGACCGCAGCGGAGGAATGAACGGGCTATCGCGAATTGCTCCGATGCCCCGCGGTGTCTCGGCACCGGGCCCTGCGAATGTCATCCCGAGCCGCACGCGAGGGACCTCGATCCGTGTCGCAGCTGCCCTGTTTCCTGCCACGAGATGCCTGGTCGCTGCGCTCCTCGGAGTGACACGAGGCGTCAGGGAACGATACGCAGCGCGTGCGAGTCGGGGGCGCGGATGTCGATGGCGCGGCCGTCCGCGCCGGTGGCCTGCGCGTTGATCTCGATCTTGGTGAGGGCCGGATTGACGGTCAACACATGGAAGCGCACGACAGCGGGCTTGTTCTCGCCGCCCTCGTCGCCGCTGGCGTTCACGCGCACCGACATGCGGCCGCCCGCGCCCTTGCCCTCGACCGGGTCGAGCACGGCGGCGTCATAGGAGAGTTCGACGGTCGCGCTCGCGCTCAATCCCGGCGAGGCCTGCATGCCGACACCGACCAGGAAATCCTGCTCGATCGCGACCTGGTTGGGCGCACTGAACGTCAACGCCACGAATTCCGGCTGCGGACCGGCCGGAGCTTCGTAAGGGACGTAGGGGAGCGGATCGGTCGAGAAGACGAGCACCTGCTTCGTGCCGAGCGGCAGGTACGTGAGCACCATGTGGTCCGCCTCGATCGCATCGACGCGGTATTCGTGATCCAGGTTCCGGCCGAGACGCGCCGCGTAGGGATAGTGGTCGCGCTCGAGCAATACGGTCGTGCGCCCGTTCTGAGTCCATTTGCCGAGGTATTTGAATGGAAGCGGCGGCGGGCCCGCTGCCCTGGCGGTGACCGTGTCCGCACCCACGCTACCGCAATAGAGGATTGCGATTGCGCACACTGCAGCGGCGATCTTTCCCGGCATCCCGCGCCACGCTTCGGTGTCGAACCGGACACGACCGCGTGGATTGTGAACCCTCCCGGCAGAAATGCCAGTCCGGGCGCGGGCCGCGACGTTTCGCTTGACGATGCGCCGCGCTAACGCAGGACGCCCGCGCCTGGGCTGTGGGCAGATTCGCGTCGCCGCCCGACCCGGGTGCGGAAGTCAGTACGCTTCGGGCACCATCATCGACTCCGGCACCGGCTGGCGCAGGTACTCGGGATGGCGCACGCGATCGGGCAGCGTGATCGGTGGATGCTCGACCTCGCGGTACCCGAACTGCCCGAGCAGATGGTGGATGCAGTTCAGGCGCGCGCGTTTCTTGTCGACCGCCTGCACCACCCACCACGGTGCTTCGGCGATATGCGTGCGCTGGAGCATGAGTTCCTTCGCCTTCGTGTAGTCCTCCCAGCGCCGCCGCGACTCGAGGTCCATCGGGCTGAGCTTCCACTGCTTGAGCGGATCGTGGATGCGGCTCAGGAAACGCAGGTGCTGCTCGTCGTCGGTGATCGAGAACCAGTACTTCAGCAGGCGGACGCCGGCACGCACCAGCATGCGCTCGAACTCGGGCACGGAGCGGAAGAACTCCTCGTACTCGTAGTCGGTGCAGAATCCCATCACCCGCTCGACGCCGGCGCGGTTGTACCAGCTGCGATCGAACAGGACGATTTCGCCGGCCGCGGGCAGGTGCGCGATGTAGCGCTGGAAGTACCACTGCGTGAGTTCGCGGTCGTTCGGCGCGGGCAGTGCGACCACGCGGCACACGCGCGGATTGAGCCGCTGGGTGATGCGCTTGATGACACCGCCCTTGCCGGCTGCATCGCGCCCTTCGAACACGATCACGATCTTGCGCCGCTCCTGCTGCACCCAGTCCTGCAGCTTGACCAGTTCGCCCTGGAGCCGGAACAGCTCCTTGAAGTAGGCAAGGCGCTCCGAACGTTCGTTCTCCTCCCGCGCCGCGGAGCCGGCGCCGGGCAGGTCGGCGAAATTGCGATCCTCGACCTCGAGTTCGAGCTCCTCGTCGTACCCGTCGACGAGTTCGCGTTCGATTCGCCGCAGCAGTTCGTCGTGGCTACCGTCGCCGAGCATGTCGTCCTCGCGCTAGAACAGGTGACAGAACGACCAGTACAGGAGCCCCGAAAGCATGATCGCCGCCGGCAGCGTCAGCACCCACGCCATCACGAGATTGCGGATCGTCGCCATTTGCAAACCCGACTGATTCGCGGCCATCGTTCCCGCCACGCCGGACGACAGCACGTGCGTCGTCGAAACCGACAGCCCGAACATGTCGGCCGCTCCGATCGTCGTCATGGCAACCAGTTCGGCCGAAGCACCCTGGGCATAGGTCAGGTGCGACTTGCCGATCTTCTCGCCGACCGTCACGACGATGCGCTTCCAGCCGACCATCGTTCCGAGCCCCAACGCGATCGCGACCGCGACCTTGACCCACAGCGGGATGAACTTGGTGGCAGCGTCGATCTGCTTCTTGAAGGCGCCGAGGTTCTCGCGCGTCGCGCGGTCGAAATTCACGCTGGGATTCTTCTCCAGGAACCGGATCGCCTCGGATGCCAGGTACATGTCGTTGCGCACGTTCGCTACCAGCTCCGACGGCACCTTGGCGAGCGAGCCGTGCTCGCGCACCTGCGCGCCGAGGCTGCCGGTGGTCGCGGCCAGCGCCGGCACGACGTCGTCATGCAGTTCCTTGGTCCGCACGTATTCCGCGAGCACCGCGCGCGGATCGGCCGGTACCGGACCGGGGGCGCTGCGCTGGAGTTCAGCCTGGGTCACCTGGGCGACCGCCACGAATTCCGTGGTCTCGCTCGCGGGCATGGAGCGGTTCAGCGCGTACGAAAGCGGCACCGTGCCGACGAGGATCAGCATGATCAGCCCCATGCCTTTCTGGCCGTCGTTCGAGCCGTGTGCGAAGGAGACACCGGTGCACGTCAGTACCAGCAGGCTGCGAATCCACCACGGAGGAGCCTTGGCACCGCGCGGCGCTTCGTACAGTTCCCGGTTCTTGACCAGCCGGCGCAGCACCAGCACCAGCAACGCCGCGAAGATGAAACCGACCAGTGGCGAAAGGAGCAGCGAGTAGCCGACCTTGGTCGCCTGACTCCAGTCGACCCCGCTCGTGCCGTCGCGGCCGTGCATCAGCGCGTTCGCCACGCCGACGCCGATGATCGAGCCGATCAGCGTAGTGACGACGATGCCGGCAGGCCGAGCCACCACGTGCCGAGGTTCCAGATGATGGCCGCGATCAACAACGCGAACACCATCGCGAATCCGGCGCTCGAACCGACCTGCAGGATCAGTTCCACCGGCAAGAGCGAGATGATCCCGAAGGCCACCGCGCCGCTCGAGACCAGCACGCCGAGGAAGTTGAACGCGCCCGACCACACGACCGCAACGTGCGGCGGCAACGAGTGCGTGTAGATGACGGTCGCGACCGCATTCGCGGTGTCGTGGAATCCGTTGACGAACTCGAATCCGAGTGCGATCAGGAGTGCCAGTCCGAGCAGCAGGAACGGCAGCCAGGTCGCGCTGTGGGTTCCCGCTTCCGCGAGGTCGCCGAACAGGCTGTAGCAGGTAAAGAGCAGACCAGCGAGAAGGAAAAACAGGAAAACAAGCGCGGTCAGGCGGCCGGGCCGACGATCGAGTTGCGGGCGCGCGGCCCCGTGCGCAGCATGCAGCGTCGCTTCGGCGGTTGTCGTCATGGTGGTCTCGGTGGCGATGCGGGAGGGCGATCGTCCGACCCCCCGATGACGCTCGCGTGACAGGCTCGCGGGGCTCGCTCGGGGCGGTGATTCCTGCGTCGCGCCGCACGTCGCTCCGCACGTCCGCCGCGCGCCGCGCACGCTGAACCGAGTTCCGTACTCGGATCAGTCACTTGCGAGTCACTTCGCATCCTTAGGCTGCGGCGATGGATTCCGTTGTCGACGCACCACGGCCCTACCGGTTGGCCTTTCTAGCCTCGCAGGCGGCGTCGGCCGCCGCTGACGCCACCGGCGCTGCGGCGGTACGCCGCCTGCGCACGATTTTCGTCTCCGACATCCATCTCGGCACGCCGGGCTGCAAGGCGGCGCACCTGATCGACTTCCTGCGCCATCACCAGGCGGAGCATCTCTACCTGATCGGCGACGTCATCGATGCGTGGGCGCTGAAGCGCCGTTTCTTCTGGCCGCAGGCGCACAACGACGTGGTGCAGAAGGTGCTGCGCTGTGCGCGCAAGGGGACCCGCGTCACCTACGTTCCGGGCAACCACGACGAAGTCGGGCGCCAGTTCTGCGGCCTGAACTTCGGCGACATCGCGATCCGCGCCGAAGCCGAGCATCGCCTCCTCGACGGCCGCCGCATGTGGATCGTGCACGGCGATTTCGCCGACGGCGTGATCCAGCACGCGCGCTGGCTGGCGAAGCTCGGCGACCGCCTGTACGACTTCATCCTGTGGCTGAACCGCCACTTCAACGACCTGCGCGCATTCCTCGGGCGCGACTACTGGTCGCTGTCGCAATACCTCAAGCACAAGACCAAGAACGCAGTGAGCTTCATCACGAACTTCGAGCACGTCCTGCTGCGCGAGGCGCGCCGGCGCGGCTACGACGGCGTCGTGTGCGGCCACATCCACAAGGCCGAGATCCGCGCCATGGACGGCCTGCTCTATTGCAACGACGGCGACTGGGTCGAGAGCCTGACCGCGCTGGTCGAGACGCTCGACGGCCAGCTCGAAATCGTCGAGTGGAGCGTGATTCGTGCGCCCGCGGAACCCGTGCCGCGCTGGGATCACGAGGAGGTGGGGGCGGCGAGCGGAGTCGAAGTCGCGGCATGAAGATCCTCACGGTCACGGACGCGTGGCACCCGCAGGTCAACGGCGTGGTGCGGACCATCGAAGCGACGCGCCGCGAATGCGAAAGCCTCGGGCACCAGACCGCGGTCATCAGCCCGCGCAACTTCTTTACCGCGCCTTGCCCGCGTTATCCCGAGATCCGCCTTTCGCTCCTGCCGTATCGGGGTGTCGCGCGATTCATCGGCCTGCACCGCGCTGCGCAGCAGGAACTCGCCATTCATATCGCGACCGAAGGACCGCTCGGCCAGGCGGCGCGCCGCTACTGCCTGCGCCACGGGCTGCCCTTCACCACCGCCTACCACACGCGCTTTCCGCAATATCTCAACGCGATGTTCGGCGTGCCGGAGCGCTGGGTCTATCGATTCCTGCGCTGGTTTCACGGCGCGGCGACGCGCGTGCTGTCGCCGACACCCGAGGTCGATCGCGAACTCGCCCAGGCCGGGCTCACCAACGTCGCGCGCTGGACGCGCGGCGTCGACCTCGACGTCTTCAAGCCGCAGAGCGGCGAGGCACCACTCGTCGCAGGTTGCCCCCGCCCGCGTTTTCTCTACGTCGGACGGGTGTCGGTCGAAAAGAACCTCGAAGGGTTTCTCAACCTCGACCTGCCCGGCACGCGCATCGTCGCCGGCGAAGGCCCCGCGCTGCCGCGCCTGCAGAAGCGCTTCCCCGACGTGCGCTTCGTCGGCATCCTGAGCCGGGAAGAACTCGCTGCCCTCTACAGCAGCGTCGATGTATTCGTCTTTCCCAGCCGCACCGACACGTTCGGACTCGTGATGCTCGAGGCGCTTGCGTGCGGAACGCCCGTGGCCGCGTTCCCGGTGCAAGGACCGCTCGACGTGGTGGGAAACTCCGACGCCGCATGCCTGAGCGAAGACCTGCGCGGCGCCGCACTGCGTGCCCTGCGCATTCCGCGTGAGCGCTGCCGGGTGCATGCCGAACGGTTCTCGTGGCGCGCCGCGACCGAGCAGTTCCTCGCCTTGCAGACGCCCGACTCGCGCGTCGCCGATCTCTCGGCCCCAATGTCGCTGAGCGTGAAGTAGCGGGGAATCTCGGCACCAGTCAGGAACCCGCAGCCGCTTGCAACGGCACACTTGCGACGCCGGCCGCGATGTCGACGCGATTGCGTCCGGCCCCCTTGGCGCGATAGAGCGCCGTGTCGGCACGCGCGATCACTGCCTCGATCGAGGCGTCGCCGCCTTCGACGCGCGCCATGCCGATGCTGATCGTCACGTGCAGCGCGTGCGTGCCTGCGCGGATCGTCTCTGCCTCGACGAGACGGCGCAGGCGTTCGGCAAACCGCTCCGCCTCGTGCAGGTTGGCCTTGGGCAGGACGATGAGGATCTCGTCGCCACCGATGCGGCCCACGATATCGGTGCCGCGCGCGTGACCCTGCAGGATGCGCGCGAGGCTCGTCAGGACGCGGTCGCCGGCCGCGTGGCCGTACGTGTCGTTGATCTGCTTGAAGTGGTCGATATCGGCGACCAGCATCGCAAACGCCTCGCGCCCGCGCTGATGGCGCTGCCACGTCCGTTGCAGTTCTTCGTCGAGCGCACGCCGGTTGAAGAGGCCCGTGAGCGCGTCGCGGCGCGAGGATTGCTGCAGCTTGACGACCAGGCGCTGCGTCAGCAGCACCATGAACCCGAAGTTGAACATCGCGGACCCGCCGAGGTAGTAGTACATCAGTCCGTAGTTGGCCGCGGTATTGCGCTGCATCTCCATCGGGTGCGCGAAATCGAACGCCTGCTTCAGCGCGAGCGTGGCGAGCAGCACGCTGATCAACAGGCCCGGTGCGACGATCGCGGCCAGGGTGCCGGGACCGAACTCCAGCCTGAGCGCACGGCGCACGCCCCACATGGCACGCAGCATCAGGTAGCCCTGGCATCCGTAGGTCAGGATCACACGCCACGAGGCATGTTCCTCGGACGGTCCGAGCAGCGCGATCGCGCCGCCGACGAGCACCAGGACGGTCGCCTGCTCCAGATCGTGCCGCGATACCCGCATGAACCGTTCGATGCCGCGGCGGACGGCGGCAAATGCCACCAGCGACAGCACGTTGGCACCGTTGTAGAAGAGCCAGTGGCGCGGTTCGCCCCGCATGCCGGCGAGCAGCATCACGACGCCGACAAGCAGCAGGAAGACGCCCCAGTGCCCGACCGCCGCGCGGTCCTCTTTCAAGAGCAGGCTGCAGAGGAACCACCCGAAGGCATACAGTCCCATCTGGAACCCGACCAGCCAAAGCATCGGGGAGAGGTTCGGTTGCATGTGGCGAGGGGGCTGACGTCGGGAAACAAATGATGCCCGACGCGCACCGCGTGCACGTTCGCGACCGACGAGAGGCGCGACGAGCGATCGCGCCCGCGGCCGGCGCGCCGGGACTCAGCCCTTGCGCTCGGCGAACGCCGCGAGCTGGCCGGGCTTGCGCAGCATCTTGTCGACCTCGCCGGCGTGCAGTTCCTCGGCGGCGATCATCTGACGCGCAAATTCCTCCAACGCCACCGAGCGGTCTTTCACCAGTTCGAGCAGCTCGCGATAAAGGGCCAGCGCCTCGCTTTCGACCAGCAGCGACTCGCGCAGCATGTCGCCGATGTCGAACTTGTGCGAGTCGAGCAGCGGTCCGATCTCCAGCGACGGATAGGCGCCGAGGTACGTGATCCATTCCCCCGCCTGCTGTGCATGCAGCAGCGCCTCGGTCGCCTGTGCGCGCATCCAGGCGACGATCGGTATGCGCCCGTAGCCGAACACCAGGAGCGAATAGTGCGTGTACCGCACGACGCCGGCCAGCTCCATTTCGAGGATGCGATTCAGAACCGCGACCACCTTGTCCCTGTCGATTCCGGCCATACGCCCTCCACGTCTTCCCGGCTGCGGCGGCCAGAATACGCCGCCTAAGCGTCGCGCGCCGCACGCACGCTGTTCATCGCCTTGGCCAGCAGAGCGACCAGTTGCGCGATTTCCGCTTCCTTCATGCCGGCGAACCACGCCGCGACGGCCGCGTGATCGTCCGGGTCGCGGCGCGCCCAGAGCGCCTTGTGGCGCCGCGTGGTCGCCAGCCGCTTGCTGCGCCGGTCGCTTGCGTCGGGCAGGATCTCGAGCAGCCCCTTGCGCTCGAGCGCGGAGGCGAGCTGCTTGACGTTCTGATGGCTCATGGCGAGCGCCCGCGCGGCCTCGGTCAGCGCCGGGCGTCCGAGCATGTCGACCACCGTCAGCAGCGCCGCCTGCTGCGTGGTCACGCCGGTTGCGGCCATCTGCCGGTCCATCAGCGTGCGCAGGTGCAGCGCGAGCGCGATGGTCAGGCGAAACGCCTGCACCGGCAGCGATAGCGTCTCGCCGGCGACCGCGACACGGGCTTCGGTTTCCGTTGACATATGTAATATATTACCTATATACTTCCGTTCACGCTGGGCGCGTGGCGTTGCGCCGGCGGTCGGTCATGATCGGTCTGTTCCCGCACTGCGGATTCCTCTCCGAGACGTCGCGCATGGTCGCGCTCCACGGCGCGCTGCGTGCGCTCGGCGAGCCGGTCTGCATCGGCACGCACGGCGGCCCGTGGGAGAGTCTGCTCGAGCGCGGCGGCGCCGACTGGACGCAGATCGGCCCGCGCATGGACGGCGCGCGCTGCGCCCGGTTCATCCGCTCGCTGCCCGGCATCGGCCGGCCCGACCAGAGCATGTACTCCCACGACGAGATGCTGGCCTATGCGCGCGCCGAGGCGGAGTTCATGCGCCGGCGCGGCATCCGCCTTGCGGTGACCGGCTTCACGCTGACCACGCTGCTCTCGACGCGACTGGCCGGCATTCCGCTCGCGGCATCGCATGCGGGTTCGTTCGTGCCGCCCGTGTTCGAAGCCGGATTGGTGCCGGCACCGTCGCACAACCCGCAACCGCTCTTCGGCCTGCTGCCGCGCGGCTTGCGGCGCCGGCTCGTCAATGCCCTGCCCTCGCGCTCCTCGATGTACTGCGCGGGCTTCAACCGCGCGGCCGCCGAACTCGGCGTCGAAGGTGTGCCGAGTTTCGCGGCGCTCCTGCTGGCCGACCTCACTCTCGTGACCGACGTTCCGGAGATCCTCGGTATCGAGCGCGCGACACTCGAAAGCTGGGCGCCGGGCCCCGGCGGTCGCTATCGACCGGGCACGTCGCTGCGCTACACAGGGCCGCTCTTTGCGCGCCTCGATCTCCCGGTTCCGGATCGCGTCGAGCGCTTCATCGCCGACGGGACGTTCGCCTACGTGGCGTTGACCTCGACGCCGCCCTCGATGGTGCGCGATGTCGTCGCCGCGGTCAAAGCCGCCGGCTGCCGCGTACTGGTTGCCGGCACCGTGCACGATCTCGCGGACCTCGAGGGCGGCACTGTGATGGTCGAACCACTCCTGCCCAGCCATCTCGTCATGCCGCGCGCAGCGCTTGCCGTCGTCACCGGCGGGCAGGGCAGCGTGCAAACCGTGATGGCATCCGGCGTGCCGATGGCGGGGATTGCGCTGCAACCCGAACAGGACCTCAACGTCCACTGCGCTGAACGCCAGGGCATGGCCCTGCGCCTATCGCCCTCGGCGGCGCGCGGAGCGGCACTGACGCATGCGGTGCGCACGCTGCTCGAGCACGTTCGCTATCGCGAGCAGGCACAGCGGGTTCGTGCCCTGGTCGCCGCCATCGACGGTGCCGCAAACGCGGCCGCCACGATCCGAGGCTACCTCGGCCAAGCCAATGCCGCGGCGCGCGCGGCAGCCTGACGCCCCAACCCAACCGACGAGGCATCCGATGCAGGAAATCCTCGAGCGCCTGCCCCCGCTGGTCTTCATCGTTGCCTTCGCGGGTTTCTGGACCTGGGAACGGATCGACGCCGCACGGGCCGCTCGTGGCGAGCGCGGGCGCAAGCCGCGCAACCTGGCACTGACGGCGATCAACTTCGTTCTCGGCGGGGTCGCCGCGACCGTGCTCGTGACTGCTTCCGGCTGGGTCGCCGGGCATCGCTGGGGGCTCGCGGGTCTCGCTTGGCCACAGCCATTGGTGGTGCTGCTCGGCGTGCTCGCGCTCGACCTGGCCGACTACGTGCGCCACCGTCTCAGCCACCGCGTGCCGTTCCTGTGGCGGCTGCACCGCGTGCATCACACCGATGTCCAGGTCGACGTCACGACCGCGCTGCGCAGCCATCCGCTCGAGCAGGCGCTGCGCCCGCTGTTCGACCTCGCCGCGCTGCTCGCCCTGGGCATTGCGCCACTGGCGTTTGCCGTGCACGCGGCGGTGCAGATCGCGACCGCGCTGTTCCAGCACGCCAACATCGCGCTGCCGCCGGCACTCGATCGCCCGCTCGCCTGGCTGACACCGACGCCCGCCTACCACGTGGTGCATCACTCGCGCTGGCGCGTCCAGACCGACAGCAACTACAGCGTGTGCTTCACGCTTTGGGACCGTTTGTTCGGCACGTTGCAACCGGGCCCGGCACAGATCGCGCTCGGGCTGGACGGCTTCGACACGCGGCGCGATCGCAGTCTCGCCGGCCTGCTCGCCAATCCGTGGCGGACTAACCCAGCATGATCGCGTCGACCTGGCACCACTTCCAAGGCACTCCTCGCAGCCCTGGGCCCTCGGTCAACCGGACCGATCTGGTCGCGATGGGTGCAGGCGGTCAGGTGCTTCGCCTCCACGTGGCCTGGCGGGCGCCGTGTCGACAGCGGGCGCGATCGGATCGCTGGCGGGAAACGTCATCCGGAGCGCCTCGTCGAGCAACGCTTCGATGTGCCGCAATTGCTCGGACCGCCGCGCCGGTTCTGCTGCGCTTCGCATTCAGGCTCCGAATCGCAGTTTGACCGGCCGGCCCCAGGCGCGTTCCGCGTTCACGGCCAGGGAACGCCGTGCGGTTCTCCAAGGTCCCAATAGAGCCCAGCCATGATGCGCAGGCCTTCGCGCGCCACGGGAGCGAGCAGATGCTCGTTCGGGGCGTGCTGCGCGCAGGCGGGATACGAGTGCGGCACCCACAGCGTCGGCAGGCCAAGCAGGTCGGCGAAGACGTCGTTCGGCAGCGACCCGCCGAGATTGGGCAGGATCGTTGCGCGCTTGCCGCTGCTCGCTTCGATCGAGCGCTGCGCCCAGTCGACCCACGGACTCTCGACATCGAGCCGCGTTGCTGCACCCGCCAGCGTCACCTCGACCTCGATCGCGCCGAATCCTCGCGCGTCCAGGTGCGCGCGCACGATGTCGCCCAACGCGCGCCACGGCGTGCCGACCACGAAACGCAGCTGGCAACGCGCCACCGCCTCGCCGGGGATCGCATTGACCGGCCTCTGCGGCGACCCGGCGCCGAGCGCGAGCACCTCGATCGTGTTGCACGCCATCAGGCGCTCCGCAGGCGTGAGCCCCGGTTCGCCCCAGCCCGGATCGAGCCGCGGATCGTCCTCGCCGCCGCCGATCTCGACATCGGCCAGGACGCGGCGCACCGAGGCCGGCACCGGCGGTGCACGCAGCGCGTCGACCAGGATGCGGCCATGGCGATCGACCAGCGTCGCGAGGGCGTGCGCCAGCATGCAAGCCGGGTTGGCGAGCACGCCACCCCAGTTGCCGGAGTGATAGGACTTCTCGCGCGCGCGCAGGCGCAGCGTGAAGTTCACCGCGCCGCGCGAACCGAGAAAGAGCGTCGGCCGGGCGGCGTGCACGCGCGGGCCGTCGCAAGCGAGGAAGACCTGCGCGGCGAGATCCTTCCTGTGCGCGTCGCAGACCTCGTGCAATCCGGGCGAGCCGGCTTCTTCGCCGGTTTCGAGCAGGACCGTGACGTTGTAACCGAGCTTGCCGCCGCGCGCCGTGATCGCTGCGGCGAGCGCGCCGAGGTTGATCGTGTGCTGGCCCTTGTTGTCCGCGGTGCCGCGCCCGTACCATCGGTCGCCCTCCGCCACCAATGCCCAGGGATCGAGGCCGGCGCGCCACGACCCGGCCTGCCCGCTCACCACGTCGCCGTGCCCATAGGTCAGCAATGTCGGCCGGCCGGTTCGTTCGATCCGCCGCGCAATGAGGAACGGGCCGCCGCCCGCGACGGGGTTCGGCACGATCTCGCTCGCGAAGCCGAGACGCGCCAGTGGCTGCGCGATATGCTCGCGCAGATATTGCGTCAACGCGGCCGGCGCGGGCCCGGTATCGCTTTCGCTGCGGCAGGCGACGCGCGCGGCGAGATCGGCGAAAAACCGGCCGGAGTCGAAGTAGGCTTCGGCGGCCGCCAGGCAGTCGGAGCGGGACATGGCGGCCGATTGTGCTACCGGCGTGCCGCGATGAGCGATGGGGCGAGCCGGGCGTCGCCGAGTTGGACGAAGCGGTAGCCGCGCCGACAGAGCGTCCCGAGGCCCTCGATCAGGCCTTCGCCCGCTTCGGTTCGCGGCTTGTTCACGTGTGCCAGGATGATGTCGCCGTCGCGTGCAGCGCGCACCCGCGCGGCGACCTCGCCCCGCGGCAACGTCGCCCCGGCGTCGGCGTTCAGCGAGAACCCCGCCACCCGGTAGCCGAGGGCCGCGATCGCCTGCAGCGACTCCTCGTCGTACATCGCCGCGGCAGCGCGATACCAATGCGGCCGCACGCCGGTCGCGCTCGCCACGGCATCGGCACCGGCTTCGACCTCGCTGCGCAGGTGCGCGACGTCGGGCTCGCCCGCGATGCCGTACACCTTGCGGCCGGCTCCGATCAGCGCGGGCACGTGGTTCGCGCCGTGGTCTTCGATCTCGAACAGCTCCCGGTGCGCGAGCAGGACGTGCAGCCCCTCGGGATTGCGGTCGAGCCACTTGCGGGTCGCGAAGATCGTCGCCGGAATGCGCCGCTCGATCAGGAAGTCGACGACATCGCGATCGAAATCGCCGCCGCATGCATCGAGCGTCAGCGCCACCGTCGGCGCATGTGCGCTTGCGGATTCGACCAGGCGCTCGTGCAATTCGATCCCTACCGGCGTCGCGCGGCCCGTGGCGGCGTGCGAAACGAGCGGAATCAGTTGCGCAGCGAGCGCGACCAGCACGAGCGCGCACTGCGCGAACCGGTTCGGCGGTGCGTTCAGTTGGCGCGCCATTGTCCCGGGACGTAGCGCCAGTTCGGCCCGGCGGCCACCCAATGGGCGGGCGCCCAGTGATAGCCGGGCCGCGAGGCTTCCCAATGACCGCCGATCCAGACGTGCGTTCCGTGGTCCCAACGCCAGAAGCCGGCGACCCAGAAGTACGCGGGGCCCGGCGCCGGCGGAATGATCTCGACGCGAGGCGGCGGGGGCGCGACCGGCACATCGACGACCGCGACCGGAGGCGGGCCGGCGACGTGGCGCCAGCCGCCGGGATGGAAGACCCAGACGCCGCCTTCCAGCGACCAGTGCGCCGGCACGAACACCTCGTTCGGACGCGGCTCGACCCAGTGTCCGGGCACCCACGCGTACCGGACGCCGTCCCAGCGCCAGTGGCCACCGATCCAATACCAGTTCGGAGCCGGGGGCGGCGGCGGCGTTTCGACCTGGGGCGGCGGCGGCGCGGTGGCGACGTGCACCTCGGCGACGACCGGCGGATGCGGCGGCGGAGGTGGCGGCGCCACGATGCACGCGGCGAGTACCGCCGGCAGCAACACCATCAAGGCCCAGCGCGAAACTGACGGAATCCTTGCTCTCATTGTTCGTGCTCCCTTCCGGCTCATGCGGCCGGACGGATTCTCGCCCGGGCAACGCGCGGTGATCGCGCGTTGTTGACCGAAAAGGTTTTCCTTTTGTATCGGCGACAATCGGCCGATGTCAGCATCGCAGACCGGAGCCGACGCATCGCAGGCAGCACTCGTGCGCGCGATGCCGGCGGTCTTCGTCCTGATCTGGAGCACCGGCTTCGTCGTCGCGCGCCTCGGCATGCCGCATGCGCCGCCGCTCGGCTTCCTCGTCGTGCGGTATGCGCTCTCGGTGGCCGCTTTCGGCGTCTGGATCGCACTGACGCGGCCGGGCTGGCCGCGCGACCGTGCGCAGTGGCTGCATCTCGCCGTCACCGGCGTGCTGCTTCATGGCGGATACCTCGGCGGCGTCTGGTCCGCGGTCAAGCTCGGTCTCTCGGCGGGAACCGTGGCCCTGATCGTCGGCCTGCAGCCGGTGCTGACCGCGCTTTGGATCTCGAGCCGGGGCACGGCGCATCACGTGTCGGGGCGCCAATGGCTCGGCCTGGGGCTAGGGCTGGCGGGACTCGTGCTCGTCGTGTGGCGCAAGCTCGGCATCGGCGAGGTGACGCCGGTCAATCTCTCGCTCGCGCTGTTTGCGCTGCTGTCGATCACGACCGGAACGCTGTATCAAAAGCGCTTCGTCGCGCCGTGCGACGTCCGCACCGCGAACACCGTGCAGCTGATCGCGGCCTTCCTGGTCACGCTTCCGCTCGCCGCCCTCGAGCACGAATCGATCCAGGTGCAGCCCGAGCTCGTCGTCGCGATGGCGTGGTCGGTGCTCGCGTTGACGCTCGGTGGAAGCTCGCTGCTCTATCTGCTGATCCAGCGTGGTGCCGCCACGCAGGTCACCAGCCTGCTCTATCTCGTCCCGCCCTGTACCGCCGTGATGGCGTGGCTGCTGTTCGGCGAGGAGCTCGGGGCGATGGTGATCGCCGGGCTCGTGCTCACCGCGATCGGCGTGTGGCTGGTGGTGCGCCGCGCCGCGGCATGAATGCACGTTCGTACGCGTAGACTCCGGCGCGCGCTCGGCCGCCGCGTGGCGGCACGACATACAAGCATCCCAGCGAGGAGAAAAGCGATGCAAGCAAGGATTGCCGCCGCCGCGGTCAGCGTGGCGTTGACGTCGTTCGCCGTCATGGGCGCCAGCGCCAAGACGCTGGTCTACTGCTCCGAAGGATCGCCGGAGAACTTCACGCCGGCGCTGAACACCACCGGCACGAGCTTCGATGCCGCACGCGGCATCTACGACAAGCTCACGGAGTTCGAACGCGGCAGCACGCGCGTCGTGCCCGGCCTGGCACAGAGCTGGACCGTGTCGCCCGACGGCAAGACGATCACGTTCCACCTGCGCAAGGGCGTCAAGTTCCACTCCGGCGTGAACGGCTTCAAGCCGACGCGCGATTTCAATGCCGACGACGTGCTGTGGTCGTTCAATCGCCAATGGAAGCCGGATCACCCGTACGCCAAGGTCTCGGGCGGGAAATACGACTATTTCGCCGACATGCAGATGCCGCAGCTGCTGGATTCGCTGGAGAAGACCGACGACTACACGGTGGTGATGAAGCTCAAGGAGCCGAACGCGCCGATGCTCGCCAACCTGGCGATGGACTTCGCTTCGATCCACTCGGCCGAATACGCCGCCTTCCTCGAGAAGTCGAACCGCAAGGAGCAGTTCGACCAGTTTCCGGTCGGGACCGGACCGTTCCAGTTCGTGGCGTATCAGAAGGACGCGGTGATCCGCTACAAGGCGAACAAGGACTACTTCGGTGAAAAGGCACTGGTCGACGACCTCGTGTTCGCCATCACGCCCGACCCGACGGCACGCTATTCGAAGCTGAAGGCCGGCGAGTGCCATTTCATGATCGCGCCCCGTCCGGCCGACCTGCCCGAGATGCAGAAGGATCCGGCGCTGAAGGTGATCAGCCAGCCCGGTCTGAACATCGCGTACTGGGCCTTCAACGTGCAGAAGGCGCCACTGGACAAGAAGGAGGTGCGGCAGGCGCTGAACATGGCGATCGACAAGGCCGCGATCATCCGCGACGTCTATCTCGGCGCCGGCCAGGCAGCGGTGAACCTGATCCCGCCCACGCTCTGGTCGTACAACACCAGCGTGAAGGATTATCCGTACGACCCGGAGAAGGCGAAGGCGCTGCTGAAGAGCGCGGGCATCGCCACGCCGCTCGAGATCGACCTCTGGTACATGCCGGTGCAGCGCCCGTACAACCCGAACGCCAAGCGCATCGCCGAGATGATGCAGGCCGACCTCGCGAAGGTGGGCGTCAACGCCAGGCTGGTCACCTACGAGTGGGGCGAATATCGCAAGCGCGCGCAACAAGGTGAACACATGACCGCGCAGCTGGGCTGGACCGGCGACAACGGCGATCCCGACAACTTCTTCTTCCTGCGCGGCTGCACCGGCGCGCGCGCCGGCGGGCAAAACCTGTCCAAGTGGTGCAACAAGGAATACGACGACCTGCTCAACAAGGCGCGCACGCTGTCCGACATCAAGGAGCGCACGCGGCTCTACGAGCGCATGCAGGTGATCGAGAAGGAGGAAGCGCCGGACTTCAAGCTCGCGCACTCGATCGTGTTCGAGACGATGCGCAAGGAAGTCGAGGGTTTCAAGCAGAGCCCGTTCGGCGCGCACAACTTCAACGGGGTGGACTTGAAGTAACGCCCGTTTTGGCGGGGCCGGAATGACAAGGCGCGGTGTCATCCCGAGGAGCGACGCGACGAGGGATCCCGGACCAGGCACGCCCGGGATTGCTCGCCCGCTCGCCATGACAGTCACTGAGCGATACGCGCCGTGCTGAAGTACCTGCTCCGGCGCGCGGCATTGACGGTGCCGACGTTCTTCGCGCTGATGTTCCTCACCTTCATCGCGATCCGCCTGGTGCCGGGCGATCCGGTCGAGGTGCGGGTCGGCGAGCGCGGCATCAGCCCGGAGCGCCTGGCGTACTTCCGCCACGAGCTCGGACTCGATCAGCCGGTCTGGAAGCAGTTCCTCGACTACGTCTGGCACCTCCTGCATGGCGATTTCGGCACCTCGCTCGTCACCAACGCGAAGGTGCTGACCGAGTTCCTCACGCTCTTTCCGGCGACGATCGAGCTCGCCGTGTGCGCGATGCTGTTCGCCACACTGATCGGGATTCCGGCCGGCGCGTTCGCCGCCGTCAAGCGCGGCAGCGTCTACGACCAGGTGCTGATGGGGCTTTCGGTGACGGGCTTCTCGATGCCGATCTTCTGGTGGGGCCTGCTGCTGATCATGTTCGTCGCCGAGCGCTGGGGCCTCACGCCGGTGTCGGGACGCATCGACCTGATCAAGTACTACTTCGAGCCGGTGACCGGATTCATGCTCATCGACGCCTGGCTGTCCGGCCAGAAGGGTGCCGTGCTCGATGCGCTCCATCATCTCGTACTGCCGGCGATCGTGCTCGGCACGGTCCCGCTCGCGGTGATCGCACGCATGACGCGCTCGTCGATGCTCGAGGTGTTGAGCGAGGACTACGTGCGCACCGCGCGCGCGAAGGGGCTCGCCCCATGGCGCGTGATCGGCCTGCATGCGCTGCGTAACGCGATGATTCCGGTCGTGACGGTGATCGGCCTGTCGGTGGGCGGACTGATGGCGGGCGCGGTGCTGACCGAAACCATCTTCTCCTGGCCCGGCGTCGGCAAGTGGCTGATCGAGGGCATCGCGCGCCGCGACTATCCGTCGCTGCAGGGCGGCGTGATGCTGGTGTCGTCGATCGTGATCCTGGTCAACCTGATCGTCGACGTCCTGTACGGCGTCATCAATCCGCGGATCCGGCATGGTCGCTGACGCGCAGGACCCCGCCATTGCAGTCATGCCCGAGGAAGCGAGCGCGCCACCGGGGCCGCTGCGCGCCTTCTGGCGCGCGTTCACGGAGAACCGCGGCGCCGTGATCGGATTGTCGGTGGTGTTGATCATCGTGCTGCTGGCGATCTTCGCCGACCTGGTCTCGCCCTACCCGCCCAACGAGCAGTTCCGCGACGCGGTCAAGGCGCCGCCGCTGTGGGCCGACGGCGGCACCTGGCGCTTCATCCTCGGCACCGACGGGCTCGGCCGCGACATGCTCTCGCGCCTGATCCACGGCGCGCGAGTGTCGCTCTTCATCGGCCTGTCGGTGATGAGCGTCTCGTTCGTGCTCGGCGTCGTGGCGGGCCTGACGGCCGCCTTCTCGAGCGACGTCGTCGACGTGATGATCACGCGCGTGATGGATCTCATCATGGCGGTGCCGAGCCTGGTGCTGGCGATCCTGGTCGTGGCCGTGCTCGGTCCGAGTCTCGCCAACACCATCGTCGCTGTGACGATCGTGTACCTGCCGCGCTACGTGCGGCTCGTGCGCGCCTCCGCGCTGGGCGAACTCGGCAAGGAATACGTGCTGGCGGCACAGGTCGCGGGCGTGAGCCGCCTGCGCCTGATGTTCTCGACCGTGCTGCCGAACTGCCTCGCGCCGCTGATCGTGCAGGCCGCCCTCGGCGTGTCCGACGCGATCCTCGAGGCCGCCGCGCTCGGATTCCTCGGGCTCGGCGCGCAGCCGCCGCTGTCCGAGTGGGGCACCATGCTCGCCGACGCACGCGAGTTCATCCGCTCCAATCCCTGGCTGGTCACGCTGCCGGGGCTGGCGATCCTCATCACGGTGGTGTCGATCAATCTTGCGGGGGATGGGTTGCGCGATGCGCTCGATCCGAAGATGCGCAGGTCGTGAGATGGGTGCCTCGCGCATCACCCTGTCCCCTTGCCCCTCTCCCGCAGACGGGCGAGGGAATGCTGCCTCCCCTGCGAAGCGGGGGGAGGGTTGGGGTGGGGGCGCGCAAAGCCAAGGGGCAGCGCGCCTGATCGAGACATGCCGCTCCTCGACGTCCGCAATCTCTCGGTGACGTTCGCCGTTCACGGCGGCGCCTTCAAGGCGGTCGACGGCATCGACGTGCGGGTCGACGCCGATGAAGTGCTGGCAATCGTCGGCGAGTCGGGCTCGGGCAAGTCGGTGGCGATGCTCGCCGTCATGGGGCTGCTGCCCTGGACCGCCACCGTGACCGCGGACGGCATGGACTTCGGCGGGCGCGACCTGCGCCGGCTCGGTGCGCGCGCGCGCAGGGCGATCGTCGGCCGCGACATGGCGATGATCTTTCAGGAGCCGATGACCTCGCTCAATCCCTGCTTCACCGTCGGCTTCCAGATCGCCGAGTCGTTGCGCACGCACCTCGGCCTCGACCGGCGCGCGAGCCGCGCGCGGGCGCTCGAACTGCTCGACCAGGTCGGCATCGCCGATCCGCAGCGTCGCATCGACGCGTTCCCGCATCAGCTTTCCGGCGGCATGAGCCAGCGCGCCATGATCGCGATGGCGCTGGCATGCAAGCCCAAGCTCCTGATCGCCGACGAGCCCACCACGGCGCTCGACGTGACGATCCAGGCCCAGATCCTCGACCTGCTGCTGCATCTTCAGCGCGAGACGGGCATGGCGCTCGTGCTCATCACGCACGACATGGGCGTCGTGGCCGAGACCGCCGATCGGGTTTCGGTGCAGTACGCGGGGCAGCAGGTCGAGACCGCATCGACCGCGCAGTTGTTCGCGCACCCGCATCATCCGTACACCGCGGCGCTGCTCGCCGCCCTGCCGGAACGGGCGACCGGGCGACGGCTGCCGGCGATTCCCGGCGTCGTGCCGGGTTTGTCGGACCGCCCGCGCGGCTGCCTGTTCGCGCCGCGCTGTGCCTTCGCCACCGAACAGTGTCGCGCGCGGGCACCGACGCCCGCCGAATCTGCGCTCGGCAACGCCTTGTGCCACACGCCGCTGGTCGAGGGTGCGCCGCGCTCGCGCGAGGTGGTCGCATGAACGCGGTGATCGAGGCACGCGGGCTCAGCCGGCGCTACGAGGTGCGGCGCGGCCTGTTCGCGCGCAATGCGACGGTGCAGGCGCTCACCGATGTGTCGTTCACCCTCGAAGCCGGCAAGACGCTTGCCATCGTCGGCGAATCCGGTTCCGGCAAGTCGACGCTCGCGCGCCTGCTCACGCTGATCGAGCGGCCCAGTTCGGGCGCGCTGCTGATCGACGGCGTCGACGTCGCGACGGTCGACGCGACCGCACGGCGCAAGCTGCGGCGCGAGATCCAGATCGTGTTCCAGAACCCGTACGGCTCGCTCAATCCCCGCCAGACGGTCGGACGCGCGCTGGAAGAGCCGCTGCTCGTCAACACGGATCTCTCCGCCGCGGCGCGCCGCGAGGCCGCGCTCGAGATGATGGCCAAGGTCGGACTGCGCCGCGAGCACTACGGCCGCTATCCGCACATGTTCTCGGGCGGGCAACGCCAGCGCATCGCCATCGCGCGGGCGCTGGTGCTGCGGCCGCGCATCCTGGTGCTCGACGAGCCGGTCTCGGCGCTCGACGTCTCGATCCGCGCCCAGGTCCTGAACCTGCTCGCCGAGTTGCAGGAGGCGTTCCAACTCGCCTACCTCTTCGTGTCGCACGATCTTTCGGTCGTCCGGCACATCGCCGACCGCGTGCTGGTCATCTACCTCGGCCGCGCCGTCGAGATCGGCGCGCGCGATGCGATATTCGGGTCGCCGCGCCATCCCTATACGCGCGCTCTGCTCTCCGCGACGCCGATCGCCGATCCGGGTGCGAAGCGTGAACGCATCATCCTGAAGGGCGAACTGCCGTCGCCGTTCGATCCGCCCAGCGGCTGCGTGTTCCATCCGCGCTGTCCGCTTGCGTTCGAGCGTTGTCAGCGCGAGGTGCCGGTGCTCGAAGGCGCATCCGAGCACCGGAGCGCGTGCTTCGCGGTGAACCGCTGAGCCGGTCCGGAGGGCGCTTCGCCCCATGCAGCCCACCCTGGACGACCTGCGGCGCTACGCCGTGGCGCGGACGCTGTTCGCACCAACGACGCTGTTGCGAGCGATCGAAACGCTGGGGTTCGTGCAGGCGGATCCGATCCGTGCGCCGGCGCGCGCGCAGGACCTGATCCTGCGCCATCGGGTCAGGAACTACCGCGCCGGAGACCTGGAGCGCCGCTACCCGCGGCTCGCGATCGAGGAGGATTTTTTCGTCAACTACGGTTTCCTTCCGCGCGCCGTGCAGGTCCTCATGCACCCGCGCGGATCCCGGTCGCCCTTGCGCCCCACGCAGCGCAAGCGTGCGCAGGCGATCCTCGATTTCATGCGCGACCGGGGACCGGTTCATCCGCGCCGGATCGACACGCTGTTTGCCCACGGCAAGGAGATCAACGACTGGGGCGGAACCTCGAACGCGACCACGCGCCTGCTCGACGCGATGCATTTTCGCGGCATGCTGCGTGTGGCGAAGCGGGTGAACGGAACCCGCGTCTACGCACTGCACAGCTATCCCGCGCGGCCCGCGGAACCAGGCGGCGGCAACGCTCGACTCGACGCCCTGATCGATGTACTCGTGCGCACGTATGCGCCGCTCCCCAGGAAAAACCTGCACGTGCTGGTCCGGCGGCTGGCCATCGGCACGCCGCAGTGGCGCGGCGACGTCGGTGCAGCACTTCAACGTGCCAAGGAGCGCCTGGCCCGTGCGACGGTCGCCGACACCGACTGGTATTGGCCGGCGGGCGAGGATCCCGCTTCACATCCGGAGCCGGACCAGGTGCGGCTGCTCACGCCGTTCGATCCGATCGTGTGCCTGCGGGAGCGATTCGAGATCCTCTGGGGCTGGGCCTATCGGTTCGAGGCCTACACCCCACCGGCGAAGCGCAGGCTCGGCTATTACGCGCTGCCGCTGCTGTGGCGCGACCGCGTGATCGGATGGGGCAACCTGCGCGTCGAGGACAGGACGCTGGTCGCCGACCTCGGCTACGTTGCCGGCCAGGCGCCGAAGGACGGCACCTTCGAGCGTGCACTGGCGGAGGAACTCGAGCGACTGCGCTACTTCCTGTCGCTCTCTTGAGCGTTGTTCGCCCCGAGCGCCAGACGCGTGGCTCCGGTTTGCGACGGCCGCGCTGCCTCGCCTGCGGCTTGCAGAGACACCGTTGTTCGGGTCGTCTTCCTGCGCCGATGGCACACGACCGTCGTCCCCCACGCGCAGCCGACCGCGGAATGCAGCCAGCCGAGCGCCGGGCGCACCGGGTCGGGGGCGAAGTAGTACAAGGCGTACGCGGTCGCGACGGCGATGCCCAGGCACGCGAGCATCGTGATCTCGAAACTGCGGTTCTCGCGCATCCGCCACCCGCGCGGCACGTGCACCGACAAAAACGTGCCGACCGCCACCAGCACGACGAATCCCGCCAGGCCATGCGCCCGCATCAACCACGCCTCGGACCAATGCGGCAATCCGATCTCTTCACGTCCGGCGCCGAACGCATAGTGAGCCAGCAGCCACAGGAGCCCCGACACCACGAGCGCGATCAGCGCCGCGTCCAGCATGATGCGCTGCCAGCCGGGTACCGGATTGGTTCCGCTTACTGCAGCCATGCCCGCCCGCCCACTTCACGCAACAGGGGATGGGACGCGTCGCCGCTGAGCGCGACGACCTTCGTGAGCGCATCGGCGAACACGCAGCGCGGCGCTGCAACCGTGACCGCGCGGTCGATCGCGTGCAGCTCGCCCGCCGACGGGGCGATCAACGCGTCGTCGCGATACGGCGTGCGCCCGCGGCGATACTGCGACGTCGCGACCGCACCGCGTTCGAGCGCTAGCGCGTTGCCGCCGCGCACGACGATCGGCCACGCGCCGGCGCCGAAAGCGCGCAGATCGCCGCCTGCGTTGACCAGGCCGCGCCGCACGCCGCAGCGGCGCAGCGTCGCCACGGCACGATCGACCGCGTAGCCCTTGGCGATGCCGCCGAGGTCGATGCGGGTCGTGTCGTCGAGCTTGATCACATGGCGTGCGCCGACGATGCCGTACGCCATGCGGCCCGCGGTGCCGAGCGAAACGTCGAACAGTCCGGCACTTGCGGCACGCAGCCCCGATGCGATGCGCAACACGGCCACGGTCCACGGGTCGCATTCGATCGACGCGCCGCCCGATGCCGCGTTGAACCGTGCGACATCGCTGTGCGCGTCTTGCAGCGACATCGCGGCATGCACGCGGGCGATCGCCGCGAACGCCCCCGCAAACGCGCGCGCGGCCTGCGCGCCCACGGCGTCGACCTCGATCGACACCAGCGTGCCGAGCCAGGGCTGCGCGCGCCGGACCGCCGCGCTCATGGCAGGGCGCCCGCTTCACGTGCCACCTGCAGGACGGCGACGATGCGTCGCACGCCATCGGTGACGTGATTGCACGAAAGCGTCGCGCCGCTGAGGTTGGCGATGTCCTCGCCGACGCGCAGCGGGCCCGCGACGGTCTTGCCGACGAACTGCCTGCGCCAGGCCGGCAGCCGGATCTCGCCGCCATGGCTCTCGCGATAGGAGAGGATCTCGATCTGCCGGATCGCGCCGTCGGTTTCGACCGCGACCGCATACGTGATCAGCTCGAACTTGCCGATCACGTTGTCGATCACGACGTAGCCGAGCGTCGCATTCGCGCGCCGCGCCACCAGCACGCCCCATTGCGCCGAGCGCGCGGTGATGCCGGCGCGCTTGCCGATCTCCTGCAGTTGTGCGTTGTCGAAGCTCACGTTGACGGGCGCGAACTCGTCGGCCAGCGGGAACATCAGCGCTTCGGCTTCGGATGCGCTCAGGTAGTCGGCCGCCCAGGCCGACGCGGGCAGGATGCCTAGGACGATCGGCAGGACTTCGACGCGCACGTCGACAACGGTATCAGAACGACCAGCCGAGCCCGAGGTCGAACCGGTTGTTGGCCGACACGTCCCGGAACCACTGGTAGTCGGCCTTGATCACGATGTGCTGGTTCAGGTCGAAGTTGAGGCCCGTGGTGATCACCCGCTCCGTGGCCAGCGCGGCCGGGGTGAGCCCCGGCCCGATGTCCTCGTACTTCTTGGCGGTGTTGTAGTACTCGAGACGTGCGAACGGTGCCAGCCCGTAGTTGCCGAAGCGCAGCCGGTACGCGCCCTGCACGTAGGATCCGTCGAACAGCGCCGGAACGAGAGTCGGGTTGCCGACCAGCTTCGTATTGAATGCCGCGGTGTTGCTGATCGTGCCGCGCGCGTAGAGCGCCGCGAGGTCCCACGGCCCCGGCGTCCAGCGCAGGTGCAGGTCCCACAGCGTGACCCGCATGCTCTCCACGCCCGCCGCACCCTGCGACGCGCCGCCGGTGAAGATGGAACCGCCGACCAGCAAACCCGGGACGCCACGATAGTTGGCGGCGCCAAAGAACGAAAGGTCTTTCGCCTTCGCCAGGGCGAGTTCCTGGTGGATCGAGCCGAGCGGCGATTCCTTGCCTTCGGTCGATGTCGCGTCCCACTTGTTGATGTCGAAGCCTGTCGTGATGCCGCCCTGGAGCGTCAGGCCGTTACCGACCTCGCCGACGAGCTGGGCGCCGCCCTCGCGCCACGTGGAGGGGATGATCGCCGTCTCGACGAAGTTGCGCTCGACGCCGTAGTAGGCGGTTGGTTCGTGGTTCTCGTTGAGCAGGCCGGCCGGAATCAGCATCAGCCCGCCGCGCACCGCCAGCGGCGGGCTGAGCTGGTGCTCGATGAACGCCTGCTCGACCTCGACCTCGCCGGGATCATCCGCGGAACTCACCGCGTGCTCGACCTCCAGCTCGAAGCCGAACTTGGTCTGGTCGTCGAAGCGATGCTGCAAGCCGATCACGGCGCGCCGCAGGTCCATCACCGCATCCTCGGGCGCGCTGCTCGGCCGGTCGTAGTTGATCTCGCCGTAGCCGGTGATGACCGTGTCGGCACCGCCACCCGGGGCCGCCTCGGTGTTGATCGTCGCGGCCGACGCGGCGGGCGGCGGCGCAGCGCCGGCGACGGGCGGCGCCGCGGCTGGAGCTGCAGCGGGCGCAGCCGCCTGCTCGCGTTCCTTCTTCATCTTCGCGAGTTCGGCCTTGACCGCTTCGAGTTCGTTCGTGAGCTTCTCCAGGCGTCGTGTCAACTCCTCCTCGTCCGCGTGCGCGGCAATCGGCAGGGCCAGGACGGTGGCGACGAACATTGGCCCCAGCGGGCCGAGGCGCGATCGGATTGGCATGGAATGGTCTCCGCGGGAAGGTCAGGGCACGAAACCGTCGGTCAGCGCACCCAGGAAGGCGATGACGTCGTCGATCTCGGCGTCGGTCAGCGCCGGGGGCTCACCCGGATTGCGGTTGTAGGGAACCTCGGTGCGATTGACGTTCACGTGGTACTCGACCGGCAGGTCGTCGAACTTCTGTACGACGCCGGCGACGACCGGATAGAACTTCTCGGGGTTGGTGTCGCGCTGGACGTAGAACGTCAGCGCGTCCTTGAGCGACGTGAAGCGGCCGTTGTGGAAGAACGTCGTGCGCACGGCGACGTTGCGCAGGCTCGGCACCTTGAACGCGCCGCACAGGTCCTTGCGGCCGGCGAGCGAGCCGTCCGGACGCGCGCACAGGCCGAGGTCGAAGTACGTCGGATCGGCGTTGACCTGGAGCGCCGGGTTGCGCGGCACGCCGAGGTTGTCGTACGTGAAATCGGTGAACAGCGGCAAGCTGCCGTCGGCCCCGCGCGCGCTCGGGTGGCAGGCAGCGCAGTTGCCCTTGGTCGGATCGTTGTACAGCGCGAGCCCGCGCATCTCCTGCGCCGTGAGCGTCGCCTGGCCGCGCAGGAACGCGTCGTACTTGCTGCTGAAGGCGGCGAACTCCTCGTCCTGCTTCTCGTACTGTGCGATCGCGAGCGTCATGCGGTCGTACGCCGCATCGGCATCGTCGAAGATGCCGGCGCCGTAGAGCGCGCGGAATTCGTCGGCGTAGGTCGCCTGCGCGAGGCGCTGCACGACGTCGGCCTTCGACGCCATCGCCATCTCGCGCGGATTCAGGAACGGCTCGGCGGCCTGCGCCTGCAGCGACGCGACCCGGCCGTCCCAGAAGAAGCCGCCCGTCGGCGTGCCGTCGCTGGCGAAGAAAAACGCGGTGTTGAAGCGCAGGTAGCGGATGCCCAGCGCCTCGCGCACGCCTTGCACGGTGAGGTCCGGCCCGCCGAACTGCGCCGGCAGGCCGTTGTCGGGCGCGTGCCCGTTGTCGGGGACATGACACGTCGAGCACGCCTGCGCGCGCGAGGCGGAGAGCGACGTGTCGCGGAAGATCTTTTCGCCGAGTTGCGCCGCGGGGGACAGGCCCTCCGGTGCCCGTTGC
>Ga0335077_10001680_pt1 | contig 26340 bp, 26 predicted proteins | sample Lox_Sample_31_FD_207151 | JGI IMG/M metagenome (GOLD analysis project Ga0335077, IMG submission 207151) | Soil microbial communities from Loxahatchee National Wildlife Refuge, Florida, United States - Lox_Sample_3.1 | ecosystem: Environmental > Terrestrial > Soil > Wetlands | place: USA... | reverse complement strand
GGTGGCCAGCCTACACAGCTCATGCGCCTTCAGGAAGCTCAGTTGCTTCGTCGTGAGCACCCCCATGGGTTCTAGGCGGCCGCGGGCTGCACAATAACATTTACCAACGGTGTCCTCCGCGACACCCTCGATGCCCACTGAAGCTTCCCTGTGCCACATAATCCGGGGCCGAAGGCTGCTTCTGAAGCTGGCCAACGGCGGGATAAGCAAGGGGAAGTGGAACGGTCCGGGAGGGAAGTTCGAGCGAGGAGAGACTCCGACGCAGAACGTAATCAGGGAGGTCGAGGAGGAGACTTCCCTGACCATAGTTGACCCGGACTACCGCGGAAAAATCGAATTCTACATGAACGGACGCGGCGCGTTGGATTATCTGGTCCACGTCTTCGTGGCCAGACGGTTCTCCGGGAGTGCGAGGCCCAGCGAAGAGGGGCCGGTCAGGTGGTTCGACCTGGACAAGATACCATATGCCAAGATGTGGGACGACGACCGGTACTGGCTGCCGCTGTTGCTCAACGGTACCAAGTTCAACGCCCGCTTCTTCTACGATAGGCGAAACAGCCACGTCGTCAGCTACGAGATCTCGTCGGGACCGAGTGTTTAACGGGGACCGTATTACATCTGTCGAGTATGAAGTATACCACCCTCGGTGACACCGGCATGAGGGTGTCCCGCCTCTGCATCGGTTGCATGAGCTTCGGGGGACCCGACGCCCGAGGCTTCGAATGGACTCTGGGGTATGACGACTCGAAGAGGATAATTGACCGGGCCATCGATTTGGGGATCAACTTCTTCGACACGGCCGACGTCTACTCGAACGGCAGATCGGAGCAGATAGTCGGCAGGGCCATGCAGGGAAGAAGGAACGACGTGGTGCTGGCGACGAAGGTGGGGCTCCCTACGGGCGACGGGCCCGACGAAATGGGGCTCAGCAGGAAGCACGTCATGCACAACCTGAAGCGGTCGCTGGCTAATCTGAAAACAGACAGGGTGGACCTCTATCAGATCCACAGGTGGGATTACGACACCACCATCGAAGAAGTGCTCCAGACGCTCACCCACGCGGTGCGGGACTTGAACGCTGCCGATCACATCGGGGGCTCGAGTATGTGGGCGTGGCAGTTCGCCAAAGCGTTGCATACCAGCGACAGGCTCGACCTGGAGCGCTTCAAGACAATGCAGAACCACTACAACCTCGCCTACAGGGAGGAGGAGAGGGAGATGATACCACTCTGCAAGGATGAGGGGGTCCCGATTCTTCCATGGAGCCCACTTGGGCGGGGCTTCCTAACTGGGAGATACAGGCGCAGGGCGAAACCGTCCAGCATCAGATACAGGAAGGACCGCTACCTGGGGAGCAGATACTTCAGACAGGAAGACTTCGACGTCCTCGAACGCCTCGAAGAAGTCGCAGGCGAGAAGGGGGTGAAACCGGCGCAGATGGCACTGGCGTGGCTCCTCTGCAAGGACGCCGTCGCCTCTCCGATCATAGGCCCTACAAAGGTGGAACAGCTCGAAGAGCTTGTCGAGGCTACGGCCATCCGAATGAAGTCAGGCGAGATCAAGAGGCTCGAGGAGCCCTACCGGCCCCACCCGGTCCTCGGCCACGAGTGACGCTTCCTAACCCATGAGATACTTCAAAGGTTAAGAACCAATTTCGGTCGGTGCCGACCCGAGTGCCACGGTGGCTCAGTGGCTAGAGCGCCACCTTGGTAAGGTCAACCCGAAGAGGTGGATGTCGTGGGTCCGAATCCCACCCGTGGCTCTCATTTCAGACCGAGCAGCCCGAGACGCCGCGCACGACCGTCGGAGGTATCGCCACAGGAGAGCTACCCGACGTCCAGGAATGCTTCCCATTCCTCCTCGTCGCTTACCTCATCCTTCAAGAGGTCTTCGAAGAGCTCATGGGTAACAAGATCTGTGGAGCGATACTTGGCTGCCATCTTGCTGTAGTATTCAATGGCACACGCCTCTGATTTCAGGACCTCTTTGATGACCCGCTGGAGGTCGGTGCGCGCTCTCGGGGGTTCCTCGAACCCGCAGCCACACGACTTCAGCAACTCTGCCGGATGCGCAACAGGGCGCCCCCCCAACTGGATTATCCTCTCGGCAATCTTCCCTGCATGGCCTAGTTCGTCCGCAGACTGCTCTTCGAGGACTGGCCTCAGCGTGTCCGCGTCCATTCCCTTAATCCACTTCGCCATATACCAGTACTGGAAGTGGGCGAGCCACTCATCAGAGTAGGCAGCGTTCAGGTCCTTCACGACCTCCCTGAGACTTGCCTTGACGATTTCTCTTCCCTTCTTTCCCATGGCAGGCGGAATTTCACTCGGACGTTTAACCCTATCTCGAATCTTCCGAAGCCGAACTATTTCCTGCACTAGATGACCGCCTGGATGGTCAACACGAAAAGAGGTGGTGCCGAGGGAGGGAGTCGCGCCTTCGGGAAGGCTTCGCACCCTCGACCCCCAGATTTCTTCTCCCAGCCCGGGATTATGAGTTTCACCCTAGCGGGTGTAGCCTGGTGCCATAACTAGGCTAGGCCACCTCGGCACTGGCACTCCGTCACAGCTTGGGGTTAAAAGTCTCATTCAGTCCGAACGTAGCGAAACCCGGTAAACGCTTAATATCGCACACCCGGGCCACAAGTCTGAACTTGCATCTTCCATTCCTTGACATCAACAGCTACTACAGCTTCCTCAGCACGGCGATGATAGCGCTCTTCATCATCGGATTGGTACTCGTCTTCGTCTATGAGTACGAGGCCCTGAGGCGCTCGAAGACCTAGCTCTTTCCCCGCAGCCTCTCTATCACACTGAAGTTTGAAAGCTGCAGCAACCAGCCGCCCATCTTCGTCGACTTGGTTTCCACCCCCACCAGCCTGAGCCTCTCTCCGGGCTGGATGCCTGACACCCTCCCGGCAAGGTCCCTCCAAGCTACGAGTTTGATTTCCGAGGTGTCGTCCCCGACCATCAGTTCTCCCTTCTTGACCTTCGTTCCGTCCTTGAGCGGCACGTCGTCTACGCTCCCGTGAGAGAGCGCGATGACCTCAGTCATGATGTAGGCGTCTTCCTGTTTCACTTCCTGCAGCTTCGTCACGAGCTCCTGCAAGCTGGGGAAGGAGTCGTCTTTGGCCTGCTGAATGGAATCAGCGCTCCTGCAGTAGATCCTCTCTCCTCTCTCTTCGTCAGGAGCCACTTCTACTGTGTCGTTCTGGGCGGGCTCTCTGACCCCCTTACCGACTTCAACGAACCTTACTTTCTTGTCCTTCCCCAGGACCAGCAGGACCTTGGCGGACTGGCTGGACGTGGTCGCCGCGACCCGGTACGCCGACCTCGGTGCCGCCTGCCCCTCGACTATCGTGCTCCCGGAATCACCATGAATCTCGTATTCTCCACTGTTGGACCTCCGGGCCCTGACGTTGGTCACCTGAATTCGCTGACCACGCTTCAGTTCCGGCCGGGCTACAGGGGTCCAGATCACGACCCTGGTCTCCTTCCCCCCGTCCCGCCCAAGTCCGAACTGGAAGAGAGACCCTTCCGATCCATCGGACCTTACGAATTCGCTGTAGCGCGGTTCCGAACTCACCACCCCCTCTAGCGCGACGAACGACTCCTCTTTGGTGAGGGTCGGGATCTTCTGGACCACGGACGCGATGGGCTGTAGTTTGGTCGACAGCTTCTCGTCTGTAAGGGCCTCGATCTTCCCCCGCTTGCCGAGGTTGAGGGTCGGTTTCCCGTCAAGACCCTGCTTCACGTACCCATTGGCTACCCGGACAATGGAGTCTGGCTTGATCCCAGACTTCTCAATCTGTTCGAGCCCTTCTTCCCACACAGTGAACTTGACGGTGTTCTTCCCGTCGAACAGGGCGAGCCTTCTGTACCTCCCCTGCCCTCCGTCCTTCTTGTTGTAGGTCGCAACTGGATAGAGCGCGAGGACTCTCGCCACCACGCTGACGTCGTTGGCTCCGATGTAGAGATCGCCGATCCGCATGTCGGGTGAAGCGTCGTCCTTACGAAGAGAGACCCCCAGTTCCCCCGCGACGAGGAACAGTGCCCCCTGGTCGGTGAGATATCCTGCCCCTACAGTCCGCTTCTTCTCCTCAATCCTTTCCAGTACTTCTTCCCGCGTCAGCTCTGGTCGGCTCGCAAGAAGTTCGCCAACTAGCTCGTCGAAGTCGTACATGACTAGACTTTCAATGACGCGGCGTTGGCACCAGCGATTCCTTCCTCCAATATATCGAGGCCTTCGTCCATCTCGCCCTCCGTAATATTCAACGGAGGGATTACGCGGATGGTGTTCCGTCCTGCCGTGATGGCCAGGAGGCCGTGCTGGAAGCAATAGTTGATGATCTGCTTCGCCTCGTCTTCGCCTCTTCTCTTGCTCTCCTTGTCCTTCACGATTTCAACCCCGATGAACAAACCCTCGCCTCGCACGTCCCCAACGATTTCGTACTTCCTCATCATTTCAAGGAGTCTCTTCTTCGCCTTGCCGCCGACCTTGGTCGCGTTTTCCATCAGTCTCTCAGATTCGATGACGTCCAGGGTGGCTAGTCCAGCTTCGACCGCGACCGGGTTTGCGCCGAAGGTGGACGCGTGCTGCCCGGGCTTCCAGCTCTCCATCACCTGGGCTTTAGCGACCATGGCGCTCAGCGGCAACCCGGACGCGATTCCTTTCGCGATTGTGACAACATCGGGGACGACTCCGTAGCGCTCTATGCCAAGGAACTTCCCCGTCCTCCCCACTCCCGTCTGGATTTCATCTGCGACGAACAGGACGCCCTCCTTCCGAAGGAACTCCATCCTCTTGAAGTACTCTGGGGGAGCGGGTACGTAACCCCCTTCTCCCTGAATCGGCTCGAAGAAGTACGAGGCGATGTCGTCCACGGGAACGAACTTCTCAAGGTATTGTTCCTTGAAGTAGTCAACGCAGTAGTAGTCGCATTCAGGGAAGGTCTGCTTCCACGGACAGCGGTAGCAATATGGGAAGGGGAAGTGTACGGTATCCGGGATCAGCGGGATCGACCCCTTTCTCTGGATAGGCTTGCTCGCGGTAAGACTTAGTGCTCCCATGGTCCTGCCGTGAAAAGCCCCAGAATGGGCCAGGAATATCGGGCGCTTCGTGTAGTTCCTGGTGAGCTTCATGGCCGCCTCTATGGCTTCGGCACCACTGTTGCCGTAGTAGACCATCTTCTCGAAGTCTCCTGGGACCAGCGAGACCAGTCTCTTTGACAACTCGACGAGGTTTTCGTAGTAGAAGTCAGTGTACGAGAAGTGGACGAACTTCTCGGCCTGGTTCCTGATCGCCTGGACCACCTTTGGATGCGTCGACCCCGTGCTCAGCACGGCTATCCCGGCGGCGAAATCGATGAACTGGTTCCCGTCGACATCCCTCACCAGCGAGCCGTGAGCCGAATCGACGACCAGCGGGTAGAAGCGCGAGATGGAGGGGGACACGTACTCGGCGGTCCTCTTAACGACGGCCGCCGCCTTCGCGCCAGGAAGCTTTCCGTTGACCTTGGCGAATTTCCTAGCCTTCATGAGAAGTCAGCTTCGCCCCGGTGATGGGTGTAAAATGCTTTCTCTGAACGAGAGATGAGACGGCGCTCCGGGATTGAAAGTGAACCTATGCCTGAGGGATGGAGAGCTCTATCTCGAGCACTGGGAGATTCAGCTGCCTTCCGTCCCTCGATGTAACGTTCTCACCATCGATCTTGATGTCGGAGATTTCGACGTTGCTCATGAAGCGCTTCTTCAGCACCTGAGCCACTTCAACCGACATGTTGATCGCTTCTCCCCTCGATCTGAGTACCACCTTCTTCGCACCACCGTTGAACATGGTGATACAGGCGGTTACATAGTTGAGGAGGGGTTTGCTCTGGCCGACGATGACGGTCTTCCTCTCTTCGGACAAGTGTGAACTCGTCCCCCCGTTTCGGCGTATAAATGCTCGTTTTTGTCAGCCGGTCTGTTTCTCGTCCCCGGAGCAGCAGGGTCCGCCACAGCAACAACACTCCATCTCAGTCACCTCGTCCGGAGTCTGGTGGTCGGAGGTAGTTATTGACTGACTCTGCGATATCTGCCCCGGACCTTTTCGATTGCCCTGTGGTTGAGCAGCCGCCTGAGGATCCTCGATATCACTTCTTGATGGTAGCCGAGCCTGGTCTTCAACGCAGAGAAGGTCACCGGGTCATCGCTGTCGCATATTGCCATGCACACTTCGGCTTCCCTCTCTGTGAGTTGCAGGCAGTCTGGGTTGTCGCACCCGGAGGCCGGGCAGCAGGTCATCGACATGCCTACCATCACGCACTTCGCGCTATTTATTGACCAGTCAGCAACTCCGATAGAATATAAACGGAGGACAGGGGAGCCGGGAAACAGGGGTCGTCGGCTAGTCTGGTCTAGGCTTCAAGCCTCGGGCGCTTGAGATCGCTGGTTCAAATCCGGCCGACCCCATCACTTTTGATGTGGTCAGAGAGCGTTTTCGGGCGTTAAATGCGTACGTCATCTGCCCCCATGTGATCAGATGGGGTCAAGCGCCTGAATTCGTTGAAAAAAAGTTCCGACGGAGCAAGAGCCTCCACACGAAGAGGTACTACGAGAACGGGATAAGGCGCTTCAGGCAGTACTGCGAGGAGAAGCAGATTACCGAGGTGGACGAGGAGAGCGTCTACCGGGTCCTCGACGGGTTCGTCGGGTGGCTCGACCTCCAGGGGATCAAGCCCAAGACGCTGACGGGGTACGTCCACGCCGCGAAGAAGTTCCTGCTGTTCCTGGACGTCAGGATAGACGCTCAGCTGTTCAGGGAGAAGGTGGAGCAGCCGAGGATCCTGAAGATCGAGGACGAGCCCCTCTCCATGGAGACCGTGAGGAGGGTCCTCACCATGGGGAGGCCCAACAGGAAGATGCTGGCCCTGGTTCTCTTGCTCCTCTCGTCTGGGATGAGGCTGATCGAGGCGCTGAAGCTGAAGGTCTCGGACCTCAACCTGGACTCGCACCCTGCCACGGCCACGGTCAGGGCCGAGAACGCCAAGAACGGGAGGCTGAGGGTCGTTTTCATGACGGACGAGGCAAGGGACGCTATCAAGAGGATACTCTGGGACTGGGACCCGGCGCCCCGGGCCCCCAAGGCGAAGGTGGTTCCCGCCCCTGCCGACAGGTACGTGTTCAAGCTCGCCGGGGACATCTGGCTGAAGGAGAAGGTGGCCATCCAGACCTTCCGGAGGGTGTGCGAACGGGCGGGGTACGACAGACTGATCGAGGGGCACAGGACCCACGTGGTGCACTTCCACCTCTTCCGCAAGTTCTTCCTGACCAAAGGGAGCGACGTGATCGGGGAGCACGCGGCCCACGCCCTCTGCGGGCACGGCTTCTACATGGACACCTACTACAAGAAGTCGGTGGAGGAAAGGGCGGCCGACTACAGGAAGCTGGTCCCGCACCTCACGGTGTTCGGAAGGGTGGACCCCGGGCAGGCGGACGTTCTCTCGGCCATGAACAGGAGGTTCCTCCAGGTGTTCAACTTCACGGACGAGGAAATCAGGGGCATGGGGGACCTGTCTGGCCTCTCCCCGGCTGACCTCCAGAAGTTGATCGCGACGAAGGATGGAAAGGCGCGGCCGCCGCCCAAAGCTGAGAAGGGACCTGCGTCCCCTATGGGAGGTCCATCGAAGGCCGACCTGGGCAGGATAAGGGAGCTGGTCCCCGACGGATGGGAGCTTCATGTGAAGGACGGGGAGGTGGTCATGAAGCGGTCGGCCTCCCCCTGAGCTCCTCCCACAGCATGCTGGCGAGCATCGGGACCACCACCCTGGCGCGGTCGTCGGGCAGGACGTCTTCCTGGGACTCGATCATCCGCAGAGAGAGGCTGTCAGAGGGGAGGATGGACCTGGCAGTCTGCTTCAGCGCCCTGAGGTCGCGCGGTAGGGGAGCGTCCCGGCCTGCCATGCAGAACGAGTCTTTGGCCGTTAATAACGCGAGGGCTGTTGAAGTTCAGGGTAAGCTTCGGCGTCATTCTACAATTTGCACATAGTGGTGAATAGCATCAGAAAGTTGCAATTAGCTGGTTCTTCCGCCGGTGGGCCCTGTAACCAATTACTTCGCGGATGCGCCTCGGAACTCGACCTTGATCAGATCGTCGTCTAACTCAATCTTGGGTTCGGTGCCTAGGAGTGATTTGACTACGCCTTTAGTGTATTCCGCCAGGAAGGCAGACCACTTAATTCCGTAGTCGTGCTCCAGAATCAGCTTCAAATCAGGACCGCTCCCTACAATATTGGACTGGTACCTTCCTGAATAGGCGCCCATGGGTTCGAAGTAGCGAGAGACCAGACCCTCAATCGTGGGCTCAATATCGAAGAACTCGAAGGTCTGTTTCACGAGTCTTGGGCCGAGCTTCTTCCCCAAGTTCTCGAGACCCTCCCGAGACGACGCTTCAACCATTGGCAAGAAGATGCGTCTGTCAAGGACGATCGAGTGTTCGTGCTCGACTATCCTGTCGAAATTCACGTACTTCGTCAGGATGCGGTTCATCAGCGCGTTCAGGTTGATGTGCTGACGTCTGGCTTCCCTGTTCAGTTCACGCCTCAAGTTCTCTGGGATTCTGACGCTTATATGCGCAAATTGCCTATCGCCCCTCAGATTTTGCATGACTACTTCTGGCATGGGCTGTGTAAAAACGTATCACTTTGTGGCACAGGTCGTTAAATAGAGAAAGTTGCAAAAAAGAGGACGATGTGAAATGTCGAAAATCTTCCCAATATCAATTGCGATAGTCGCATTCGCTCTTCTTGCCCTGGCGTATTTCTCGTCAGCTGCAGTTGCTTCTAGTGCATCACCTCTCACTCTTACGCAGAAGACCTGCTCTGGGACACTTGGATCGCATACGTACAAGTATTGCGGCCCTTACGACGCACTTGAACTGCAATCCTATCTATCATCAACGAATCCTTCGGGGTACAGCCTCTTCGTAGGGTACTGTGGGCCAATACAATCTGACGGGACTTGCCAGCTAACTACTTCTCTCATTTCCGCAGGTCACTATGGTCCAGAGTTCCAGTCCAATCCAGAGGCATACGCGTACAGTGTGTACATTAATTCGAACCCCGTCCAAGTTTCGTTCTCGGGAACTGACTACATCTACTGGAACTAAAGGGATAAATCTCCTTCCCTCATTTTTTATTCAGATTGACCCTTAACCTCGCCAGGAAGAAGGCCCAAGAGGAGTGGGGTTGGTCAGCCGCAATCATTCTGATAATGGTAATGGGACTGACGGGGTGGATTGTCGTCCCCGCGATAGGTCAATCGCTTGAGAGTGGCTTCACCTCATATGCTAACCAGGCTGGTACGTACGTAGTCGTCGAAAGCAATGGTAATGGCTTCGGCCAAGACAAGTTCATTTCCAACGACACCATCGCACAAATCGCATCAATAACAGGCGTCCAGAACGTCTATCCCGTAGCTGTTAACATCACGAATTTCTATTTTCCAAACTATTCCAGCAACCCACCCCCTGGAAGCAACGGACCCATAGTCAGGGGCATGACCGTCGCATATTCCAGTGCAGTAATGGGTGGTCCGCTTGGTTTCCCAGTCAACTTCGTAGACCTGACCGCCGGGCAGGTTCCAACAGCGGCCGAACCTGAATTCATAATCAACATCCTCCCTTTTCCGGACTTTGACAACAACATGAGACCCTTTGCGATAGGCGAGGCTGCGAGCGTGTCAATCTCTGGTGTGGACTTGACAGCTACCGCCGCAGGCATCAATTCGTACAATCCGCTCATGGCTGGTATTGCTGATGTCCTTTGGAACGCTACCTTGGTGAGAAACCAACTTGGCGAGAAACTGTATGACCAAACGTTCTCAAAAGTCAGTTCCATGATAATAAAAGTAACCACTGTAGGCAAAGTCGCGAGTGTCACCGAGCAGATTACGAACGCCATGACCGCCTATCCCGACTACCTAGTGACGTATGACCAGTCCGGCGTAACAGATCTCCTTTCCGTGGAATCCAGCACCGCGCCTCTGTACAACATAATTGGGGTAGTTTCTCTTGTTTCATTGATCTCGGCGCTATTCATCGTATCCTATATCGCCGTGAAGAGGAGGAGTTGGGAAGCAGGGCTCCTCGTCAGCCAGGGGTGGACCTGGAACCGCGTGACAGCATTCTTCTGGCAGTATTTTGTCATCCTAGCCGTCACATCGTGGCTCCTGAGCATTCTTCTTTCTATGGCGGTCTCTCCCTATGCGACCTTCAGTTATCAGGTGTACGGCTCCGTCCTGCAAATCAAGACTTCCATCGGATTGTTCAGCTACGCTTCGGCGGGCTTGATCGCAGTCGCAATGACCGCCGCCGTTTCACTGTTCATGAAATGGAAGCTGAGGAAGATAGGCCTGGACTCGATACTGAGGGAGTACTGAAATGATAAGGCTCGAGGGGGTGAACAAAGGGTTTGGGGCGATTAGGATCGTGGAAGGAATGGACCTGACCGTCGAAGAAGGCGAGTCGCTCTGCCTCTTAGGGAGGAGTGGCTGCGGGAAATCTACAGTTCTAAAACTCATGGCTCTCCTAGACAGACCAGACAGCGGTAGACTGTTCATCGGCGAAAATGACGTCACCAAGATGAGTGATTCGGAGGTTGACAGGCTGAGAAGTGAGCAAATTGCCTACACCTTTCAGGAACCACTGCTGATTCCGTATGTTAGCGCTGTTGAGAACATCACAATGGTTACGGGAGTGCCGAAGAAGGAAGCGGTTGACATGTTGAGTCGACTGGGTCTCTCAGAGAGGCTTGATTATCACCCGAACAAACTGAGCGGAGGCGAGAAGAAGAGGGTAGACGTTGCGAGGGCGGTTCTGAAGCCTTCCCCGATTCTTATTGCGGACGAGCCTTTGTCCAATCTTGACCCTAAGACCGGCTCAATAGTGATGGAGATCCTGAAATCCCGCACTGAGAAAGGGGGAATACTCGTCTACTCCTCCGTCGAGCCAAGCGAAGCCAAGGTGGCGACGCAGGTCATAGAAATGGAGAAGAAGTGATTATGCACCTGTGTTATGCGTTCTCGAACTCGCATTCGAACCTTACGGAGTACGGATTCAAGGAGACAGCACCCGGGAAGAGTTACTTGGCAAACCCCACGGGCCGTCCTCTGCCTCCCGAGAGACACCGAAAAACAAACCGTACCAGGTTATGCCCGGCATAAGGGCCCCGCGACCGAGATTCTAGGGAGACGTCCTTGGCGGGGAACCATACCCGCCATCGCCGGGAGCACCATACCCGGTGGTGCATCACAACTGAAAGCAGTCCATGATCTTGCCAAGGGATGAGGTATAAAGGTGAGCCTTAAATATCAAATGAGTTGCCTACATATAGGCAATTGAGTAAGGAAGCGTCTCTTAAGCACATAAGGGACCAATCACCGAAGAAACGAGGCACAATCAGAGAGCGGGTTCTACGCATACTCCTGAACAATCCCTCAGGGAACTTGACCAAGTATCGGATAGCAAAGGAGGCAGAAGGGACCTATCCGTGGGTCCACGATCTTCTGAAGGAACTGGAACAGGACCACCTAATCGAAGGGACCAGTGTCAGGAACTACAAGGAGCTAATCAGCCGATGGCAGTGGTGGCGGCTTGAGCCTGAAACTCGAGAGTACATGCTCAGAAAGCCACTATCTGTGTTTGGCAAGCTGGATCTCCCTTACGCGTTGACTACCTACCAGGCGGAGAACCTTGTGCAGAACTACCTCTTCCCTTCGCGGATAGACTTCTACATCAAGAGGTCGGACCTTGCCAAGTGGCATGATGCATTAAGAGGTGAGGGCCTCGTGGGGAAGGGGAATACTCGGGCGCTCATCACTGACGAGCATGTCTTCTACAACGCGTCCGAGCGGGGCGGCTTCAGGATCGTATCGATGCCGCAGCTGATTATGGACCTGCTGGCGGAAGGAGGCGTTTGCGCGGAGGCGGCGGAGATGCTGATCGAGAAGGAGTCGAAGGGGAAGTAGGAATGTCATTGCACCAGGACTACGAAGTTGAGGTGTCCCAAACTCAGCTTTCCAGCGTTCTTTCAACCCTTGGTGAGCCCGTCTGCCTGCTGGGAGGCTGGGCGGTGTACGTGACAGTGAACAGGAATTTCGCCGCCTCGCAAGGTAGGAACTTCGTCGGATCACGAGACATTGACCTGGGCTTCCACGTCGACCCCTCTTGGACGGACGCCGAACTGAGCAATTCGCTGCTAGGCAGAACAACGAAGAGAATTCGCCGAAGTGGGGTTCGAGCCCATCAGCTTCAGGTTCGTGAAGTACTTTCACACCGAGACGAAAAAGGAGTTGTCCGCAGAGGAGGCCCGAAGGACGAATCAGACGTTCATCTTCAACATGTACATCGACCCACTGGTCGACAAGATACACCCTGATTCGAAAAAGCTGCTGGGCTTCGTGCCAATCGACGAGCCGTTGCTTGCGGAGGTATTCGACAGCAAGAAGCGGCTCTTGGTCGAAGGGTTCGGCTCGAAGATCATCATTCCGAGGCCTGCGGTCCTTCTGGCGATGAAGCTGAACTCGGTTTCCAGCAGGGACAAAGAGCATAAGCGAATCAAGGACATCATCGACATCTATGGACTCCTCTGGTATTCCGACGAAAAGTTTGAGACGGTCAAGAAAAAGTTGCTATCGGTGGTCAAACAGGAGAAGGTATCTTCGGTCGTCTCTTCTATCAGAGAGGAAGAGCTCGTGACGGTGGCTCGGAATTTGGGCGTCGAGAAGAGCGAGGTCTCTGCTGTAATGGCCGAACTAAGACGCTAGGAGGCCTGGCGCCTCCGAAACACATCTCGTGAACAACCTACCCTTAGGCATGCTTCAGTCTACTAAACGAGACTACCGTAACTTGACGCTTTTCTCGAACGCGCGCGCGCGGGCCCCCAACCCCTCGACCCGGTCTGAATCTGCCCCCACTCACCCCCGTTCGAGTCTGAATCCCGAGGCCGTTATATCCCCTGGAGCGGTGTAACAGGGTTGAGGCTGAAGCTCACCAGGTCCCCTCACAGGCACCTCCTCGAGGACCCCCAGTTCAAGCTCTGGGTGGAGAACCTCGAGAGGGGGAGCCCCATAACCGCCCACGAGTACTACCGTAGGATGGGGAGGATCTGTAGGGAGCTCGACGTGACCCCGAAGAGCCTCGCTGAGATGGACGACAAGCAGGCGGGGAACTTCCTCCTTTCAATGGTGTCCCACTGGGAGGGGAGGGAGAGCCTGGGGACCAACATCAAGAACTACACCAAGCCCCTGAAGAGCTGGTGGTCATTCAACGACATCGTGGTGAAGAAGAAGGTGAAGATCGCCGGTGCCAACGACTACGTGAAGTACGAGAACGAGAGGGTCCCGACCAAGGAGGAGCTCGGGAGGATACTGGACGCGGCGGACCTCAGGGCCAAGGCGGTTGTGGTGCTGATGGCGCTCGCTGGGTGCAGGGTGGAGGTCATGGGGAGCTACATCGGGGACGACGGGCTGAAGGTCTCCGACCTCCCGGACGTCGAGGTCAAGGGGGAGAGGTGGGGTTCGCCAAGATCCCTGCCATGGTCCTTGTCAGGAAGAACCTCTCAAAGTCTGGGCACAGGTATTTCACCTTCCTCCCGGAGCGGGGGTGCGGTTACCTGACGCAGTACCTGGAGTGGAGGGTGAGGCAGGGGGAGAGCCTGTCGTCGGGGGATGTGCCCGTGATCACGGCGGGACCGTTCAACAGGAACAGGGTAGGGAGCCACATCGTGACCCCCAAGGTGGGGAACCTGATACGAAAGGCGATACGCGACGCCGGGTTCGCCTGGCGCCCCTACGTCCTCAGGAGGTACTTCGACACGAGGATGATGCTTGCGGAGAACGAGGGGGTGATGCTCCGGGACTGGAGGTCCTTCCACATGGGCCACGAAGGGACCATCGAGGCGACCTACACGGTCAACAAGGGGCTCCCCGAGGACGTGGTGGAGAAGATGCGGGAGACGTTCGCGAAGGCGAGCGAAAAGTTCCTTGTGACGACGAGGAGCGAGAATACGAGCGAGGAGAGGATGATCGAGACCTTCAACCGCCAGTTCCTCAAGATGGCGGGGTGGACGGATGACGAGGTCGCAAAGCTGGGGGAGCTGGGAAAGATCCCCAACGAGAGGCTTGTGGACCTCATAGACAGGAAGCAGATGGAGCGGCTGGGCCTGAGGAACGGGAGCGCCCAGAAGGTCGTGCCCATGAGGGAGGTCGAGGAGTACATAGCCCAGGGGTGGGAGTACGTGAAGGACATCAGCGGTTCGAAGGCGATAATCAGGCTGCCGGTCGCACACGTCTGAGGCCGACCTCGTACTGGAGCAGCCGCGAGAACATCTTGGCCTTGACCGCGGCCTCGTCGGCCGGGAGGAGGTCGGGCTCGAAGAGGATGAGCTGGCGCAGGGCGCTGGAGGCGGGAAGCGACTCGCGTGCCAGTCTCTTCAACTCGACGATGCTCACCGGCCTCGACGCTTGGCTTGGCTCCATCCTAGGGACCTTCGCGTACTCCTCCTCTGACATGGTGACCGATCCCGGAGCGCTTGGGCAGATTTGACGGAAGGAGAAGAGGCGGCCGAGGCGGGACTCCTCGACGGAGAAGACGTAGCGGGCCGCCGGGAACCTCGACCTTCTCCCGCCCACCTTCTCCCACTTCACCCTGTAGGTCTTCGAGGCGCCTCCTCCCGAGACTTGTGCTTTCTTCGGCGCCAAAGCTGACGCGTTGGAATACATCCTGCGGCAGTCGCACCCCGACCTCTATGCGAAGTACAAGGATACCTTGCTCAAGCTAAGGAAGGTGATTGAACATAGGAACATACTTGCGCACGGCCGTTTCATCCAGGAGGTGCCTATGCCCGACTTCATCAAGGCAAAAATCAACCGACCCCCTGAAGTGATGGTCGAGACGTTCCGGAAGGGCCAGGTAGTGGGCCACACCTTCACCCTCAAAGAGGCAAACGCCAAAGTCAAGGAGGCGAAACTGGTGGTATGCGCTTAGGAAATTAAGCGAATCCCATGAGTATGATATGGTCGCTGGTTCGCGTCTGTGACGGTCGCTGTGGCCGCGAGCCTAACACTCCTTAGGGCGACCTCGTGGAGGTCGTACTTGGTCGAGTTCACCATCTTTGCCAGCTGAAGGCCATTGGCGTAGAAGCGTTTGTTACTCACTCACGTTGGGCCAGCAGCGCCTGCGGGCGGCATATGCCGAAAGCGGAATTGCCAGCCACGAACCGGGAGAGACAAAACATCAGGAAAAGTTGTAAACTCAACTAGGAGCCTCAGACTGGTTGTTAGGGGTTCTGCTTAGCAGCCAATGGCCTAGGTCCGAGTTCAGTTCCCTGTTCATAGGATTTGATGACATTATGAGCGCTTCTCTTCGTCCTTGGAGACGGATAAGCACTGAAGTGGGCCCGAGGGAGCTCTTCCTCACAACAACACGTTCAATCTCTGGGTAGCTTATGCTTTCTACAAAGCTCCTTCTGCTGATTTCAAAGTGATCATCGAAGAATCGTGCGCCGTGAATCCTCATTCGCCAGAATCGGACCAGTTGGATCTCAGGTATGAGCCCGATCAGGAGTAGGATAAGGTCGAGGCGGAGATTCAGTGGTTCGATGCTGATATACCACACATAGAAACCAGTAACGATCGGTGCGGCTATCGCCCATCCTAGCATGCGGTGGCCAAGCGAATACTCGAAAATGGGACGAATGAGATTACGACTCATTAGGAATCTAGCCGCCCCAAGGACCATTCTGTAGGAAGTTGGCGATGTCATTGAGACCTTTAATGAAAGCGTCCCCCGCTCCTTGCTCGCTAAATTGGGCTCGCCCCAGAGAGCACTCAATCATGTAACCTATTACATAGCCGGTAGCATAGGCTGGGGCAGCCGCAATAACAACTGGACCAAGAATGTCCATTGCAGCCGATACATCTGGGATTGCCCCCTGAACGACTTCTGCCGCATCGTTCTTTGCGATTTGGGCCGTTATCTGTAATCCTCCCCAAAACGCTGCTCCTGTACTTGCGATAGCTCCGCCCAGGACTAAGAGAGCACCCAAGATGCCCGATCCGGACGTTGTCGGGGTAACCGTCGGAGTTCCGTAGAGGTTCTGCAATCCAAAGGCAGTTTTTTGGTAGGCAAAGAATGCATTATTCAGCCCCCCTCCATAGGGGTTGTGCCCACTGAAGGCTGTATTTTGATACGTGCTCATCGCCGGCGTGTCTGTCACAAAGTACTCGCTTCTCTTGCGTTCTGTGTCAGCCACGGTCACCGTCTCCACCACCGCAGGCTTGTAGGGGTAGTCCCCTCCAATCTCCTGACCCGAGTCTGTCTCGACAACGAACATGTGTCCATTCGGGTCCGTGTACCTCTCCGGGTTGTCCCTGGCGTAGATGTAGCGGTTCAGCGTCATGGGGTCAGCCATGCTGCCCGAATACGAATCCTCGGTGACGAATCTACCAATGGTGGAATCGTAGTACCTCGCCCCGTAGTAGTACAATCCCGTCGCTGAGTCGTACATCTTCCCCGTGTACATGAACACCTCCTTCCCGACCATGGCGTAGTTCGAGCCGTAGGGCACGTAGTTGGAGCTGAACTTGATGGTGACTGTGGCTGTGGCCACTAGCCTGACGCTCCCCAGTGCGTCCTCGTGGAGGTAGTACTTGGTCGAGTTGACCATCTTAGCCAGCTGGAGGCCATTAGCGTAGAAGTGTTTGGTGAGTGTTGTATGGGTACCTGTGACGTTCTTCTCGTAGAGGATGTTCAGCCCCTGGTAGGAGTAGGTGTTGGTGCTCGAGCCGGCCACCTGCTTCACCCTGTTCCCGTCCCCGTCGTAGGCGTTGGTCTGGACGGTGGATCCAGAGTGGGTGACCTTGGTCAGCTCGTTCGCGTAGTCGTAGGAGTAGGTCCACCCTCCTGTTTTCGTTATCAGGTTGCCGTTGGAGTCGTAGGTGTAGGACACGGTTGGCGAGGAGCAGGTGGAGGTCGTATAGCTTGCGAGGCTGTTGTACGCTCCGTAGCAGTAGACCGTGGTCGTGGAGCCCTGGACCATCCTGATACGGTTCCCGACCTGGTCGTAGGCATACTTCGTGGTCGTCCAGGGTCCAGAGGTGTAGTTCAGCCTGTTCAGCCAGTCGTAGTGGTACGCTTCGTTGTTGAGGGTGAGCACGTTGCCAGTACCATCATAGGTATAGTTGAGGTCCATCTCCTTCGTGCTGCCATATTTGTCGAGGATCTCCTTCGGCCTGTCAGTGCTATAGTAGGTGTATGTCGTCACCTCACCATTGCCATAGGTAATCTTGCTTACCTTGTCGTCTACGGTGTAGCCAATTGTGGCATAGCTTCCCACCGTCTTCAACCTGTTGGCTCCGTCGTAGGTCATCGAGAGAGCGTAACTGTCCGGGTAGGTTACCTGCACGATGTTGCTCGCCTTGTCGTAGGAGTACAGCGCCTGGTACTTCACCCCGCCGACGTACTCGGTGGCGTTGATCACCCTGTCTCTGGCGTCGTAGCGATAGTAGTCGGAAGCGGATGGGCTTGCCATCGAGAGCCTGTTGCCGGCTGCGTCGTATGTGTACGTTACCGCCCCGCCGGATCCAGGATAGGTCACCTTTGTGAGCCTGTTGAGCTGGTCGTAGATGTACAAGATCTTGCTGTTGGTGCCGTTGGCTGGGGTAAGCGTCAGCATGTTCCCCATGTTGTCATAGGTACGTGACTCCGTGGTGGCGGGGCTTGTGGGAAATGTGGTTGTGGTCAGCCTGTTGAGGTCGTCGTACTGGTAGGCCGTCTGGTTGTGCTTCGCATCGGTAACGCTCAGAGTGTTCCCTGCCAGGTCATACAGGTAGGTCGTCAGGAAGTAGTTGGCCGAGCTGTTGTACTGTTTCACAGAGCCGAGGCGCTGGTTCCAGTCGTAGGCGTAGACAGTCTTGTGCCCGTTCTCGTCGGTCACCGTCTTCTGGTTGTTCACGTAATCGTATGAAGTGGTCGAGTTGGTGTGATCTGGGTTCGTCGTTTTGGTTAGCTGCCCGTCCCAGTCGAAATAGTATGTGTAGGTGTAACCGGCCGCGGTTGTCTTGGTGGCCACCTGGTCGAGCCAGTTGTACGTGAAGTATTCCGCAGAGTAGGCTGACGTCCCGTTCCAGCGCTGGACCTCGGTTTCCCTGGCCAGACCGTCGAAGTACGTCTTGGTGACATGCCCGATCTGATCGATGGTCTTCATGGTGTTGTTGTTACCGTAATAGTAGGTGTGCGAATATGCCGTCACGCCCCCTACTGTAGGGTAGGTCACTTGGGTGACCCTCCCGAGGGCGTCATACATGTAGCTCGTCGTGTTGCCTTCGGGGTCCGTTTCGGAGAGTCTGAACCCGGTAGTCGAGTTGTAGATGTAGGTGGTCGTCACGTTCCGGATTGCGTTCGCCTGTATCGCGTCCCCAATGATGTTCCACGCGCAGTTAGTGGAGCACCCAGAGGTGATAGTCTGGACTAAACTCGATTGGGTCGTGCTGACAACCTTGTACTGGCCTCCTGCGTTAGGAGTGCTCAGAGGGGCGCAACTGGAGAACAGCGTGCTGAAGCTGCTCTGGCATGTCTCAGAAGCGCTCCCCGTCTGGCCGAATGTGCTGTAAACGAAGTCGTTCGCGTTGGTCGTCGTGAGGGTTACCTGTGGATTCGGGCCCGTCGAACCCCCGCTCTTGCATGCGGTCCCGGTGCAGCTGTTTGTGACAGCCGCTAAGAGGTTGGGGTCGAACGGCGAGCTCGGGCTCGCCCCCGACACGGCGAACGCCAACACTTCAATCGTGGTGGCCGTTCCGCTGAAACTGCAAGTGATCTTGTCCCCGGATAGTGCTGAGGTTGATACAGCATACCATTCCTGCTGAGTCCCCGTTCCCGTGACGGAACCCCTAGAAGTCCACGTCAAGTGGGAGGTGTCGGTCGGGATGTTCCAGGTGACTGTGGACGACGTCAGACATACGGCTATCACTACATCATTCGGGTGGGTCGTCGTTATCCCTGTTGAAGTCTGGCAGGAAGCTGCGGAGGTGCACTTCTTGGTAGTGCTCCCGTCGATGGCCAGGTTCGAGGGCGGCCCAGAGACCAATGTGCTCTCCTTTGTGAGGTAAGCCGAATTGTAGGCCGAAGAATACCTAAAGTAGGTCGTGTAGCCGTTGGCATTCGTCAAGGTCAGCACGTTGCCGTACGAATCATACGTGTAGTCGGTAGTGAGCCATCCTCCGTTGTGCGAGACCTTGGTCTCCAAGAGGTTGCCATTGGCATCATAGCGGTAGTACGTCTGCTGCTGAGGGTAGCCGGGGCCGTTCTGGTAGTCACACGAGCCAACAATCAGGTCGTGAATGTTGGGTGAGATCGTCTGAGAATAGAAAGACTTCGTGCAACCCGAACTCCCGAAGGATTTGTTTGAATTGGTGTTGGCATAGGAGAACCAGCTCGGCTGACCGACATTGTCCTTCGAGTGAATCATGTTACCCCAGTTGTCGTAGGAGTAGGTGGAGTTGGTGAGGACGGCCCCCGCAGGAGATACAATCTTCGTCTCGTTGGTTCTCCCAGATGTGTCCGAATCAGTCTCAGTTATCCGCTGAAGAGTCTTGGTCCCATCGTAGCTATAGGTCTTCATCAGATTCTTTGTTGGTTGGAAGTTGTAATTCACATAGCCACGGTAGGTCGTCCCATCATAGATGGTCGAGTTCGACCAGGTGACCTGGCCGTTGAAGGTGGTGTAGTTGATGCTCTGGCTCAGGCTCAGGTGAGTTGAATCGAAGTAGACGTTCCTTAAAGTGGCATAATTGGTCGAGACCTCGGTCCCGACGGGCTTGCTTGTGTAGGTGTAAGCGACCTTTCCGTTCGTTGGCCAAATCACTGCGCTGAGTAGCCAGGAGTTTGCCCCAGAAGTCCCTGCGTACTGGAACGTCGTCGGGGGGTCGGAAGAAATCGGATCCGCGAGGCTGGTGAGCTGGTTGCCAGAGTATCCGATAGTCCACGTCCTGCGTCCTGTAGATATGCCTGTGAGTTGGTTGTTGGCGTTGTAAGAGAATGTGGTATTTCTTCCAATGGTGTCCGTGACCCGGGAGACGTAGTTGTTGCTCCCGTAGGTGAACGAGATACGGTTGTTGCCGGTCCTGTCAGTGATGGAGACTAGCCTCTTTGAAGTGTCAAACCTGTACAGCGTTCCCGAAGACATGTTGAGGGTGTACGTCCCACCGGTGTTCTTTGTCAGAACGAAGTTGGTCACTCCGTTGTACTGGAACGTGTTCCCATTCCACACGTAGGGGAAGGACTGCCCATCTGTGAGGTGGATGTAGTTGGTTCCCAGCCAAGGGAAGTTGAGAGACCACCCGTAACCGACACTCGCCCCCGTGTAGTTGTCGTAGAGATACGGCGAACCGCTTGACCTGAAGGCGTAGGGCTCGCTATACACGAGCGAGGGGGCGAAGTCGATGGCTCTCCCTGCCAAGACAAAGGTGCCCGCTTCGAAGGCAACAAGCCCGTTCCCAGGTGAAAGGTAGTCGGTGGTTTCGCTGAAATACGATTCATAGGGGGAAAGACCCGGGCGAGACCAAGAATTCGACGACAACGCTGCCGTCGGAATCACCATGGGAACCGCCGCGAAATAGAGCTGATAGGGGGCAGCCGACCCCGTCTGGAACATCATCATGACTAATCCTCCCGACAAGGCGTAGGAGATCTCGAAGTTCCAGGGATAGACCATCGCACTAGGGAGGGACAAGAGAACGGAAGGCGCGGACCAGGTCGTTCCCGAGAAGGTGCTGGTTTCGATCTGGTTTCCTGTGGTGGTCGGGGACCAGTAGGCGTAGATTCTGCCTCCTGAAGGATCCACGGAAAGGGACGGGGGGCACCAGATGCAGCTCTGTGTGCTGAAGGGGTTCGTCGTACCACTGAAGCTGTTCGTCGCTCCGCTGTAGGAGAACCACAAGAGAGCGGAGGAGCCGTAGCCCTGGCCGAGCAGGAAAACCGTGTCGCCGATGGTAACGGCCTGTACTCCCATGTTGTTCCGGCCCAATGCGTAGCTCGAGTAGGTCTGCTGTGTCTGCCAGCCAGAATTGTAGAGGTTAGCGGTTAGCTGGATGTTCCCTCCACCGCCGCAGAAGATAGCCATCTTCTGGTTGGTCAAAGACTCAGGCAGGCAGTTCTGAAACACGCCCATTGCCTGCGGGTAAAGATTTGCGTATGGGAAGCCACTGGACGTGGCCCAGGTTCCATCTGTTGCTGAATTCATTACCACGAGGGCCGACGATGCATCTTCGAAAGTGATCCATGCGTGTCCTCCGGTGTCGACAGCTATCTCCACGGGTCCACTGGGGTTGGCGTAACTGCCCGTTCCGACCGTCTGCTGGGGGGCGCTCCATGTTATGGAGCCGTCTGCGTTGGGGGTCCCGCGCCCGAATTGTAGGTTGCTGTTGATGCCATTGCTGGTGTAAATGAAAGCGTAGTAGACGTATCTTCCGTCAAAGGTGATGGCAGCGGGGGGGTACTGACCCCAGTTCGGAGTTGTGCCGATCGTTATGGTCGTCCAATGGATCCCGTCGGATGACGAAGCGCACTTGAAAGAGGGCGGGTCATCAAAGAAGACCCAATACCGACCTGCCGCATAGAAGGTGTTCCGGAGGTCGGAGTTGAGATCAGCCGAACCCGCAAGCGAAGTCACGGTATACGGGTCGATGTCGAAACTGGAGCCTACGGTCCACGCAAGGGAACGAGTGGTTGCATTGAAATGCGGGACCATGGTCCAACTGTCGTTCCAATCCAGACCAAGAGCGACGCCAGAACTGTTGCTGAACCACGCCCTGTAGGCTGAACTGGCCAGCGGCTTCTGGCCAAATTCTATCTCCAATGTTCCCTGTCCCGAAGCCCCCCAGTTTTCCATCCCTGAGATTTCGAGCCTTATCCCTGCAGGCTGACAGAACTGCCTGTAGGTTGAGAAACTGAGCTTCAGATCAGCGTTGGTGGTCAGGCCAGTTATCACCTTGGTCTCCATCACAGCCATGGTGCTGTTGCCGACGATGCTCGTGAGGGCCGACGAACCGGTGACAGAAACAGGAACGCGGAAGGAGAAAGAGTTATGGTAATCGTCGGAGACCGAGAACGTACCGTTCTTGGACAATGTGAAGCTCTGGGTGATGTAGCTCTGTTGGGGTGAGCCCATGAAGAGCAGGGTCGGGATACGCAGGGTCATGCTCCAGCCGTTTGCCTGACCAACCAGGGGCTCAGCGGGAGATGTGACCCTCGAACAAACTTGGGTAAGGTTCCAGGTGTTCGTGGATGTCACAGTGCCCGGCGGAAGAGACTGTCCAGCGGGTTGGATCGAATCTGCTGAAGCCGATGCAGCGTTAGGAGCGAGAAAGAGAAAACTGGGTAGCAACAGCAGCGTTATGACCCATGCCGAAATCAGCTTTCGCATGGATTCCGAGGTCAATCCTTTGTGAGCCTGACATATCTTATGCTACCTCGATTCTCAATTCTGAGAAAGCGGGGCCAATTCCCAAAAGCATTAGGGTCGCCTTCGGGCGACAAGACTTAGAGCGCGTAGGTGCAGCAGTCGCCGTTCCTGACACGTTCCGTCAGCCGCTTGAAGGTTCGGCCAACCGCCTCGTGACCCGACCAAGAAGTTGTGGAGAGTGGAGCAACGGTGCCAGTCATCGGGATCGTGAACTTGAACTCCGACAGAAACACATTCGATGTGATCAGGTAGACGGCGCTCATGCGCGAGCCTCACGATTGGCTGAGTGGTTTTGAGTTTTCCCCAGTTCAACTAACCGCTAGAGGCAGCAGCAGTCACTGTTGGGGGCGCCGCATCCCATGTGCCTACTTCGGCAGCTTCCGGAGGCGCAGGTGCGAGTTCTCGAGGACCATCCCGACCTTGTCGCCCTTTTTCAGCCCCATCGCCTTCACAATTTCCACGGGAAGGGTGACCCTCAGCGAGTTTCCTACCTGGACCACCGACATCTCGAATTCTACTGGCGTACTCCTAGGATAGCCAAACAGTAGGGCTCAGGTGCTCTTCAGTGAGAGGAGGATGGTCTCCATCAACCTCTCTGAGGCCATCGACGAGCTTGTGGCGGTGTCCCCCTTCTTGCTCGAGGTCATTGCCCCGAGGGGACGTGCCCAGGCATGACCGCGATATCCGGAGCCGATCAGCAGAGGCAGGAGAGGCTGCAGGCCCTGGCGCGATGGTGGAGGGAATTGAACAAAGAAGACCTCGACAGGCTTGCTCGGAAATCCGACCTTCTTGTAGGCGTACTGAGCGACTTTCAAGAAGAGTGGTACGGCCATCTCACCAAGTTCAGCGAGGCCCTGCTCTTCCTTGAGGCCAAGAGGAGATGGGGAACTTCAGACACCACGTCCATGGACTACGCCCGAACCGTGATTGCGGGTTACGACCTGATGCTCAGGAGGCTCGCCAGACTCCCTCTCGAGGCGAACCTCACCGGTGCGAGCGAGAGCCGGGATGGGCGGGCCACATGACAGACATGATCAGCCCAGCCGCTGCGCTTACAGGGGTAGAGGGGGACGCCCAAAGGGCCTCACTACTCAACCTCATGGAAGAGGCAAGCGAGAAGTACCAATTCAAAGCCGACGGACGACTGAGGACCCAGGCCATCCTGGCGATGCTGACGTCAGAGGTGTGCGAGCGCAGGGTAGGCTACATGCTGGCGAACCAGCGATTCTCATTCTGACTCCGATGCTCGTCAGATACGCCAAACAGTTCAAGGTCGACATCGCCCCGCTTCTGGTCGCCGAGATCTCCTTCACGAACATAGCCAGTTCCCTCACTCCTTTTGGAAACCCCCAGAACCTGCTCCTCTGGCAGGCTTCAGGAATCTCTGCCAGTTGGTTTGTTCTCGGAACCTGGCTGCCCCTGGCCATCTCGGGGGGTCTGACTGCAGCTGCATTGTATCACTTCAGAACGAAGGAAGGAGGAGCGAGGGAGTTCACGGCTCCGATTCTGCCGCGACTGCCGCTCGTCTATCTCATCGTTGTGGGATTGACGATTTTTTCTTTGGACACTTTGGGGCTAACAAGTGTCCTGACTCTCGGGATTGCCTTCGTTCTCGGCCTCCCGTTCACAATTCGTTCGCCTCGCAGATTGTTGAAAGAGTTTGACTACCGGAGTCTCTTGGTTCTATATCTGTTAGTGGGGTCCATAGCGATTGTCGCGGCGCTCGCCCAGCCTGTTCTGATTCCATATGTTGGACCAGCCGCAGCAGGGAAACAGCCGTACTCAGCCTTCTTCTGGTCGGTTTCCTTCCCCGTTGAGTTCTGGTGGGATGTAGTTCTCCCAACGCCCCGAATCCGCCCTATTGTCATGGGTTTCCCCGCACCAGCACCTGTGACGGTTCGGGTGCCCTTGGTGCCGGAGGCAACTGTGGTTGGTGGGCCAGTCTTCGTTCCGATAACCACACGTTGAAGTCCTCACAACCATACCGACTGGAAGACTCGGCTGCACGTCGCAATTTAAGCGGGCGGCAAGAGAATTGGAAGAGACGAGGGAGGGACTGAGCCGAAACTGATGAGAGAAGACCTACTTGTCAATGCTCCTGGGCTCGTCTCGCTATGTCAGTCCATGAACTATGGAATTACTGAACCGAGAGTTGTTAGATTTCACATGGAGACCCTATGCTGTTCTTGAGCGGTTGCTAAGCCTTATTTGCGGGCCGTTCCGTACCTTGGCTAACATGACACTGGATGAAAAGATTCGATATGGAATAATGGCCCTCGCAGGAGCAAGCGTAGTCCTGGCGACCCTCGGGGCACACCCGGGTCTTCTCGAGATAGCTGGCGGAATGGGCGCGTAGGATAGAAGGAGGCTGGCTGGACCTAGCCTTCCTTCTCCCTGATTTTCAGCATCAATTCGTCGAATCTTCCCTCTAACGAGGTTTGATCGAACGTCCACTTTTTGGCTTCCCGGTCGAAGAGGCCGTGCGATATCACGAACGAAAGCGCGTTGGTCTGGTCGGGGAAGTACAAGGCCGCCCTTTCCCTGACTGGCCTGAGAATTTCTTGGAGACATTGCATGGCTTCGGTGTAGAAATCAACCGGGAATGCGAATTGGGCAAAATAATCCTTGCCAGAGGCCTCGGCCCATAAGAACGGGAGCGAACCGACACTGGCCATCACTCCCATCCTTTCCACGTCGCTCAAGTCTTTGGCAAGCAGGTCTACCCAGAAGTACCTGTGTTGCCTGTGAAGAGCCCTGTCCGCCTTGAAGTCGTACTTGGTTCCTGGCCAACGGATGGTGTAACTCTTGATAAGCCCTCTTCCGAGAACGTGTGTCCTGTAGTGCCAAGCTAGCACCTTGTAGTTTGTTCTTAGCTTCCTGGATATCTCCACAAGAGGCCTCGAGGCGTCGATGTACAGTTCCTTTAGGATGAACAGGTCGACGTAGTCGAATTTGGTCTTCCTTGAGGGAACGTACGCTGCCGACTCCACGTCAACCCTGCTTTGGCTGGTCCAGTCGAAGTCCCAGATCCCCGCTTCGAAGTTGTAGAACTGAGCACGCATGGGAATCCTGCGGAACCAGTCGAAAACATGGACCTCGATGGACTCGAAGACCCCCTTTCTCCTCAGGGCATCCAGGAAGTCTTTGAACGGCTCAACGAATTCCTCCGGGACGTCAGCACGCATGAAGTAATCGCCCTTCGGGAACAGCTTCTCAAAGCCGGCGACGTAGCAAATGTCGCTCATTGCCGCCAGAACAGATTGGGCGTAGTCCCGGAATTCCTTCGAGAAATCCACAACCATTTCGACGTGCCTCAGGCCTATCTTCTCGTAGTCGATTGACGCCTGAACTGCGAACCCATGATTCAGAATCTTCTCCTTGTACCTGTACCTGACAGACTCCTTGTACTGCCCCAGCCTCCTCGCGATCTCAGGGATGTCAGGCCCGATTTGGGCGATCAGCTCCGCCAGTTTTACCGTGCTCGCGTTGACCTGCTCTGCCTTGGTGCCGGGCTCTAGGGTCAGTTATCCTCCCCCCGCTGATACCATCCGAGTGTCTATTATCCGAGACAGGTCGATTCCCAAGGGCAAGACGATTGATATGGCCTATTTCCATATGCTGGCACATTTAAATATTCCACAGTTCTCAAAGGAGACATTCCATGGAACCTTGGGTTGGTAGGTGTCATTGAAGCCTGACCTGCGAGAGCAGCAAACCAAGCTGGCCATGCTATTACAGGAACGGGGCCCGAGGATCACCGAGATTGCCAGGCAACTCGGGGAGAGCCCGGAGACGGTCCGCTACTGGTTCAAGAACAACATACTGGGCCGCCAGGGGATCGC
>Ga0335077_10001679_pt1 | contig 26352 bp, 19 predicted proteins | sample Lox_Sample_31_FD_207151 | JGI IMG/M metagenome (GOLD analysis project Ga0335077, IMG submission 207151) | Soil microbial communities from Loxahatchee National Wildlife Refuge, Florida, United States - Lox_Sample_3.1 | ecosystem: Environmental > Terrestrial > Soil > Wetlands | place: USA... | reverse complement strand
GCGCCGCAATGCCAAGATCCCGAACAGCGCTGAGCCAAGAATCAGTGTGATTTCGCTCGGCTCGGCAACGGGCGTGGCGTTCGGTGGAACGTTTTCCCAGTTCGACCCGGTTGAACCAGATGCCTGCGAAAGTTCGAGGCTGCTCAAACCTTGAGCACCATACAGGATTGAGTAGACATTGGGTTCAGGGACGCCAAACGTAATCAGAAGGTCAGTCGTCAAGCCATCAGGCCGTGGGCTGAAGGCAATCGGACTCGCCATCGCAGGCGCGACGAGCAGCACGCACAACAGCATCGAAAATAGCAACTGCACAACCGCTGGTCTCATTGTGGATTTCCTCCATCGCTCCACGCAGAAGTGCAGGAAAGAAGGGCCGCCAAGGTTTCTTTCCACAGTTTGGAGCAACGTTCTTCTAGCTGGCCGAGAAGATAGGCCGCTAGAAACTCAGTCTCGCACTGTCAGGAAAATAGCTGAAATTCCGCGCATTACCAAGAGAATCTCGCGGCGAGATGTTTACTAAGAAGGTTCGAGGCGCTGCTTAGCAAACAAGGGCTCTCACAAGAAAAGAAAATGCTTCGCGGAGCGGCGAGCCTCCACGCACGCGCGCAGCACAGGCGGATACATGTCAACATTCGGGATTCCCAACGTCAGCTGCACCTTTTGTCAAGGCACGAGCCGGCGCTTAGCACTCATCCTGCAGATGTCCGCTGCCGCTCAGCAACCTTAGCAAGAGCCACGGAAAGAGCTGCCCCTCCCAGAGTCTTGACCAACGTCGAATGTTCTGCGTAAAACGCACTTGCCTGGTCAACGATCGAGGGGTTCGTCTTCTCGACGTGGGATGCAAGTTGCTGGACGGCCTGCGGTGAAATCTGCTGTGCCTGGTCGGGCGTGACTTGCTTGGTCCCCTGCTGTAAGAGTGCGGCCAGGCCGCCTCCTCCGGTGAGGGCTGCGAGAGCCCCGGGGCCCGCCGAAGCCAATAGTTGGTTCAGCATGCCAGCTTTCTGCTCGCCCGTGGACTGGCCGAACAGGCTGCTCACCATGTCTCCAAACGCAGGCGTCTGGTTGGAACGGAAGGCGGCGGCCAAGCCTTCGGCGAGAACGTTTTTCGGCGCCGCTTGCGCCACCTGGTCGAAGTGTTGTGAGACTTCCGCCGGAGGTTGTCCGGAACCGGAGCCGCTTGCGTACTGTTGCAAAACCTGGTTGAGCTGATCAAGCAATCCCATAATTCGCTCCTTTTACGGTATTCGATCGCCCTGGAAACACTTGCTGATCTGGAGGCCCTGGGCAGAGTCGAACTGCCGACCAACGGTTTAGGAAACCGCTGCTCTATCCATCTGAGCTACAGGGCCGCTCATCGCAAACGCCTCAATTCTACTGCATTCGTGCAGCGCGCTCCGGCTTAGCTTGACAGCAACCGAACACCACCTGCGCCACACCAATCTAAGACGCCGGCTGGCCTTTCAGCAGTCGAGCCACCACCCCCAGCAACTCATCCGGAGCCTCGCCTTTGGGAACGAAGCCGTCGGCAAACTCGAGCCCGTCCAGCTTCTCCGCGGCCGCCGAGAAGATGAGAACCGGCACGTCCGGCTTCAGCTCTTTCATCTCCCGGGCGATTTCCGTTCCCGACTTGGCGTCCAGGAAATGATCGGCGATCACCAAATCGACTGCATTTTCTGCCAGCATATCGAGACCCGCTTCGCCCGACGACGCTGACAAAACTTCGTAACCGGCGCTGTTCAGCAACAGCTTGCGGACCCGCAGTGCGACCTGATCGTCGTCGATACAAAGAAGGAGCGGACGTTGTGGCTTGGACGACGATGCCATCAGACAACCTGTCGCAAAAAAGAATCGCTTGCCCTGAAACCGCCGCCCGCTACGCCGGGTTCCGCAGCACGGTGCAAACCGACGCGCACATCGCTCCGCCGATATTGAACGTCGCCGCCAGCTTGGGGTCCTTCCGCTGCAGCTCTTTCGGGGCCTTGCCTTTGAGCTGCAAGAACGACCAGCCGATCATGGACACTCCGGTAGCCCCCACCGGATGGCCCTTGGCAATCAGGCCGCCGGAGCTGTTGATGGCACACTCGCCGTCCACCGCAGCCTTGCCGTCAACCCAATAGCGCGCGCCCTTGCCGGGAGCGGCCTTGCCGATGACCTCGGTCCCAATGGCGCCGGCAACCGTAAAGCAGTCGTGAATCTCGGCGACGTTCACATCGTCCGGCTTAGCGCCGGCCATGGCGTAGGCCTTCTTCATGGCGGTGTAAGCGCCGGTCGGGACGAGGGTATTGCGGCCTTCCTTCTGTAACGGGTCGGTGGCTTGTGCGTAGCCGGCAATCTCCACGCAGTCCGCCTTGGCCACGCCGAGCTTTTTGAGGCCTTCTTCGGTCGCAACAATCACGGCCGCGTAGCCGTCGGTGATCTGCGAGCAGTCGTAGGTCTTCAGCGGCAGGCCATCAACCACGTAGCGATTGATGCCTTCGATCTTCAACGCCTGGTCGAGCGTGATCTGGACCTTGTTCATCTGCGCCAGCGGGTTGTACTTCGCGTTCTGGTATTCGTTCACCGCGATCTGCGCCAGGTCGCCCTCGCTGGCGCCATAGACCTGCATGTAGCACTGCATGATTTCGGCGAACAGATGGGGGAAGACGAAGACCTTGCCGGCGCGCTCGTCGGGGTGCGAGTAGTAACCAAGCACCTCGCCGATGAGCTTGCCGTCCATTTTGCCTTCGTTGTCGCGCATCTTCTCGTAGCCGACGGCAACTCCCACATCGCCCACGCCGCTTTGCAGCTTGTAGATGACCGACAGGATGGCCTGCCCGCCCGAAGCGCAGGCGTTCTCGCACGACTCAATTGGCTTGGCGGCCATGCCCGGGACGGTCGCGACCAGCCCCGAGAGCAGCCCCTGCTTGTTCAGCGTGAAATTGCAGGCCGAACCAACCGAGCCGACGTCAATGCTCGCAGGCGGCGCCTTGACCTGCTCGCATACGCCGGTCACCGCGTTGGCGATGATCTGCGGCACCGTCATTTCCATCAACTTCCCAAACTTCGACTGATTGTAGGCAGCGATATAAACAGGCTTATTCATGATTTCTCCTGATCCGTTATTAAGATGTTTCCCGGAAACCGCCGGTCACAAATGGTATCACTTTGCCGCAGCTGGGTTTTCGGTTCGTTGCACATTCGCCCTTCGCTTTTCGCAGTTCGCTTTTCGCTTTCCCGACCAAGCGTCCCCGCTGAGCTGCGGTTTCTGCCGCCGCTCTGCGGCTTGTGCGATGGGCTATCGATCACTTTGGCTACCACGAAATTGCACTGTGGCTCGTGAGACAGTTCCTCCGTTCGATGTAAGACCCTCGTTCAGCTCCAACGAAGAATCAACTACTTAGCGAAAAAATCCTCCTACGCGACACATTCCACAGCACTTATACGCACATAACGAAGTCTAAAGGACTTAACGGGCGAAATCTGCGTCCGCCTCGGATTCAGTCGTGGCCCAGTCTTGACCACGTGGATAACCAGCACCCGACCTGCGGCTCTCTAGCCACCAGCCACTAACCACGAGTCACTGCCGTGAGACACTACGCCTCAAGCCGCCAGTGTACGCATGCGTGCGGCGTTGTCAGTGAAACCGGTCACAGTCGGCCGTGACCGAGCCGCGGGGGCTGAATGTTGAAATCTAGCGCGTCACCTCCGAGTGAGCGATCGGCAGTCAGACGTCAGCACGAAGAACTCAGCCTTTGGCGATTTTCAAGCGTTGTTCCAGCTCGGCGATTTGCCGGGCGAGCTCTGCCTTCTTGGCGGCTTCCCCATCGGCATCGGCAGTCGATGCAGTGGCCGACGGCTTTTTGCCCGGCTCGCTGTTCTCCTCCGGCAGGTTCTATAAAAGCGGGCAAAATCTCGAGGCGAGCAGCTCGCAGCGATCGCGGCTCAGGTTGCTTCGCTGCAAGCGATTGCGCCAGAGGTAAAAACAATGCTCATGAAGAAACGTCAGGGATGCCGGCAAGGTTCCGTTGCGGTTCCGGGCAACCGGCAATCATTCTCAGTCCAGCGCGAATGGGTGGGAATGGCTTAGGCGTCCGCCATCCGAACTCTACCGAGCGAGTTTGCGTCGCAGGAGGACGGTGATCATTGCGATGACACCATAGCCATAGAAAGCAAAGGCTCCCGGTTCCGGTACCGGCGTAGCGCCGAACATAAGAGTGCCGACATCGAACTGGGAATCCTGGGCCGGTAGCGGCTGACAGGTGTCGCACGTTAGCGGTTCATCCAGGACGGTACTGTAGTCCCAGGCTGCCCCGTTGAACACCAACTTGCCGCCGCCGTTCAGCAATGGCCCGCTGCTGGAACCTGTATTCAGGTTACCGTTGAGGTCGACCCCGCTGAAGCCAACAGCATCCACCTGGTAGGTTCCGGGTTGCAGCACGACCGGAGCAATCGACTGGAAAACATCGAAACCGAGTCCGGCAGGCGCGTAGTTCCCGTGGAACGTCACAATAGGTGTTACCTGTGTGTTCGTTCCCAAGTTATAAATAACGACTTGGATGGTGCCTGCAATGGTGCCATTTCCGGAAGCGTTGAAGACTCCCAGGTCCGTCACCGTGATCGGTGAAATCACGTTGAAGTCCAGTGCCAGGTTGCCTCCCCAGGCTTGAGTACCTTGGTTGGCCGGATCTGTGTAGGCAATGTTCGACGACGCGTGAAGGCAAGCCGCGCCAATCAACAGGAAGAGGACAGAGCCGGTTAGAAGTCGTTTCATAGCCCACCTCTTTGCGAACACGTTGGCCAAGAAGTGCCCTCGATTATCGCCGAATGGTACTACTAGGAGAGTGGCACGTCAATGGCATTTTTATGGGGCGTTTTCCACACTAAAGGATGCCGGAGAGGGCCACTTATCGTCTACGGTTTGGGAATGAGCGACGCTCGAAGCTCACTCCGGCACGTCGCCGGGGGACATGTTGTCAACGTAGCACCAGACCCAGAACTCGCCGGGCTCGATGGAGCGCATCAGGGGGTGTTTGGTGTGGTGAAAGTGTTTGGTGGCGTGCTTGTTCTTGGAGGAGTCGCAGCAGGCGACGTGGCCGCACTCCAGGCAGAGCCGCAGATGGACCCAGCTGTCGCCGATTTTGACGCAGTCCTCGCAAACGTGGACCTTGGGCTTCGTGATTTTGATTTGGTCGAGATGAGTGCAGGTGGCGGGCATGTGACTCCTCCTGAGAATCGTCATCACGAGCGGTCCCGCGTTGCGGGATCGCGAAGGGATCTGCTTTGCGCCGGGTTATTGGAAGAGCAGATTCCTCGCGCCCACAATCAGGGCGCTAATGACAATTCATACATCATGGGCCTGTTCCGGTTGCGAGCACCGCGATCACCGCTCCAACGCCTTCCTGTCCCAATCGGCGAGGACCGCGGCGGCTTCGTAGGTACTTTGCAGGAATTCCATCAAGGCGGCCTTGGGAGAGTCGGAGGCGCGCATGTCGTCGTACAGCAGCAGGAATTCCTTCAACTGCGGATGATAGAAAGCGGCCCTGGGGCCGATGCGATATTCGGCAAAGCCGGCGGGCTCGGGCGCGGCGTACGAGTAGAACGCAGGCCCTTTGATGTCGCCACCTCCGGCCCAGAAGCCGGCGCTGCTAACTTCGTGCGAGTAGGCTTCGCGCGTGACCGAATCGGCGCCCGGGCGCTCGGGGGCACGGCGTCCGGAAAAGCGTGTGACCGCGTGATCGAAGCTGCCCCAGAAGAAGTGCACCGGGCTTACCTTGCCGATGAAACCGGCGCGGAACTCCTTCAGCACGGAGTCCACCCACACCAGGATGCGCCAGAAACGATGCGCGGCGTCGCGGTCGTACGATTTGTGAACCGTGTCCTGTTCGAAGGGGATAGGGTCGGGGACCTCCTGGGGCCTGGTCCATATGTTGACATCCACGCCAAGCTCGGTGAGCGCGGCCATGAAGTTCTGGTAGAAGTCGGCGACGGTCTGCGGCTTCAGCGCCAGCGTGCGACAGGAGCCGTCACTGGTTTCGATGATCAGCTCGTGGCCGATGAAGTCGAATACGACCTCGACGTCGCCGCGCTCGTACGGCATGACCGAGGTGGTGAGTCCGCGAGCGGTGACGTAGAACGGAACATTCCACCAGTGGTTCACCAGAGGGCAGAGTTTCAGGCGGACCTTGCCGACCACCTGGCCCCACATGTGCAGCGTAGCCTGGGTGTCCGCCCAACTGTCGAAGGGCAAGGCAGGGAGAGTTTCTTCGCTGTTCGAGACGGCAGGCGTACGCGGCGGCATCCAGTCCCTTCCGATGGGCCAGTTTACACCGCTAGGGCTAGATGCGACGCCAGCGGCTGGGGATGCAAGCCTGCGAGGTTTTGCCGCCCTTGAGCAGACGGCCGGCCCGCTGTGCAGGGTCGGCCGTCTCTCACCCCCGACGATCGGTTTTCCCGTGTGGAAACCGGCGAGCAGGAGCGAACCTGTCCGAATTGCTCCGACGGACAAGCTCGCTGCGCCCCTGCCCGCCATTGGCGCCGTAGCCTGCAACATAGCGCCGCCGATGGCTGCCAGTTGTCAACAAAATGTAAAAGTTATGTAGGAATTTCGTTGCACGGTCGTGTGGCGGCCGCGAAAACAGGGCGCGCAACCACAGGCACACTCACAAGTCGCTGCTGGTCAATTGGCCTTACCGGTTTGCCTTCAGCATCTGCTCGGCGTGCTTGAGCGAGGTGTCGGTCAGCTTGGCGCCGCTGATCATGCGCGCGATTTCGCGCGTGCGCTCTTCGGCTTCGAGGGGCCGCACAGAGGTTTTGGTGCGCCCACCGGATTCCTTCTTCTCGATCAGGTAATGCTGGTCGGCGAACGAGGCAATTTGCGGCAGGTGGGTGACGCAGAGGACCTGCTTGGTGCGCGCGAGCAGCTTCAGCTTTTTGCCTACCGCCTCGGCTGCGCGCCCGCCGATGCCAGAGTCAATCTCGTCGAAGACCAGGGTTCGTTGGACAGAGTTTTCACTCCCACCGTTACGGTTCCGACCTGTGAGTCTTCCCTGCCCGGCCTCGATGGTGGTCTTTAGCGCCAGCATCACGCGCGAGAGTTCCCCGCCGGAGGCGATTTCCTCCACGGGCCCGAGCGGCTCACCGGGATTGGCGGAGATGAGGTACTGCACCTGATCGAAGCCGCGGGCGGTCCAGTTCCCTTCCTCGTCCGAGCCGCTAACCTCGACTTTGAAGCGCGCCTTCATGGCCAGCTCGTTGATCTCGCTCTCTACCTGCTTCTCCAGCTTGCGGGCGGCTTCGTAGCGCTCGCGTGAGAGGCTGCGCGCGGCGTCAAAATACTTGGCCGCCGCCTTCCCCAGCTCGAGGCGCAGGTCGCGCAGGACTTCGTCCTTGTTCTCCATCTCGCTGAGCTTGCGCTCCAGCTCGTCGCCGAGTGCGATGAGGTCCTCCAGCTTCGGGCCGTACTTACGCTTCAGGCGATCGAGCCCGGCCAGCCGGTCCTCGACTTCGGCCAGCCGTTCGGGCGAAGCCTCGATGCCGGCAGCGTAATCGCGCAGGGTCTGGCCAATGTCCTCGACGGTGATGCGCGCCGACTCCAGCTCAGCTAGCGTGTCGCGAAACTTTGCGTCGAACCGCGACAGCTCTTCAATCTGCCTCACTGCTGTGCGAATGGAAGCGGCTGCCGATGCGTTGCTCTCGTAGAGCGCGTCATAGGCCGCCATCGCCGCGCTATAAACCTTCTCCGAGTTGGCCAGCACGCGCTTCTCGGCCTCGAGCTTTGTGTCTTCGTCGGGGTGCAGCTGGGCGTCGGCGATTTCCTTGCGCTGGTAGCTCCACAGGTCGAGCAGCCGCAGCCGGTCATGCTCATCGTGCTCCAGATCGGCAATGCGATGCCGCACCTGCTGCCAGGAATCGAAGGCCAACGTCACGGCAGCGGTGTCCGCCCCAGCGAACGAATCCAGCAGCGCCAGGCGCGAGCCGGCATCGAAGGCCAGCACAGCCTCGTTCTGCGCGTGGATGACCGCCAGATGCGGCGCAAGCAGCTTCAGGACTGCAACCGTCGCCGGCTGATTGTTGATGAAGACGCGGCCCTTGCCGCCCGCAGCGATCTCGCGCCGCAATATGAGCTGATCGTCGTCGCAGTCGACACCGTTGGACTCCAGTGCCGCGGTGAGGGCCGGGGAATCCGCCTCAAAGACGGCTGAGACAACAGCCTTGTCGGTACCGTGACGGATTGCGTCGGTGGAGGCCTTATCGCCCAGCAACAGGGCAAGCGCGTCAATGAGGATGGACTTGCCGGCGCCGGTTTCGCCGGTGAGAAGGTTGAGGCCGGGGGCGAACTCCACGGCCACGTTGTCGATGACCGCGTAGTTTTCGACCCGCAGTTCCAGCAGCACGCGCGTTCCCGATTGGCGAAGTTAAGCGCAGTGTAGCATGGCCGGATTACAAAATAATTCTGGGTGGGGATTGTCCGAGGGATGTACAGTGTGAGGGTCCTGGGAGCGGGAACTGAAATTGGAATCGCAGGCACAAGATGGGACCGTTCGCCGGATCGCCTGGACGGTAATGATCATAGGCGGGGTTGCGCTGGCGGCACTCATCTGCCTCACCGTATGGCATTGCAAACTGCAAACAACCTTGGGATTAGAAGTCTTCAAGCTGCTTTATCAATTCCTGCTTATTACGGTTCTGGGGGGACTCATAGCGGGGCTTATAGGGGCGTTTTACAGCCAGTTCACCAGGGAGCAAGAAAAGCGTGCCGCGCGCATACAGAGGCGTAAACAGCTTTATGACGACTATGTTGGAGCCATCAGTGAAATGGTGAGGCTGCGGTTCCTTATCGGGGCCAGGGCCATCCTGGCCGAAACCGTAATGCAGAGGCCCTATGACAGGCTCATGGCCAAGATGGTGGACGTGATGTGCAAGCTCGACTCCATTCGAGATGAGGTGGAGGGCAGCCCGGAATCACTATACGGACCTGCGTGCAAGGACCTTGTCAAGAAACATCTGCAGCCCATTGTGAGTTATGTGAACGACATCGTCAATGAGTATGACGGTTCACCAGAGTTGTTCGATCCGGCTACGCACACTTGTCCTCGCAGTAAACTCCCGGCGCTTGACGAGTTTCTTGGCCAGGGGTCGAAGATCAAGACAGAATTCGAAGAACCTCAAAAGATCCTGCGGTCTGAGTTACAGCGTCTCCTGCTTGGCAGCACGCGCGTTCCCGATTGACGAAGTTAAGCGCAGTGTAGCACGGGCAGCTTTCGACTCAATCTGTCCATACTTCCAGCTTGAGCTTGCAGTAGCTGTGAATCAGCTCGAAGTCGGTGCGGTTGGAAGTGATGAGGCGGGCGCCGTGCGATCGTGCCGTAAGCGCAATCAGTACATCGAAGTGAACGTCGAGCAGCTTCTCGCCTCTAAATCCCTTGTCAGCGCCCATCCTGGCGAGTAACTGTCCCGACTCCAGCCAATTGCCCGCCGTCGGGAAAAGAACGGGATGATTACGTTGCAGGGCGCGCAAGAACTCCCGCTCGGCGGGCTTTCGCGCGCCGCGCCACAGCTCGGCGAGCACGACGGCCGATGTCCTCACCAGGCCGGCGACTGACTCCATGCGCTGCCGATGACACCCGGTACGCAAGTCGTTCACCAGCACCGAAGTGTCGAAGATGACGATTTCACTCATCGAGCCCCGCAAAGGAGAGCTTGCCGCGATTTTTCTTCATCAGGTCCTTAAATCGCTTCAGAGCCACGATCTCGCGGAGCGCGACGTGCACCGCCTCCGTCCGCGACTTTACGCCCAGCGCCTTCGCAGCTTCATCTGCCAATTGGGTGTCGAGCCGGATGGATGTCAACGTTACTGCCATAAGTGGTACCTCAATTGTATATACACTGTACAATAGGGATATATACATTTCAAGCGGGCGCGTTGTCAGATCCTGCCCGTATAGGCTGCTGAAGATTTCCACAGCTATCTGCGATTTACCCTCTTTTGCGGTTGTGCCGCGTGTGCCTGAGGAGTACATTGCGCTGGTCACTCCGCATCAGGAAAGTTAGCCGTCTCCCAGCGCCGCTCCGGCCGACACAACCAGTAGAATGAGGTCAGCGCCGCGATGCACAAGCTCGGCGTTCGCAGTGTTACGTTAGGACATTCTTTCATGGACAAGTTTGTCATCCGCGGCGGCAATCCGCTGGTGGGCACGGTGCGGATAAGCGGCGCCAAGAACGCCGCGCTACCTGCCATGGCGGCCGCGCTGCTCACCGAAGAGCCGGTGATTCTGGAGAATATTCCGCAGGTGCGCGACATCGAGACCGAGCGCAAGCTGCTGACGGCGATGGGCGCCGAGGTCGAGTTGGGCTACGGGCGCGCGCAGCATCGCACCACCATCTGCTGCCGCAATCTGGTGCATGCCGAGGCCTCGTATGAGCTGGTCAAGACCATGCGCGCCTCCACGCTGGTGCTCGGTCCGCTGATTGCGCGCAGGGGACATGCCCGGGTTTCGCTGCCCGGCGGATGCGCCATCGGGGCGCGGCCCATTGATCTGCACCTCAAGGGACTGGAGAAGCTGGGCGCGCACATCGCCCAGGAGCACGGCTACATAGAGGCGTGGGCGGACCGGCTGAAGGGAGCGCGCATCGTCTTCGAGAAGATCACCGTCACCGGCACGGAAGATCTGCTGATGGCCGCCACGCTGGCCGAGGGTGAGACTGTTCTGGAGAATTGCGCCCGCGAACCGGAGGTGGCTGATCTCGCTGCCCTGCTCAACAAGATGGGCGCGCAGATCGAGGGCGCGGGCACACACATGATTCGAGTGCAGGGTGTGGAGGAACTGCGCGGCGCACGCCATCGCATCATTCCCGACCGCATCGAGGCCGGAACATTTGTGGTTGCCGCCGCGCTCACCGGAGGGGACCTCGTGGTCTCGAACTGCGAGCCGCGTCACCTCGACGCCCTGCTGGCCAAGCTGGAGGAGTGCGGCGTACAGGTGAACACGGACGGTGAGTCCGTGCGGGTCATCAGCGATGGTCCTCTGAAAAGCGCCGACATGCATACCGAGGAGTACCCCGGCTTTCCTACCGACATGCAGGCGCAGTACATGACGCTGGCGACGCAGGCGGAAGGGACGAGCATCGTCACCGAGAACATCTTCGAGAACCGCTTCATGCACGCCCAGGAGCTTGTGCGCATGGGGGCAAACGTCAAGGTTGAGGGCAACCGTGCCGTAGTCCGCGGACGCACACCGCTGAGCGCCGCGGCGGTGCAGGCCAGCGACCTGCGCGCATCGGCTTCTTTGGTGCTTGCCGCGCTGGTCGCCGACGGAGAGACCATCATCGACCGTGTCTATCATATCGACCGCGGCTACGAACGCATCGAGGAGAAGCTGCGCGGAGCCGGGGCACAGATCCGCCGTATCGGAGAGTTACTGCCGAAACGCGTGCAGGCTCCGGGGGTGGCGGTGTAGGAAGAGCCGCTGTTCGCTTTTCGCCTGATCGGCCACAGCTGGTCCGCAGCAGGTATAAGCGGTTCGGCAGCCAGTGCCGGACCCTCTCGGGCAGAACCAGCGCTGCGCGGTCAATCTGAAATGGAGGTGGAACATGGCAAAGGCAAAGGCAACGGACGCAAAGAAGACAAAGGACGTGAAGAAGGCAACGGACGTAAAGAAGGCAAAGAAAGTCAACTGGAGCGCATTCTTCTCCGATCTGCCGCAGTTGGTGCAGTCGGCGGAGAACATTTACGGTGCGACCAAGTGTACGGGCCAGACCAAGAAGGAAAAAGTCCTGTCCATTGTCGGCATTTCCGCCGAGGAAGCGGCGAAGTCAGTGAGCCCGGTGCTCGATCCACACAATGCAACCATTGCCCAGGCGGCCAGTGCCGAAGTGGACAGTATCGTCAAGGAATATAACAAGAACGGATGGCCGGCCGCGGCTGCCGCAGGAGTCGCGGGCGCTGGAGGCGTTGTGGCAGCGACCAAGGCACCAAGACAGCAGGCAGCCGCAGCAGCCGCACAACCGGCCGCAGCGAGCGACACCACCTCCGGACAGTAGGGCGCCGGTATTACGCGGTGATGCGCGACTCGCGATCACGGAACCTTGTCAGTCGGCCACCTGTTTGATTTCGGCTTCCGGCATGGGTTCAGGCGTTGTTATCGGTTCAACCTTGGGCTTCGCCGTCGGAGCGGTGGCACGCGGCGCGGGCTTCAAATTGTTAGGCCGTTCGAACTGCCCGATGTGCCAGATGTCGCGGGCGTATTCGGTGACTGCGCGGTCGCTGGAAAATTTGCCGATACGGGCGACGTTCAGGATGGCTTTGCGCCACCAGATTTCTTCCTTCAGGTACTCGCCGTCAATCAGGGCCTGGGTCTCCACGTAGGCGGGAAAGTCGGCGATGTGGTAGTAGCGGTCGCCGTGATGAACCAGTTCGTCGAAGATCCAGCGGAACAAGCCGGGCTCGTTGGGACAGAAGCGGTCAGAGGCCAGCGCGTCCATGACTTCGTGCACTGGCGGGTCCTTCTCGTATCGTTCCTGGGGATTGTAAGAGCCCTTCTGCTGCATCTCGTGAATTTCTTCCGCCCGCAGACCGAAGATGTAGATGTTCTCTTCCCCCACTTCTTCCGCAATCTCGATGTTGGCGCCGTCGTAAGTGCCGATGGTGAGCGCACCGTTCATGGCCAGCTTCATGTTGCCTGTGCCGGAGGCTTCCATTCCCGCCATGGAGATCTGTTCGCTCAAGTCGGCGGCTGGCATGATGAGTTGCGCCAGTGATACGCGGTAGTCGGGCAGAAACGCAACCTTGATGAGGCCTTTGACCTTCTCATCGTTGTTCACCACGTCGGCCACACTATGGATGAGCTTGATGATCTGCTTGGCGGCCCAGTATCCCGGAGCCGCCTTGCCGGCGAAGATGTAGGTGCGCGGTACCGCCGGCATTTCTCCGCGCTCCACGATGCCGAGGTAGTCGCGAATGATGCGCATCACGTTCAGCAGTTGCCGCTTGTATTCGTGAATGCGCTTGACCTGCACGTCGAACATCGATTCCGGATCGGCCAGCACGCCGGTCAGGTCCTGTATGACGCCGGCCAGCCGGAGCTTGTTCTGGCGCTTCACTTCTTTGAAGGATTCGCGGAATTCCAGATCTTCGATGAAGGGCTCGAGGTCGCGCAGCCGGTTCAGGTCGGTGATCCACTTGTTTTCGTCGAGGGTGCGGCTGATGAGCTCCATCAGCCCCGGATTGGCCAGCACCAGCCAGCGGCGGGGCGCCACACCGTTCGTCTTATTGTTGAATTTATCCGGCCAAATCTTTGCAAATTCAGGCACTAAGGAAGTCTTCAGCAGCTCCGTGTGCAGCTTCGAGACGCCATTCACGGAGTGGCTTCCGACGATGCACAGGTGGGCCATGCGTACTTGCTTCTCGTAACCTTCTTCGATGACGGACATCTTCCGCCGGCTTTCGTCGTCCAGGTGGTAAACCTCCGCCGCTTCCTGCAGAAACTTCTCGTTGATGGCGTAGATGATCTGCATGTGGCGGGGCAGTACCCGTTCCAGCAGCGGCACCGACCATTTCTCCAGTGCTTCCGGTAAGAGCGTGTGATTGGTGTAGGCCAGCGTCTGTTGGGTGATCTCCCACGCCTTCTCCCACGGGACGCCATGCAAATCGGTCAGCACGCGCATCAGTTCGGCAACCGCCAGGCTAGGATGGGTGTCGTTCATCTGGATGGCGATCTTCGAGGGCAGCAACTCCATATTGGTGTGCTGCTGCAGGAAGCGGCGCATGAGGTCACCGATGGAACAGGCCACCAGGAAGTACTCCTGTACCAGGCGCAGTTCTTTGCCGCTCATCACCGAGTCGGAGGGATAAAGCACGCGGGTGATGTTTTCGGAAGCCAGCTTCTGCTCCACGGCACGGATGTAATCGCCACGATTGAAAATCTCGATGTCGAAGTCTTCCGAGGCGCGGGCGGTAAACAGGCGCAGCCAGTTCACCGTCTGACCTAAGTAGCCGACGACCGGCATGTCCGTTGGCATGCCCAGGATGATCTTGGGATTGACCCAGACCTGGAGCTGGTTCCCATCAGCATCCTGGCGTGCTTCCATCCGGCCGTACATGGGGATAATGACGGCCTTCTCAGGATGGTCGATCTGAAAAGGCGTTCCGTTGGCCTTCCAGCGATCGGGCTTCTCGCGCTGAAAGCCATTGACGATCTCCTGTTTGAACAGGCCGAATTCGTAATCAATCCCGTAGCCGAAGCCCGGCATGCCCAGGGTCGCGAGGGACTCCTGAAAGCAGGCCGCCAGACGTCCCAGGCCGCCGTTGCCCAGGCCGGCGTCGATCTCGCTTTCCATCACATCGTCAAGGCTTACTCCGAAGCTGGCCAGCACCTCGCGGCACAATTCCTCCAGGCGCAAGTTCGACAGGTTATTGCCCAGCAGGCGGCCCATCAGCCATTCCATCGAGATGTAATACAGCCGCTTGGAGTCCTTGTGGCGATAACGGGATTCGGTCTCCAGCATGCGGTCCACGATGCGGTCGCGGATGGCCAGCGACACCGGCTTCAGATAGTCGGCCGGTTTCAGCTCCGACATGGGCCTGACAAGGGTGTAGCGAACGTGGCGCAGGATGGCCTGACGCAGGACCTCGGATGGCGGCTGCGTGAGGAATTCCGGAGACGACATAGAAAATAAGGGCGCATCCGCCACGGAGTAATTTTTCACCGGACGTGCTCTCCCTCAGCCGGTGAATCGGAGTGACTCTTGGCTTGCGCTCCGGCCGCACCGAGGGATGCTCGTCTTTGGAAGGCGCGCCGTCCTCACCCGACCCGGTCGCATTGGACTCGTCCACGATAAGCGCGCTACTCCGCCCGGACTCTTTGACATTCTACTTCATTCATCGGCTGCCGGAACAAAGGAGTTGAACACCGTGGATGGCGGGGGCACTGCTACGGCTAACGTCGGTCACGTCACGAGGTCAACCTGCGCAAGTGCCCCCATGAGACGCGACTACTGCGGTTGGGGTGGATTCTGACCTGGCGGTGGTCCGTGCATGCCGCCGTGCCCCTGGTGGCTCATCATCTCTGCGAATTTCTGCTGCTGGTCGCTCGTGAGGATGGGCTTGATCTGGTCGTTGGTGCTCTGCCGGATCTGCCGCATCTTGCTCATGCGGTCCTCCTGCGACAGCGATGAATCCTGGCGCAGGGTCTGCATCTGCTGGCTCTCGTTCTCCAGGATGGGTTTGATCTTCTCCTGCTGATCGCTGGTGAGGTTCAACTGTTTGGTCAGCATCTGCAGTCGCTGGTCCGGACTCATCGGACCGCGACCCATTTGGCCGCCGCCCGGTCCTCCGCTCCCTGGTCCCATCTGTGCCCACGCGGAGACAGCCGTGATGGCGAGCGCCATCACAAGTGTTGCCGGCAGGATCAACTTATTCATCATTTCAGCTCCTTAGCGCCGGCCGTACAAACGCGGACCGCATTACTACCCACGTCGCCGGACAGCGTGATTTCGGTCCCGAACCTTTGGAACCCTCGTTGGCCAAGGAAGTTGCCCGTCCGATGGTCAAGTAGAAATGTTGGAACTTTCGCCACCAACCCGCTGAACTGGGCCATTCAGCCCGCCGGAATGCAGCCAAACGGCTCTGTGGTTGTGCTGCTTATCCCAGCATGATTTACTTATGCCGTTCCCAGGAGGGGTCAGGATGCGCAAACTGATGTTGATTATCGCTGCTGCCGCTTTGAGCCTGCCAGGCTTCGGGCAGGCGCCCGCTGCCGACAAGAGTTGGATCGCCATCAGCAACGGTTACGCCAACATGTTGACGGATGTGCTCTTCAAATACCATCCGGAAGCAGGTACGCAGCAGGGGCTGAGCCAATACGACTCCAAAGTTTCGCAGCCTACTCTGGCCAACGAAGATGCGGAGCGTAGGGAGGCGGAGGCGGTACTGGCGAAGTTGAAGACCGCGGCCGCGGAGAAGCAGCAGCAAGACGTCGCCGAAGACCTGCAGATCATGATCCGCCGGGTCAATCTCAGCTTCAAGCAGCAGGACTTCCAGCGCGCCAACGAAGTGCCCTTCCCTAATGCCAGCCAGATCGTCTTCGGTGGCTTGCAAGTGCTGCTCGATGAGCAGACGCAAGCTGAGCGGCGACCCGCCGCCGTGGTCCGCATCCGCGACTACGCCGGACTGGAGCCCGGATATACATCGATTACGGAGATCCTCAAAAAGCGGATCACGGAGCAGATGGCCAAGCCGGGCGTGATCTATCCATCACGAATGCAGATTGAGACGGAGATGGCACGCAATTCCAACTACGTCGATGGCATCGCCGCGCTCCTGCAGAAGTACAAGTTGACGGGTTGGGAAGAGCCTTTTGGCAAGCTGAAGTCACAGCTCGCCGACTATGACGCATGGATCAAGGCCACGGTTCTACCCAAAGCGCGCAATGACTTCCGGCTTCCGCCGCAGCGCTACGCGCTCGACATGGAGAACTTCGGCATCGACATTCCGCCTGACCAGCTTGCGACCATGGCGCACCAGGCGTTTACCGAAATCCAGGCGGAGATGAAGCCTATCGCGGCCCGTATTGCGCGACGCCGGAATTTGCCTTCGCTCGACTATCGCGAGGTCATACGTGATCTCAAAAAGGAGCAACTGGTGGGCGACGCGATTCTTCCGTTCTACCAGGAACGCCTGAAGCAGATCGAGAAGATCATTGACGAACAGCAGATTGTGTCGCTGCCGGAACGGCCGGCTCGCATTCGGATTGCCACCGCAGCCGAGACCGCTCAGCAGCCCGCACCGCACATGGTGCCACCGCCGTTCATGCACAACACCGGTCAGAAAGGTGAGTTCGTTCTGCCGCTGAACATTCCTGCCGGGCCAGGCCAGACCGCGGCCGAGAAGTACGACGATTTCACCTACGATGCCGCGGCCTGGACGCTGACTGCGCACGAGGCGCGGCCCGGGCATGAGCTGCAATTTGATTCCATGCTGGAGCATGGCGTTTCGCTGGCGCGCGTCCGCTATGCCTTCAACAGTACCAACGTGGAAGGTTGGGGGCTGTATTCGGAATACCTCGTCAAGCCGTATATGCCGCTGGAAGGTCAGTTGATTTCGCTGGACTTCCGGCTGCATCGCGCTGCCCGAGCGTTCCTCGATCCCGAGCTGCAATCCGGGAAGATCACGACCGCCGACGCCTTCCGCGTGCTGGAGGAGGACGTGGTGCTCTCTCATGCCATGGCCGAGCAGGAGGTCGAACGCTACACCTATCGCGCGCCCGGCCAGGCCAACAGCTACTTCTACGGTTACACAAAGTTGATTGCGCTCCGTGAAGAGGCCCAGAAAACGTTAGGGACAAAGTTTAACGCCAGGAAGTTTCACGATTTCATCCTCGCCCAAGGTCTGCTCCCGCCGGACCTGATGCGCAAAGCGGTCATGGAAAACTTTGTTCCCGAACAGCAAAGGGAAATGGCTGCGCCGGCGGGGCATCCTTCCGGGAAATAGGAAGCGACAGAGAACGCTCGACCTGCGGACGATCAGCGCTGGTGCAACAGAGCTTCGGCCTGGTGGTTATGAGCCGGTTCTAGGCGGTGGCGAGTTCCGCTTGGAACCTGGCAGGGCGAATAGTACACTTTGGCATCCCCTGACTTCACTTCGTCATGAAGGACACGCTGAAAGTCCGAGCTCGCTTCGGGGCCTTTGAGCTCGACCTACGCTCCGGGGAGCTCTGGGAAGGCACACGCAAGGTAGTGCTGCCGGAACAGCCGTTCAAGGTCCTGCGTATGCTGGTGGACCGTGCCGGCGGCGTGGTGCCTCGCGAAGAAATCCAGAGGAAGCTTTGGCCCAATGACACGGTGGTGGAATTTGACCACAGCATCAGCGCGGCCATTAACAAGCTACGCCGCTTCCTTTCCGACTCGGCCGATGATCCCAAGTACATCGAAACGGTTGCCCGCCGCGGTTACCGCCTGCTGGCGCCGGTGGAGTGGTTGGAATCGAACGCGGGCGATGTCCCGAGTACCGCGGAGTCCAGTCACGACGGATCGGTGCCTGTGGCCCCGCAGCCCAGCAGTCTCACCGGCAAGACGGTGTCACACTATCGCGTGCTGGAGGTCATAGGCGGCGGCGGTATGGGCGTGGTCTATCGCGCCGAGGACATAAAACTGGGCCGCGCCGTGGCTTTGAAGGTCCTGCCGGAAGATGTCGGTCAGGACCCACGGATGCTGGAGCGCTTCGAACTCGAAGCCCGCGCCGCCTCGGCGCTGGACCATCCCAACATCTGCTCCATTTACGAATTCGGCGAACACGCCGGACAGCCCTTCATCGTAATGCAGTTGTTGACCGGGCAAACCCTGCGCGACCGGATGACGGCGCACGCCTTGCATCCTACCAAGCCCCAAGCAGCGCCCTTTTCCGTAGATGAACTGTTGAACATCGCCATCCAAGTCTCCAACGCTCTGGAGGCGGCCCACGAAAAGGGCGTTATTCATCGCGACGTCAAGCCCGCCAATATCTTTCTCACCGGCAAAGGCGTGGTCAAAATTCTGGATTTCGGATTAGCCAAGCTGCTGCTGCCCAGCGGGGAGGAGGGCGAGGCGTTGGACCCACCTCCAACCGGTGTCGTGGCCGCGCCTGCCAAAGCTCGGGAGATTACTCGTCTGGGTGTGGCAGTTGGCACCGAGGGATATATGTCACCGGAGCAGGTGCGTAGCGAAGCGGTGGACGCTCGCACTGACTTGTTCTCCTTCGGGGTGGTGATGTATGAGATGGCGACCGGGCAGCGTGCCTTCAGTGGTAAGACGGAAGCCATGGTGCGCGAGGCAATCGCCAGGCAGTTGCCGGTTCCGGTGCATGAGCTGAACACCACTCTTCCTCCGGAATTGGAGCCCATCATCAACAAGGCTCTGGAGAAGGACCGCGAGCTACGCTACCAATCCGCAGCAGACATGCGAGCCGACCTCGAGACGCTGAAGCGGAGCCGAGAGCCGGCGCCGCGTGTGCCCTTACGCCTTGGGCCTTTCAAACCTCGATGGAAGGCATGGCAACTGGCGGTGGCCGTACTGGTGCTGTGTGCCGTCATCGCCGGCGCCTGGTGGTGGTTCAGGCCTGCAAGAATCACCGATGCCGTGCTTGCCGACTTTGCCAACTCCACCACTGATCCGGCGTTCAACACTGCCTTGAATACCGCTTTGCGAGTCGAGCTGGAGCAGACGCCTTACCTGAACCTGCTGGGCACGGACAAGGTGCGGGGGATCCTGAAATCACTGAGCCATTCAGAAAGCGAACGGCTAACGCCGCAACTGGCTGGGGAGATCTGTCAGCGCTCCAACAGCAAGGCGGTGGTAGGCGGGTCGATCTCCGACGTGGGGAACCGCTATCGGCTTGAGCTGAAGGCGATCGACTGCAACTCGGGTAAGACGCTCGCCGACACCGCGCTGCAAACAGCCGATCGCGACGACATCGTGAAGACCCTGGGGGCTGCGGGTCACGAGTTCCGCCGTAAACTGGGCGAGCCGGCGGATTCGTTGAAGACTTTTAACCAGCCGCTGGAGCTGGCGACCAGTTCGTCGCTGGAGGCGTTACAGGCTTTTGGTGACGGCCTGGAATATAAGCGCCAACGAGGTGACGTGGCAGCCTCGCCTCACTTCAGACGGGCTGTCGAACTGGATCCTAACTTTGCCATGGCTTATGCGTTCCTGGGGATTGGCTACTACAATCGCGTCCAGAACGAAGCGGGCTTCGAGAACCTCCAGAAGGCCTACGATCTGCGGAGCCGAGTCACGCAGCGACAACGGTTTTACATCGACGGCTCCTATGCGGCACTGGTCACGGGTGACCTGCAGAAGGCCATTCAGACCGACACAGAGTCGATCAGGATCTATCCGGACGATCCGGTCACTTATTATCATCTCAGCGCCAATTCGATTTCGCTGGGGCGATACGAAGCCGCGGCCCGGGCGGCGCACGAATCGATCCGCCTGAAGCCCACGGCGGCTGCCTATTTCGATGAAGTGTCTTCTTACTTAAGGCTTGACAAGCTGGACGATGCCAGGCAAGCGCTCGATAACGCCGCCAGCCTCAACATGGGCAGCAGCCTGTTGCCGATTGCCCGCTACAGGTTCACGTTTCTAAGGGGCGATCTCGGCGCCCTTGAGGAGCAGGTGGCAGCGGCGAAAGGTCCGTCGCGCGGCGGACTGCTGACGATGCAGTCCTACACCGAGTCCTATTACGGCCGCATACGAAGGGCACGCGAGCTTTCGGACCAGGTGGTGAGCCTGGCCAGGCAGGACAATTCGGCGGATTCAGCGTCCGATTGCCTGATCGGCAACGCCTTACGCGAGGCCGAGGTGGGCAACGTAGAGAGAGCTCAGCAACTGGCGACCCAGGCCCTCACGCTCAGCAGCAATCGTGATACCCGCGCCGGCGCGGCGCTAGCCTTCGCACGCACTGGCAAAGGGGAACAAGCAGAGGAATTGGCGCAGCAACTGGCCCATGATTATCCCAGAGACACCATGATGCTGAACTACTCGCTGCCCACGATTCGGGCGGCCATCGAGTTGCAGCGCAACAGTCCGGCTAACGCTGTAGACATCCTCACCGTGACCGTTCCTTACGAGATGGGCGCGAGCTCGTTCGAAAATCTCTATCCGGCTTACGTCCGCGGCGAAGCTTATCTGAAGATGGGCCAGGGACAGCAGGCGGCCACAGAGTTTCAGAAGTTGCTCGACCATCCGGGCATCGTGGACAATTCCGTCAACGGCGCGCTGGCGCATCTGCAACTGGGGCGTGCGCAGGTGATGAACGGCGACAAGCAGGCAGCCCGCAAGTCGTATGAGGACTTCCTCGCACTCTGGAAGGACGCCGATCCGGATGTGCCGGTCCTCAAGGAAGCCAAGACCGAATACGCGAAGTTGCAGTAGCCGCAGAAGGCCTTACTTCGCCGACGCGGACTTCACCTTCAACTTGTCCAGCGCCTCGTGCGCCTTCTTCGCGTAAGGCCCGTTGGGCAGGATCTTGAGGTAGGCCTTGTAGTTCTCGACGGCGCCGGCCGTATCGCCGGTCTTGTTCAGCGCCTCCGCCAGCTTGAAGGTGGCCTCAGCATCATGCGGCTTGTACTCCAGCGCCTCGTGATAGCGGCTGATGGCGGCCTGGTAGTTTTCCTTCTTGTAATAGAAGTCGCCCACTTCGATGGCTTTCATCGCCTTCATCGGGTTCCACGGCGTAAACTCGCCTGTGTCGGAGTCACCGAGGTCCGCTCCGGGATGGGTCTCGATATCGCCTGAGGGCGGCGAGACGTCAATGTGCGTCTGCTTGCTGGAGCTTTCGTCGGAGCGCGGCGGAGATTCGCGGTTGTCTGCCGGCGGCGGAGCCGACTTGTCCACGGGTACTTTCTCGACCGGAGGCTCTTGCGCCCGAACCGCACCGGAGAGCGATAGGCACATCAAGGCCAGCATCAGATATCGAAACCGCACATCCATATTGTATTGAAACCCGCGATTCCGGTTGAATACTCGATATGCCCGCTCGCGTGAAACGCGTCTGCTTTGGGCGGCACGCCGCTCGTTCCCCGGCTGCGCTTATCGTTCTGCTCTCGCTGTCAAGCTTCTGCGTCGCGCAGCAGTTGCAGGTCACGCTCGATCCCGCCCAAACGAAAATCGCCTGGACGTTGGGCGCCACCATGCACACCGTCCACGGCACCTTCAAATTGAAGAGCGGCGTTGTCAAGTTCGACCCCAAGACCGGCGACGCCTCGGGCGAGATCGTCGTGGATGCCCTCAGCGGCGAGAGCGGCAATCACGACCGGGACGCCGACATGCACAACAAGGTCCTCGAGAGCAAGCGTTATCCCGAAATCAACTTCGTTCCCCGGCGCGTTGTCGGCAGCCTCGCCGAGCGGGGGAAATCGAATCTCGAGGTGCGGGGCACGTTCACCATCCACGGCGCCGACCACGACTTCACGCTACCGATGACCGTCCAGAAAACCGGCGATACAGTCACAGCCAGCAGCAGCTTCGTCGTGCCCTACCAGGACTGGGGCATGAAGAACCCCAGCAAGACGTTCCTGCACGTCGAGAGCAAAGTGGACGTCAGCGTCTCCGCGGTTGGGCATCTGACCGGCAGCAACTAGCGACTAGCAATGAGCAGTCAGCAGTCAGCTTTCGGCCGTCAGCTCTCAGCCGTCAGCATGATGTTTACCAGTAAGTACTTTTGTCTCCACATTCCTTTCTATCCACTAACCACTGACCACTGCTTTGAACGGCCGGGGGCATCCCTTTCCAACCCACCCCCTCCCCCCCATCTCCCTTGCAAAATATTGGAAATAAAGGAACAGAAAAAATCTTTCCTCGCAAAATCTTGCAGCCAAAGGAGTTAGATACTAAAATCTTGCATCCAAAGGACTTACGCGAGAAAAATCTGCTCTCCCCAGCCAAGTCCGTAACTCCCTTTGGGACTTCGGCGAGGATTGGAGTTAACCAAGTCGGCAACGTTCGCACCGCAGACTGGCTACTGATTACTGGCTACCGGCAACTGCTTTTCAAAGAGCTTTCCCGGCCCGCACACTGAGTGCGGCCAGCGAAGACACAACAGCCCCCTCCTCGCACTTCGGTGATACCGCGCCGGATCGGTCACGGGCAAGTGCGCAGATCACGCTTGCATGTGACAAGGTCCAAGCACCGACTAGGGGACACATTTCAGTTCCGCTTGGAACTCGATTACCGCGGTAGTAAACTTTTCGCAAAGACGCGACGCTTTTTGGAAATCTCTCCTCAAGTCCCATGAAGGACACGCCGCCAGTTCGCGTTCGCTTCGGGGCTTTTGAACTTGACCTGAAGAGCGGAGAACTGCGCTTAGCTGCCACAGCGGCTGGGGCGGGAGGCGAAAGCAGAGTCGTCCTTCCGCAACAGCAGTTCAGCCTGCTGGTCCTGTTGCTCGAGCGCGAAGGCGAGATTGCGACCCGCGAGGAAATCCAGAAGAAGTTCTGGCCAAACAATACGATTGTCGAGTTTGACCACAGCATCAACGCTGCCATCAGGAACCTGCGGAAGGCGCTGGGCGACTCCGCCGACGAGCCCAAGTACATCGAAACCCTGGCCCGGCGCGGTTATCGACTGATGGTTCCGGTGGAGTGGGTGGGCGCCGAGGACTCCCCGCAGGCAACTCCCACGCCTTCGGCGAGCTCAGGGCAAGCGCCCTCGCCAAAAGCAGCCGACCAGTGTGGGGCACCCGCCGCACCCGCGCAAGATCCTCCTGTTGAAGCGGCTGCTCCAGTCGCGGACGCTGCTGGCGCTGCCGCGCGCATGCAGCCCGACACTGGAGAGCTGACCGGCAGAACCATCTCGCATTACCGCATTCTGAAGAAGCTTGGGGGCGGCGGGGGCGGCGTGGTCTATGAGGCAGCGGACACCAAGCTCCCCCGCTCCGTGGCCCTGAAGTTCCTGCCGGAAGAGGCAGCTCCGGACCGCGCGACGCTGGAACGATTCCAGCGCGAGGCTCATGCCGCATCGGCTTTAGACCACCCCAACATCTGCACCATCTACGAAGTCGGTGAGGAGAATGGCCAGCCGTTCATTGCCATGCAACTGTTGGAAGGGGCAACCCTCAAACATCGCATCGGCGGCAAGCCCCTGCCCTTGGAGGAAGTCTTGGAGTTGGGCATCGAGATTGCCGACGCCCTCGATGCCGCCCATGCCAAAGGCATCGTGCATCGCGATGTGAAGCCCGCCAACATCTTCGTGACCACCCGCGGCCAGGCGAAGCTGCTGGATTTCGGCCTGGCAAAACTCAGGCCGCCCGGAAGCCCGGCTACTCTGTCGGCGATGTCCACGGCCACCGCCGACGACCAGCTCACCAAGCCGGGAGTGCCGATCGGGACGCTCAGTTACATGTCACCCGAGCAGGTGCGCGGCGAAGAACTCGACTATCGCACCGATCTGTTTTCCTTCGGCGCCTTGCTCTACGAGATGGCGACCGGAGTATTGCCCTTTCGCGGCGACACTACAGCCACAATCTTCGACGCGATTCTGCATCAGTCGCCCGTGGCGCCGGTGCGGTTGAATCCCGATGCCCCCGCCGAACTGGAACGCATCATCAACAAGTGCCTGGAGAAAGACCGAAAGCTGCGTTACCAGCACGCGGCGGAGTTGCGCACGGATTTACGGCGGCTGAAACGCGACTCGGATTCGCATCGTTTGGTGGTCGGGGGTCGTGCGGCGCCGACTCCGGAGAAGCGACCCCGGGGGCTCGCTACTGCGGCGGTAGTAATTGTAGTCGCAGTCGCGGTGGGCTACTTCTTCTGGCCCCGTCCGGCCAAGCTCACGGATAAAGACACCATCGTCCTCGGCGATTTCACCAACACTACGGGCGACAGCGTTTTCGACGACACGCTGAAGCAGGGACTCTCGGTACAGCTCGAGCAGTCGCCCTTTCTCGACCTGGTTCCCGAGCGCAAGGTAAACGACACGCTGAAGCTGATGGGTCGTCCAGCCGGTGACCGGCTGACGCCGGAGGTGGCACGCGAGGTCTGCCAGCGTACCGGCAGTAAGGCCATGCTGACCGGCTCGGTTGCCGGGTTGGGCAGCCAGTACGTGATTGGCCTGAAGGCGGTGAACTGCGACACGGGGGCGGTGCTGGCCCAAGCGCAGGAGCAGGCGGCGGGCAAGGAGGCGGTGCTCAAAGCTCTGGGTGCCGCGGCAATCAGTTTGCGCGGCAGGTTGGGCGAATCGCTCAACTCGGTGGAGAAGTATGCCACGCCCTTGGAGGAAGCGACCACGCCGTCGCTGGAGGCACTGAAAGCCTTCAGCTTGGGATGGAAGACGAGGAATGCGAAAGGGGACACTGCCGCCCTGCCCTTCTACAACCTGGCAGTAGAACTCGACCCGAATTTTGCCATGACCTACAGCGCTTTGGCGACGGCCTACGGCAACCTCAGCGAGGCGGTGCGGGCGGCAGAGAATGCACGCAAGGCTTACGAGCTGCGGGAGAAGGTTAGCGAACGAGAGCGACTTAATATCGAGGCGACCTATTACCTGCGAGCTACAGGAGAGCTGGAGAAGGCGGCGCAGGTTTACGAGCTGTGGCAGCAGACCTACCCGAGAGACTATGTGCCTTACAGCAAAATGGGATTCATTTACGGCTTCCTTGGAAAATGGGAAAAAGCACTGGAGGAAGCCCGCGAGGCAATGCGCCTGGAACCGAATGATGTGAATAACTATGGCAATCTCGGCAACGCTTACACATCGTCCAACCGGCTGGAGGAGGCGGAGGCGGTGTACAAGCAGGCGGAGGAGCGCAAGCTGGAGGGCGAGAGCCTACTCGCGAACCACTATACACTAGCGTTTCTTAAGGCCGATGTGAAACAAATGGAACAGTTGGTCGCAGCAGCAATGGGAAAGCCGGGCATGGAGGACCTGTTGCTGGCTTCGCAAGCGGACACGGAAGCTTGGTACGGGAAGTTGAAAAACGCACGCGAACTGACGCGGCGGGCGATGGATTCAGCCGAGCAAAACGACCACAAAGAAGGCGCTGCACTATATCAGGCAGCGGCAGCGCTGCGCGAAGTGGAATCGGGCAACCGCGAGCAGTCGGGTGACGGTGCCAACGCGGCAGTGAAACTGGCGCCGAACCGCGATGTGCGGGCGATGACAGCGCTGGCCCTGGCCCGGATAGGCGATACGGCAAGGGCGGAGAAGCTGGCGGTCGAACTCGACAAGACATTCCCTCTGGACACGCTGGTCCAAAGATATTGGTTGCCGACGGTTCGAGCTGCAGTCGCTTTGCAGCGAAAAGACCCTCAGCGCGCAGTCGAACTATTGAAGGTGGCGAGCACGATCGAAATGGGCCAACCCACGAACTTCACTGTATCCCTATGCCCAGTTTATGTGCGTGGGGAAGCCTATCTCATGCTGCACGACGGCAACGCAGCGGCAGCAGAATTTCAGAAGTTCATCGACCACTACGGGCTGGTATCAAACTTTCCCTGGGGAGCGCTGGCCCGCCTCGGCCTTGCTCGCGCCTACGCGCTCGACGCCGCCAAAGGCCCCTCCGCCCGCGATAAAGCCCGCGCCGCGTACCAGGATGTTCTCACTCTCTGGAAAGACGCCGATCCGGACGTCCCCATCCTGAAGCAAGCCAAAGCGGAGTACGCAAAGCTGCAATAATCTAAGAATTCGAGAGTCTCCTGATTGTCTACTAGTCCGTTGGGAGACCCCCCGGCTCTGCCGGGGAGGCAGTAGAAGTTTGACAGATACCGGAGTCCATCGCGGAGACTCCCAGATGTGAGCCGCCAAAGCACACGAAAGGGAGTTCGCGATGGACGAGATGGAAAGCCTAAGCCATACCAAGTGGGAGTGCAAATACCATGTGGTGTTTATCCCCAAGTGCCGCAGGAAGAC
>Ga0335077_10001677_pt1 | contig 26354 bp, 24 predicted proteins | sample Lox_Sample_31_FD_207151 | JGI IMG/M metagenome (GOLD analysis project Ga0335077, IMG submission 207151) | Soil microbial communities from Loxahatchee National Wildlife Refuge, Florida, United States - Lox_Sample_3.1 | ecosystem: Environmental > Terrestrial > Soil > Wetlands | place: USA... | reverse complement strand
GGCTACGCCAAGAACGTCAGCCGCGGCGGGCTTTATATCCAGTCGGTCAACCCCCGGCAGCCGGGCGATCAGTTCGCCATCGCCTTTCAAATTCCCAACACGGAGATCCGCGTCGAGTGCCGCTGCGAGGTGGTCTGGAAGCGGGGATACAATCCGTCGAGCAAGGAGGACCCCGGTTACGGGGTCCGCTTCCTGGACCTGCCGATCGTCGTGGCCGACGCGATCGATCAATGGGTCAAGCAACAGCGCTGAGAAGGCCCTTCGGCGGGGTTGTTACTCGATCGGATCATCGAGCGGACTGCAGTCCGTCAACCCGAAGCGGCCGTTCCGCGTGCGAAGGATCCGGAGGGCCAGGGACGGAATCCCGAGCGCTTTCCCGAATTCGTTTGCGATGGACCGGACATAGACGCCGGATCCGACCGTGATCCGTATCGTCGCGACCGAAAATCGGGCGTTGGGATGCCCGCCCAGCGCGGCCGGCCAGCCTTCCTTGATGCGATCCTGACGGAAATCGCCCGCGACCCGGCCGATGTTTTTCAAGATCAGCCCCTCAAGGTCGGCTTTTGCGATTCGGCTCATCTTCAAGAGCTCGGCCTTGTAAATCTCGATCTCCCGCAAAGGCAGGCCGACCTCCCGAAGCCGGCCTTCCCTCGCCCACCAGAACAGAGGTTTGCCTTTGACGACCTTGGACGAAAACGGAGGAAGCTCCTGTATTCTTTTCCCGGCGAGTCGCGCGACGAGATCGTTGACCCGTTGTTCCGGGATGATTTCCGGGTCATAGGCGGCGGCCTCCGTGATGAGTCCGAGCGGGTCGTACGAATCGGTCGAGAAACCCAGGAGGAGATCGAATTCGTACTCCTTGTCCACGGCCTGCAGCTCGGCCTGTTTTTTCATGGCCTCCGGCCCGATGAGGAGCACGAGAACGCCCTCGGCCATGGGATCGAGACTGCCCGTATGCGTGACGGCGGCGCCGAGCTTTCGCGAAAAGCGGATCGCCACCTGATGACTCGTGATCCCGATCGGCTTGTAGACGGCCCATATATCGTTCAGCATGGACAAGACGCTACAACATGTTTACGGCCCTGTCAATGAGAAGACCCTGTTCGATTGCGGCCCGGACTGCGATCTCGGCTTCTGTTTGGGCACCCGGCTTGGCGAAGGACGCGGTCCGCCGATGGCGGACAAATTTTGCGCGCCTTATCTTCGCAGAATTTAGCGGACGAGCTTAGCCGGGTCAAACAAAAGCCGTCGGAGCAAGAAGGGCCCGGTCGAACAGGGTCTTCCAACGCCGGCAGTCCATGACCCAAGTAAAGCCTCTGGTTGTGCCGGCGCGATGAGACCTGTTAGAATAGCCGTAAGGAAAAACGGTGAAGAAGATGGAAGACGAACCCCATCGGCATTCTAAAATCGAAGACGAGACGGTCGGAACGGGGGCGACGCCGACCGTGACGGATCCCGTCTGCGGGATGGAGATCCCGCCGTCGGACGCGGTCGGGACCCAATCCTACAACGGCCGGACCTATTATTTCTGCAACGAGTCCTGCCTCGAACGGTTCCGAGAAGATCCCCGACGCTTTCTGGAGCCGCCGGATGCCGATCACCGGCCCGAAGCGGCGGCCGGAAGCGACTACATCTGCCCGATGGACCCGGACGTCCGCCAAAAAGACCCCGGCGCCTGCCCGAAATGCGGCATGGTACTGGAACCGGAGACCGTTACGGCGCCGGCCACGCGAACCGAATACGTCTGTCCGATGCATCCCGAAGTCGTCCAGGATCATCCGGGCGCCTGCCCGATCTGCGGCATGGCGCTTGAGCCGCGAACGGTTACGGTCGAGGAAGTCAATCCGGAGCTGATCGATATGTCCCGACGGTTGTGGATCGGCCTTGGTCTAACCCTTCCGCTTTTCCTGTCGGCGATGTCGGATCTCATCCCGGGTGAACCGCTCATGCGGATCATCCCGTCGCAGATTCTGAGTTGGATCGAATGGGCGCTTGCGACGCCGGTCGTGTTATGGGCCGGTTGGCCGTTTTTCGAGCGCGGGTGGCGGTCCATCGTGAATCGCAGTCTGAACATGTTCACGCTGATCGCGATCGGGACCGGAACGGCCTATCTCTACAGCGTCTTTGCAACGCTCTTTCCGGATTTCTTCCCGGAATCCTTCCGCCATGCGCATGGCCAGGTCGGGGTTTACTTCGAAGCGGCCGCCGTGATCACGGTCCTGGTCCTGCTGGGTCAGGTGCTCGAGCTTCGCGCACGCTCACGCACCAGCGCCGCAATCCGTTCTCTCCTGAACCTTGCGCCAAAAACCGCGCGGCGCTTTCGTGAAGACGGGACCGAGGAGGATGTTTCGCTCGATAGTGTGAAGCCCGGCGACCGGCTCCGCGTCCGCCCGGGCGAGGGGATTCCGGTGGACGGGGTTGTTATCGAAGGAAGCAGCTCGATCGACGAATCGATGATCACGGGCGAGGCGATCCCGGTCGAGAAAGGGCCGGGAAAACGCGTCACGGGCGGGACGATCAACGGCGCCGGCGGCTTCATCATGTGCGCGGAACGGGTCGGAAGCGACACGCTTCTGGCGCGGATCGTTCGGATGGTGAGCGAGGCCCAGCGCTCCCGCGCCCCGATCCAGCGGCTGGCCGACACCGTTTCGGGTTACTTTGTTCCAATCGTCATCCTGACGGCCGTCGTCACGTTCATGGTCTGGGCGCTTGCCGGTCCCGATCCGCGGATGGTCTACGCGCTGGTGAACGCCGTCGCGGTTTTGATTATCGCCTGTCCCTGCGCGCTGGGGCTGGCCACGCCGATGTCCATCATGGTCGGGACCGGTCGGGGCGCGACCGCGGGGGTGCTGTTCAAAAACGCCGAGGCGCTGGAGCTTTTGGAGAAGATCGACACCCTCGTCCTGGACAAGACCGGGACCTTGACCGAGGGCCGGCCGCGGCTCGACACGGTCCTTGCGCTGTCGGGCGCAAGCGAGGACGAAGTTTTAAAACTGGCCGCCGGTCTTGAGCGGGGCAGCGAGCACCCGCTGGCGGCGGCGATCGTGGCCGGTGCCCGGGAGAAAAACCTTGCGCTCGAATCCCCCCACGATTTTCGGTCGATCACGGGAAAAGGCGTGGTCGGAAAAATCGGCGGCCGTGACGTCGCGCTCGGCAACCCTGCGCTCTTTGAAGAGCTCGGGATACCGCCGGGCGAGCTGGCCGAACGGTGCGAACCTCTCCGGATGGAAGGCCGGACCGTGGTCTGGCTTGCGGTCGGGAGTCAACCGGCCGGTCTGATCGGTGTTTCGGATCCGATCAAAGCGTCGACGCCCGAAGCGATCGCGGCCCTGAAAGGCTATGGCATACGGACCGTGATGTTGACCGGAGACAACCGCACGACGGCCGAGGCGGTGGCCCGCAAACTGGGGCTGGACGAGGTGGCGGCCGAGGTGCTTCCGGACCGGAAGGCCGACGCAATCAAGCGCCTTCAATCCGACGGCCGGATCGTGGCGATGGCCGGGGATGGGATCAACGACGCCCCGGCGCTGGCCCGGGCCCATGTCGGGATCGCGATGGGCACCGGCACGGATGTCGCGATCGAGAGCGCCGGGGTGACGCTGGTGAAGGGCGATCTTCGCGGGATCGTCCGCGCGATCCGGCTTTCACGCGGCACGATGAAGAACATCCGCCAGAACCTTTTCTTCGCGTTCATCTATAACAGCCTGGGCGTCCCGATCGCGGCCGGCGTGCTCTATCCGGCCTTCGGCCTGCTCTTAAGCCCGATGATCGCCGCGGCCGCGATGAGCTTCAGCTCGGTCTCGGTCATCACCAACGCCCTACGCCTCCGGCGCTTGTCGCTTTGATTCATCAGCTGCCCACTGCTTTATAAATGACCCTGTTTGGCTAAACCCTCCCTGCTCCGACGGCTTTTGTTTGACCCGGCTAAGGCTCGGCCGCTAAATTTTGCGAAGATGAGGCACGCAAAATTTGCCTTTATTAAATGGAGGCCGTATCCTTCGCCAAGCCGTGTGCCCAAACAAAAGCCGAGGTCGCCGTCCGGGCATAGCCAAACAGGGTCTTCATCCCCCACAACAAATCGCGCGTGCCGTTCCCTTGAACCTTCCTTGTGGATTTTAGGCATTTTTAGTATAATTCATTCATCTGTCCTACCAAATTTTTCTTATCTTTGCGCCTGGAAGCTGCCACGAGGCCGATCAAAGGAGAAGTGACATGCCGAGACTTGCCGCCAAAGAAAAAAAGGTTCTTGAGGAATTCAAGAGGAAGATTCAGGAGAACTTTCCTGAAGAGCAAGTCTATTTGACCCTGTTCGGTTCCAGGGCCCGGGGAGAGGCCGTAAAGGAATCGGACATGGACATCCTGGTCGTTATTCGTTCGGAGGATTGGAAGCTGGGGGATCGCATCCGTGAATTAGGTTATCAACTTGAAATAAAACAGGGTATCGTCCTGTCCATTCAGGTCATGAGCCGAAAGCATGTTGAGCAACTCAAAGCCATCGGTTCGCAATTCCTGCAAGAGGTCGAACGGGAAGGGATCGTGGTTTGAAGAAAACAGGCGGTCATCGAGAAGAAATCAAGGCCGAATTGTTAAGAGCGGAGAAATCCCTCAAAGCCGCCCATGTCTTGTTCGAGGACGGTCTATTGGAAGATGCCCTGTCCCGTGCCTACTATGTCATCCTGCACGCGGCCCGAGCCGTCCTTTTGGCGGAAGGGGTCCGGGTCAAATCCCACAAGGCGGTGCGAAGGCTCTTCGGCCAACACGTCATCAAGACCGGCAAGCTCGATTCGCGATATGCGGCCATCCTGGCGGAGGAGCAGGATGACCGTTATTTGGCGGATTATGACGTGATCTTTATTCCGGAAAAAGAGCGGGTTGAAAAACGAATCGCCGATGCGGATAAATTTTTAGAAACGATAAAAACATTTCTTAAACCGACTCGGAAGGACTAAGCAGATTCGTTTAAACTTTCGGTCAGCCTGATCGATAAAAAAGCGAAGTCCGCGGCGTGAACCGAAAACCGGAATAGCCAACAAGCCAAGCCTGACCCGCTTTCAGGGAGGGAATCAAGAAGAGCGTCAAATTATTGTAAAAGGGGCGGAATATAGACGGAGGCGAGTCGGCTACTTCACTCTTTCAACATCGTTCATACCTACATAGAACTTTCTTCTATCACCAATGGGCCTAACAATCTCTACCCCAAAAGAACCTAAACCCTCGGGGAACACCGGGGTCCCTTTTTTGATGAGTTCACACTCTCCACCAGTCATCATCTGGTCCGCTGCTGCCTGATCGTTTTGGACAGCGTACCTGGTCATCTCATCAAACGCCTGTTGACTAATACAACCGATAGAATCCTCCTTCACTACAAGGCCATTTTGTGAGGGTTCAAGACGGAAATCCTGACTTGGCTTGTTAGGATTGGTCTTCGGACCATTATTTTCTTTATTAGAAGGGCCTGTTACAATCACATATCCATATAATACCGAAGATATAATCATTACAATAATGATTACAGGTGAAATGCGATCAGTCTCCTCTTTTAGAGAAGGAGTACCCATCATATCGCTTTCTGAAGTCAGTGGAGGGAGATCCTTTCCACAGTGTTTACATATAACCAACCCCTTCTTCACCCACTCCGCACAAGCCGGGCATTTACGCTCGGACTTTTCGGAATGCCTATCTGGCATAGCAAATAAAATTAAAAGAACCAGGGGGCTTAATAGGAATGTCCCGATCACCCAAAGGGGGGAGCTCAGATTTTTCTTGTGCGCGAGTACCCCAGCGATTATTGGGGAGATGATCCACGCTATAATAAGCAAAGCGATCACAATAGGCCTCCTTCCTTCTCTGCGTCAATACGGTGGACGGTCTTTTCTGAGAAAGAGGAATGGAGGAAGATCAGGAGAGATACGAAAGAGAGGATAGGTGCCATGGGCTTTAGTCCGAATCGCTGATCGATCACGCGCCCGCCGAATATGAAATTTTGGATGGGTGAGTCCAGCTAAATGAGGATACTAATTACTATAAAACGGGATAAAGAGCAATTGAATTATTGCTGGATTAAAACGGGCTCGCCTCCGGTGGGTGGTAGGCAGGCTCTACGGTTTCTTAGGTGGCATACTTTTTTCATATTCCTTCATTAAGAGGTGACTTTCAATCCAGTTCACACACAATTTAATTAGCCGCTTCTCGTCCTCAATATCTTTATCTAACCAAATACGAAGATAGTGCGTTTCGTCATTTCCCAACCAGGCGGCGCGCTCAGCACACGCCTTTAGTTTTCGATCTTGGATCTTATTCTGAATCACATTTTGCAGGGCCATCTTTATGATCTTTTCCGTTTCACCAGGCTCTTCCGCACAAACATTGTCCTTCACGAGAAATTCCAGAGCTTTTCGATAGCCAGGACCGGCCACGTTCAACAACTTTAAGGATTCCGCCCAGGCTGCTTCATTATAGATTTCACAAAACTTCGGTGATAGTTTTTCAACGGACTCCGGGAATTTTGTATTTTCATGCGTATAAGGCAATAATCCGTTTAACCCAAATTCCATAACTGACTGACCTCGCAATGCGGCAGCGGAATAATAGGCGATGAATAGCCGTTGACATTTCTGCAGTGGGCATCGAAACACTACTTCAGCATTAATTACGCTTGTGGTTGGAGTATCAGAGTCGTGGATAAAAGAAAAACAGAACGATGGTTGAATCCCTTTATGGCAACAGGGGCAGGTATCCGGCGTTGCTTTGACGGCTATATCTTGTTCGACATTTAAAGAGTTTTTTACTGTAAAACGATTTTTGGGCACGACTACTTATCCGACTACAGCCCCCGGATAAACCAGTTCTGACCGGAGTCTGCTGCGGTTGAGGTTACAACGGTGATGGCTAAATATCCTTCAAGCACATTGGGCATCTGGCCGCGCGTCTCGTTTCCGTCCCGATGTTCTGTATGAGGGGCTTCTGCCATCTCGCAACTGGGAGCGCCCTGATTACGGGGACAGGATAAGGTGTGGGCTCCAAGTCCGCTGCAAAATCCGCAGGCAACTATCGCCGTTATCAAGCGTTTTGAATCCATAACGCGATGCTACCACAAACTGCCAAGAGTCTGTCAAATGAAAAAGCTCCAATGGTTAAGAATTGAAAGCCCCCCCGTTGGATGTGGCTCCCATTAGACATACTTAATCCGCCGTCCGGCCTTTGAGCCGACCGCCGGTGTCCGGCCACTCACTAACCCCCCTTCTCCCTTGACAATATCGTCGTGATTTCTTATGATGTTTGCTCTTGTTTAAGCGTCCGGCCTGTTTTATACTGAACTCAAAGAGTTAGAGAGAGTTTAATCTTTTCAAACGAGTCAATGCTCATCAAAAGATTGATCCGGATTTAACACAGGTTTGATGATGCCAGGGGAATTTGTCCCGAACAATTATCTTCCGATCTTGGTCTTTATCGCGATCGCGCTCGCCTTCGGCGGCGTGACGCTGGTGCTGGGCAAGATCCTCCGGCCCAGCCGGAAGTACAAGGCCAAGCTGACGCCTTACGAGAGCGGCAGCGTCCCTTTTTCGGACGCCCGCATTCCCTTTCCGCTCCGCTACTACATCATCGCAATGATCTTCGTCATCTTCGATATCGAGACGGTCTTTTTGTATCCGTGGGCCGTGGTCTACAAGGAGCTGAAGCTGCTTGGCCTGATCGAGATGGCGGTGTTTATCCTGGTGTTGCTGGTCGGCTATTTCTATGCCTGGAAGAAAGGGGCCTTGGAATGGGATTGATCGACCGGCAGTTCGAGGCCAACGTCCTGACGACCTCGGTCGATTCCGTGGTGAACTGGGCCCGGAAGTCGTCGCTCTGGCCGATGACCTTCGGCCTGGCCTGCTGCGCGATCGAGATGATGGCGACGGTCTCCTCCCGCTACGACATCGACCGCTTCGGCGCGGGCGTCTTCCGCGCCTCGCCCCGGCAGTCGGACCTGATGATCGTGGCCGGCACGGTCTGCCGGAAGATGGCGCCGGTCATCCGTCGGATCTACGATCAGATGCCCGAGCCGCGTTACGTCATCGCGATGGGCTCCTGCGCCACCTCGGGGAATCATTACAACAGTTACAGCGTCGTCCAGGGGGTGGACCAGATCGTCCCGGTGGACGTCTACGTTCCGGGCTGTCCGCCCCGTCCCGAGGCGCTGCTCCAGGGCCTGATGATGCTTCAGGAAAAAATCAAGCACGAAAAGGTTTTTGTAAAATGAATCCGGAAATCGCACAGAAGATTCAGGAAAAGTTTCCGAGCGAGTTCATCGGGCAGAACGAGTTCCGGAACGAGTTGACCGTGACCGTGAAACCGGACCGGATCGTCGAGATCGCCCGGTTCTTGCGGGACGATCCTTCGACGGCGTTCAACCAGCTCTCGGACATTTTCTCGGTGGACAACTCCGGCCGGTCGGCCGGAGTTGATGAGCGTTTCGAGGTGGTCTACCTGCTGAACTCCATCCCGAATCGTCACCGTCTGAGACTCAAGGCCGTCCTCCGGGAAGATCGCTGCGAGATCGATTCGGTCTGGCCGGTTTGGAAGGCGGCCGGTTTCCTGGAACGCGAGGTGTACGACTTGATGGGGATCCGGTTCCGGAACCATCCCGACCTCCGGCGGATCTTCCTGCCGGAGGATTTCGACGGCCATCCCCTTCGGAAGGAATATCCCACCGAGGGAAAGGGATGGCGCAACACCTTTGAGTTCCTTCCCACCGAGGAGCCGCAGACGTAGCCGCCGGATGGAATTCAAATCGCCACAGAATCCCTCGACGGGCCTGAACGAGGCGCCCCTCCACGACACCGAGCCGCGGCCGATCACCGAGGACCTCCCGCTCCGCCGGAGCGAGGAGCTTCTCCTGAACATGGGCCCCCAGCATCCCGCGACGCACGGGGTGCTCCGCGTGGTGCTGGAGCTGGAGGGCGAAAAGATCCTCAAGGCGACGCCGGACCTGGGCTACCTCCACCGGGGCGTCGAGAAGCTGTGCGAGGGCCTGACCTATCAGCAGATCATCCCCCATACCGACCGGCTGGATTACGTCTGCTCCATGTCGAACAACTTCGCGTACGTCCGCGCCGTTGAAAAGCTCCTCGGCGTTTCGATCCCGGAGCGCGGGGAGTACGTCCGGACGATCATCGCCGAGATGCAGCGGATCGTGGGCCACCTCTTCTGGCTGGGGACGCAGTCGCTGGACATCGGCGCGATGACGATTTTCTTCTGGACCTTCCGCGAGCGCGAGATCCTGCTCGACCTCTTCGAGCGGATTTGCGGGGCGCGGCTGACGATGAACTATTTCCGGGTCGGAGGCGTGAACGGCGATCTCAAGCCGGACGTGATCGCGACTCTTCGAAAGTTCCTGAAAGACTTCCCGTCCAAAATCGACGAGTACGACCGATTGTTAATGAACAACCGGATCTGGATCTCGAGGACCAAGGACATCGCCGTGATCTCGGCCGAGGACGCCGTCGGCTTCGGACTGACCGGCCCGCCGCTCCGGGGCTCCGGCGTCCACTACGACGTGAGGAAGGCCGCGCCGTACGCGGCCTACGGCAAAGTCGATTGGGAGGTTCCGCTGGGATCCAACGGCGACACCTACGACCGGTACTGGATCCGGATGCAGGAGATGAAACAGAGCGCGCGGATCATCGCGCAATGTCTGGATCAGCTTCCGGAGGGTCCGGTCCTGACGGACGTTCCGCAGGTGGTGGCCCCGCCCAAGGAAAAAGTGATGCAGGACATGCAGAGTCTCATTCACCATTTCATCATCTTCACGGAGGGCTTTCGCCCGCCCAAGGGGGAGGTCTACTGCGCCACGGAGGCCCCGAAGGGCGAGCTCGGTTTTTCGATCGTGAGCGACGGGGAGCCGAAGCCCTACCGCTTGAAGATCCGGTCGCCGTCCTTCGTTCATCTGGGGGCCTTCGATCACATGGCCCGCGGCTACATGATCGCCGACATCGTCACGATCTTCGGAACCTACGACATCGTGATGGGGGAATGCGATCGTTGAACGCCGTGAGGCGTAAGGAGTGAGGAGTAAGGGGAGCAGGGGCGGACCCCTGTGTCCGCCCGATGGTGAATCATGAATCCCGAAACGAAAAAACCGGAATTCTCGGAGAAGGCCCGAAAAAAGATCGAGGAGATCCTGACGCACTATCCGGACAAGCGATCCGCGCTGCTCCCGGTCCTGAACCTGGCCCAGGCCGAGTTCGGGTACATCAGCGAAGAGGTGACGGTCATGGTCGCGCGACTGCTCGACCTCACGCCCCCCAAGGTGTACGAGGTCCTGACGTTCTACACCTTGTTGAACGACCGGCCGGTGGGCCGATACCTGATCCAGTTCTGCCGGACGCTGTCCTGCGCGCTGGTCGGGTCGGAGACGGTCCTGGGCCATCTCAAACAACGGCTGGGGATCGAGGTCGGCGAAACGACGCCGGACGGGCTGTTCACCTTGAGAACGGTGGAATGTCTGGCCTCCTGCGGAACAGCGCCCGTGATGCAGGTCAACGGGGTGTTTTACGAAAAATTGACGCGGGAAAAGATGGACCGGATCTTGGACGACCTGAAACGCGGCGATCCGCCGGTCCCGAAGCCGATGGGAGAGAATTGATCCGATAGGTCGCCGTTTGGCACCGGGTCCTGCGGCTCCGGCGGCTTTCGTTTGACCCGGCCAAGGCTCGGCCGCTCAATTTTCCGAAGAAGCTCAACGGAAAATTGGCCCTGACGGGCCGCGTCCTTCGCCAAGCCGGGCGGCCCCAAACGCAAGCCGAGTCGCCTCTCGGGCCCAGTACCAAACGGCGACGAAATGAACGGGGCTGCCGAAGGACAGGACCCGCCGATGGTTTTGAGCGGACGGACATTATGAAATACGAAAAGATGCTTCATAAGAATTTTGAGGTTCCCGGCTACACCGGAAGCCTGGCCGACTACGAACGACAGGGCGGCTATCTTGCGGTCCGAAAAGTTCTCAAGGAATATTCCCCGGCGCAGCTGACCGATTTGGTCAAGCGCTCCGGCCTTCGCGGCCGCGGCGGCGCGGGCTTTCCGACCGGGATGAAATGGGACTTCCTTCCCAAGGACCCGTCCGTCACGAAATACCTCTGCTGCAACGCGGACGAGAGCGAGCCGGGGACGTTCAAGGATCGCGAGTTGATCGAACGGGACCCGCACCAGTTGATCGAGGGGATGATCCTGGCGGCCTACGCCATCGGGGCCAAGGTTGCGTACGTTTATATCCGCGGGGAATTCGTCTACGGAGGCCGGGTGTTGGAACGGGCCCTGGCGGATGCCTACCGGGCCGCTTATGTCGGCCCAAAAATCTTGAAAAGCGGGACCGGAATCGATATCTTCCTCCATCGCGGCGCCGGGGCCTACATCTGCGGCGAGGAGACGGCGCTTCTGGAATCGATCGAGGGCAAGCGCGGTCTTCCGAGGACGAAGCCGCCTTTTCCGGCCATGCACGGCCTTTACGGAAAGCCGACGGTGATCAACAACGTCGAGACGCTGAGCAACCTTCCGCATATCGTGAACCGGGGCGCGGAGTGGTTCGCGTCGCTCGGCTCGCCGCCCAAGAGTCCCGGGATGCGGATCTTCTCCGTGAGCGGGCATGTGAACCGGCCGGGCAATTACGAGGTGCCGATGGGGATCACGCTTCGGGAGCTGATTCATGAACATGCGGGCGGCGTCCGGGGAAACAAGAAGATCAAGGCGATCATCCCCGGCGGCGCCTCCGCCGCGTTTCTGACCGGGGATTCGCTGGATGTCAAGCTGGATTTCGAAGCGATCGCCCAGGTCGGCTCGATGCTCGGCTCCGGCGGCGTCACCGTCATGGATGAGGACACCTGCATGGTTTGGGCCGCGCTCAACCTGATGGAATTTTTTGCGCACGAGACCTGCGGGAAATGCTCGCCCTGCCGCGAGGGGTCCTCGTGGCTCGTCCAGATGATGCGGCGGATCGAGCACGGCCATGGAAGGATGGAGGACCTCGATCAACTGGTCCGGATCTGCAACGGCATCGGCGGCAAGACGGTCTGCGCGTTCGGCGACGCCGAGATCGCGCCGATTTTGAGCACGCTCAAGCACTGGCGGTCGGATTACGAATACCATATCAAGGAAAAAAAGTGCCTGGTCGGAAACCGGAACGGCACGCTGATTTCGATCGGGGGACATTAGAATCCGGTAGGGGCGACGCGCAAGGAGGATGGATTGTCTGATTCAGTCCAGACCAAGACCGATACAGTGAAATTAACGATCGACGGCCGGGCGGTGGAGGTCCCGAAGGGCACGCTGGTGATCGAGGCCGCGCGGAAGCTGGAGATCGAGATCCCGTTTTTCTGCTACCACCAGAAATTGAAATCCGACGGCAACTGCCGGATGTGTCTGGTCGCGGTTGAAAAGATGCCCAAGCTCCAGGTCTCCTGTTCCCTGCCCGTCTCCGAGGGCATGGTCGTCCACACCGGCACGACCGTCGTGCAGGAAGCCCGGAAGGGCGTGCTGGACTTCCTGCTGGCCAACCATCCCCTGGATTGTCCGATCTGCGACGAGGGCGGCCGATGCCCGCTCCAGAACTACTCGCAGAAATACACCGGCTACGGACAGTACAAGGAGGAGAAGCGGATTTACGAAAAGGATTTTTTCAGCCCGCTGATCGAAAAGGAGATGAACCGCTGCATCCAGTGCATGCGCTGCGTCCGCTATTGCGACGAGGTGATCGATTCCAAGGCCCTGGCCTCCGTCAACCGCGGGTATCACATCGAGATCGGCCATTACGCCGAAAAGCCGCTCGACTGCGAGTTCTGCGGCGGCTGCGTCCAGATCTGTCCGGTCGGCGCGCTCCTCAACCGTCTGCCGCTCTATGAATACCGTCCCTGGATGCTGACCCGGACCGAGACGACCTGCGCCTATTGCGCCGACGGCTGCTCGCTCCGGCTCGAAAGCCGTCCGCAGACCCGCGAGGTGATCGAGGTGACCTCGTTCTGGGGGAACGAGACGAAGACGGTCTGGGGAAAAGGCCGGAACGAGGGGGACCTTTGCGCGAAAGGCTATTTCGGATACCCCTTCGTCAACAGCCCGAAGCGTCTGACGAAGCCCCTGGTCCGCGAGGCGGGCCGGAGGGACGCTCCGCTGGTCGAAACGTCCTGGGAAGAAGCCTTGGAACGCGTCGCGGAAGGATTCGGCCGGATCAAGGGCCGGCACGGCGGCGCGGCCGTCGGCGCGCTGGCCTCGGCCCGTTGCACGAACGAGAATCTCTACGTTTTTCAGAAATTCGTCCGGCTCGTCCTCGGCAGCCCGAACGTCGACAGCAGCGTGCGCTACGGGATGGTGAACGCGGCCCGGGCGCTGACCGAGCTGGTCGGAACGCCGCGGTGGCTTTCCTCGTACGAGGAGATCGCCGGCGCCGATTTGATCTTCCTGATCGGCACGGACATCACCCATTCCAACCCGATCGTCGGGCTGAAGGTCAAGGCCGCGGCCAAGAAGGGCGCGAAGCTGATCGTCGGCTCCCCGCTCCGGCCGCGGATCAGCACGTTGAGCCACATCGTCAACCTGGCGACGCGCCATCTGGCCCATCGCCCGGGCGCGGAGCGGGCCGTCGCGATCGGAATGGTGAAGGCCGCGCTGGAGCAGGGGAAGGCGTCCGCGCCTTCTTCCATCGCCCCGCTGCGGGAGGCGGTTTCGAAGCTGTCTTCAAAGCAGATCGAGTCGGCCGCGGGTCTGGGCTACGACGAGATCCGGGCCGCCGTCTCGGAATGGACCGCGGCCTCCCGGGCCGTGATCGTCTTCGGGGAGTCGATCGTCCGGGCGCGGGACGGGTATGAAACCGTCCGCGTTTTAGGAGACCTGGCCCTTCTGACCGGGAAGCTGACGGCGGAGGGATGCGGCCTGGCCCCCTTGTATGAAGAAAATAACGAGATGGGCGCCTATGAGATGGGCTGCGTTCCGGACCGTCTGCCCGGCCTGGGCCGCTTGGACCTTGAGTCGGATCGGGAACGCGTCCAACGGGCCTGGAAGGAGACGATCCCGACCGGGCCGGGACTCACGATGATCGAAATGCTCCGCGCGGCGCGGGAAGGAAGGATCCGGGCGCTCTATCTGATGGGCGAGAATCCGGTCGGGACTCTGCCGGCCTCGGCGGGCGCGGCCGAGGCGCTGGCGGCGGCCGAGTTCGTCGTAAGCCAGGACCTGTTTCTGACCGAGACCGGGAAGCGGGCCGACGTGGTGTTGCCGGCGGCGAGCTTTGCCGAGCAGAACGGGACCTTTACGAATCAGGAGGGACGCGTCCAGCCGGTGCGGAAGGCCATCGAGCCGGTCCACGGGGCGCGGCCGGACTTTGAGATCCTCTCCCAGATCGCGTTCGAGATGGGTCATCCGCTGGCGTATCAGGACGGCGCCGAAATTTCGCACGAGATCGCCCGGCTCTGGCCTGCCTGCCGGCCAGGCGGGCCCGGCTGGCGGGAAATCCCGGGACGGTCGGAGCCGGCCGTCGCGGCGGATGGGTATCTGGGCGGGCGGCTGACCGAGGGGATTTCGGTGCGGTATCGTCTCGATCCCGCGGAGAAGCGCCCCGCGTCGTCCGACGGGCGCTTTGATCTTGTGATGGGGCCGTTGTTGTTCCATTCCGGAAAAATGTCCCTTAAGGCCGACGGCTTGACCAAGATTCAGGACCGGCCGTTTCTTTACATGGCGCCGGAGGATGCCGAGCGCTTCGGGGTGTCGGAAGGGGGGGCGGTGCGGCTCCGTTCGACCTCGGGGCCGGGATCGGTCGACGTCGCGGTCCGGGTCGACGGGAAATATCCGCCCGGGATGGTCTTCTTCCCCGAGTCGTTCAACGAGCCGCCGGTGAAGGATCTGCTGACGGTCGAGTTGGACAAGGAGTCCCGGGTCCCGACGTTCAAGACGGCCGAGGTCATCATTGAAAAGATAACGTAGGGGCAGGGCTTGCCCTGCCCGGTCCGGGCGCGGCCCCGCCAGCCGGACGGGCAGGAAGCGGCGCCCTTACAAGGATTCTGGAGACGGATGAATGGTGAATATCGCGTTGAATTTAATCGTGGTGCTCGTCACAATCGGGGTCGTGATGGTCACGGTGCTGCTTCACGTGGCCTATCTGACCTATTTTGAACGGAAGATCCTGGGATGGATGCAGGACCGGATGGGTCCGATGGAGGTGGGCTACCACGGCTTGCTGCAGCCGATCGCGGACGGCCTGAAACTTTTTTTCAAGGAAGACATCGTCCCGGCCCAGGCCAACAAGATCATTTTCACACTGGCGCCGATCCTGGTTCTGGTCCCGGCCCTGATCGGTTTCGCCGTGATCCCCTTCGGACGGGATCCCATCCATATCTTCGGCCTGACCTTCCGTCCCTACATCACCGACATCAACATCGGGATTCTCTATATCCTGGCCTTCGCCTCGATCGGGGCCTACGGCGTCCTGCTCGGCGGTTGGGCCTCGAACAACAAATATTCGCTTCTGGGCGGTCTGAGGTCCGCGGCCCAGGTGATCAGCTACGAGCTGTCGCTGGGCCTCTCGATCGTCGGCGTGCTGCTTTTGGCGGGCTCGCTGAGCCTCGTCAAGATCACGGAGGCCCAGGGCGGGGGTCTGCTGCACTGGTTCATCCTCCCGCAGTTCGTGGCCTTTGTGATTTATCTGATCTCGGCGATCGCCGAGACGAACCGCCTGCCCTTCGATCTTCCGGAGGCCGAAAGCGAGCTGGTGGCCGGCTTCTTCACCGAGTACAGCGGGATGCGATTTGCCTTTTTCTTTTTGGCCGAATATGCTAACATGATCCTCGTTTCCTGCATCGCCACGATCCTGTTCCTGGGCGGCTGGCACGCGCCGTTCGAGGCCCTGGGATTCATCCCGCCGATCCTTTGGTTCGTCGGGAAAGTTTACCTCTTCCTGTTTTTCTACATCTGGATCCGCGGCACGCTGCCCCGGCTCCGCTACGACCAGCTCATGATGTTCGGCTGGAAGATCATGATCCCGCTGGCGCTGGCCAACATCCTGGTCACGTCGGCGGTCTTGTATTTTGTAAGGGCGTAAAATGGTCCGTTTGAAGCGATTCATCCAACAGGTCCTGTTCCTGGAGATCCTGGCGGGGTTGGCGGCGACCTTCAAGCATCTTTTTATCCGCCGCATCACGATCCAGTACCCCCACGAAAAACGGGTGCTCCCCAACGGCTACCGCGGGTTCATCGCGCTTCTGCGCTACGACGACGGGACCGAGAAATGCGTCGGCTGCGATCTGTGCGAGGCGGCCTGCCCGTCGCGCGTGATCACGGTGATCAGCGCCGAGGTGGAGGGCCAGCCGCTCAAACGCTACGCCAGGGAATACACCATGGACATGACCCGCTGCGTTTTCTGCGGGTTGTGCGTGGAGGCCTGCCCGGTCAACGCCCTGGGCATGACGAAAGAGTTCGAATACGCGACGTACGACAAGCGCAACCTGAAGCTCCGCAAGGAACAGTTGCTGGCCATCGGGGACAGGGCCTTTCCGGTCCGGGAGACGCGCGTCGAATTTCAGCATCCCCACGCGGCTTTCTTCAACGTGGCGCATCGCGGCTATCCCGCCAAATGATGCGTCGCGCCTGTCGGGCCTGTTCCTTCCGTGCCGGATCAAAACCGTCGATTCGGTTCGAGCGCCGTCGGGTCGGCCCCCGCGCTCCATCCATGAAGACGCCATGACAACGGTCTTGTTTTCGTATTTCGCAGGCATGATCGTGCTGACGGCGGCCGGGGTGGTCGCGTCGCGGAAGCCCGTCAACAGCGCCCTTTCGCTGCTGGTCATGTTTTTTCACGTGGCCGGACTGTTCGTGCTCCTGGACGCCGAGTTCATCGCGGCCGTCCAGATCATCGTCTATGCCGGCGCCATTCTGGTTCTTTATCTTTTTGTGGTGATGCTGCTCAATCTGCGCGGTGAAGAGAGTTATCACACGCAGTATCTCGTCGGTCTGACGATCGGGCTGGCGATCCTGATCGAGGCCGTCCTCGTCGTGAGCCGGTCCGGGTTCGCGGATCGCGTCCCGTCGGACCCCGCGCCCGCCGCCTCCCTCGCCGGAAACACGGAAGGAATCGGCCGGGCCCTGTACACGACCTATCTGTTTCCGTTCGAGGTGGCCTCGATGATCCTTCTGCTCGCGATGATCGGGGCGATCATTCTGGCGAAGAAGGGGATGTTCGACCGGTGAGAAAGAAATCGGTGGAATGATGGTTCCGCTGTCGTATTACGTGATGCTCAGCACGGTGGTCTTCCTGATCGGCGTCGTCGGAGTGCTGATCCGGAGGAACATCATCGTTCTTCTGCTCTCGATCGAGCTGATGCTCAACGCGGCCAACATCAACTTCGTCGCGTTTTCGCATTACCTCCGGAACCTCAACGGCCAGGTCTTTGTCTTTTTCGTCCTGACGGTGGCCGCGGCCGAGGTGGTGGTCGGCCTGGCCATCATCATCGCGCTCTACCGCGGGAAGGCCACGGTCCAAATCGAGAACATCAACCTGATGAAAGGGTGATGACGACGGACGCGCTCATTCCTCTCCTTCCTTTTGCGGCCTTCGTGGTGATCGGACTGGGGGACCTTTTCGGCCGGGGCTTCGGTTCCCGCGCCCATTGGATCGCGGTGCCGGCGGCGTTCGGCTCGCTGCTGTTTTCGCTGATCGCCTTCGGCTCGGTTCTCTCGGGCGGCCCGCACGACCTTCCCCTGTACACCTGGGCCGTTTCGGGAAGCTTCCGGGCCTCGATCGGTATCCATATCGACGCCCTGACGGCCGTGATGCTGCTGCTCGTCACGATCGTGAGCGCCCTCGTTCATCTCTATTCCGTCGGATACATGCGCGGCGACCGCGGTTACGCCCGCTTCTTCGCCTACCTCGGACTGTTCACCTTTTCGATGCTGATGCTGGTGACGGCCTCCAATTTGCTCCAGCTGTACGTCTTCTGGGAGGCGGTCGGTCTTTGCTCGTATCTGCTCATCGCCCACTGGTACGAGCGGCCCGCGGCCGCGGCGGCCGCCACCAAGGCCTTCCTCGTCAACCGGGTGGGGGATTTCGGTTTCGCGCTCGGGATTTTCCTCGTCTTCCGCCTCGTCGGTTCGCTGGACTACGACCGGGTGTTTGCCGAGCTGCCCAAGCACGCGGGCGAGGTGATCACGGTCGCCGGGTTTGACGTTCAAGCGGTCACGCTCGTTGCCCTGCTGCTTTTCATGGGCGCGGTCGGAAAATCGGCCCAGCTTCCGCTGCATGTCTGGCTGCCCGACGCGATGGAGGGCCCGACGCCCATCTCGGCCTTGATCCATGCGGCCACGATGGTGACGGCCGGCGTCTTCATGATCGCCCGCTTGATCCCGATCTTCAGCCTGTCCGCCGCGGCGATGAGCGTCGTGGCCGCGACGGGGGCCGCGACCGCCCTGTTCGCCGCCACGATCGCGCTGACCCAGAACGACATCAAACGCGTCGTGGCCTACTCGACCGTGAGCCAGCTGGGCTACATGGTGATGGCCTGCGGCCTGGGGGCGTCGACGGCCGGAATCTTCCACCTGCTCACGCACGGGGCCTTCAAGGCCCTCCTCTTCCTCGGCTGCGGGAGCGTGATCCACGCGCTGGCGGGGGAGCAGGATTTGAGAAAGATGGGCGGACTGAAATCACGGCTTCCCGTGACCTACTGGACTTTTTACATCGGCGCGCTGGCCCTGGCCGGGATCCCGCCGCTCGCCGGTTTTTTCAGCAAGGATGAAATCCTGGTCCGGGCCTTTCTCTCCGGCGGGGCCGGGATTCTGTTCTGGGGCGTCGGGGTCGCGACGGCCTTCCTGACGGCCTTCTACATTTTTCGTCTGATCTACGCCGTTTTTCACGGCGCGTCCCGGCTCGATCCGAAGACGGCGGCCTCCGTGCACGAGTCGCCGCCCGTGATGACGGTCCCCCTGGTCGTGCTGGCCGTTCTGTCGGTGACGGTTGGATGGGCGGGGCTGCCGATTCAGGGTCTAAACGGGATCGAGGCCGTGCTCGGTCCGCTGCTCTCCCCCGGCGGGTCGTCCGAGCCGGTCTCCGGACAGGCGAGCCTCCTTCTCCCGTTGATGGGAATTTCGGTCGCGGCGGCCCTCTCCGGTTGGATGACGGCACGGTATTTTTATTTGACCCGGCCGGAACTGCCGGAACGGCTGGCGACACGCGCGCCCGCGCTTTACCGGCTCTCGCTGAACAAATGGTATTTCGACGAACTGTACGACCGTGTCATCGTCCGGCCGACACGCCGCCTCGCGGACCGGCTTTGGCGGACCGTGGACGTTCATACCATCGACGAAGCGGTCAACGGGGTGGGGAGGGAGACCCTGGCCGGGGCCCGGATCCTCCGTCTCATTCAGAGCGGCCAGCTCCAGCATTACGCGCTGGTGATGATGGTGGGCACCTTCGTGATTCTGACGGTTTACTTGATCGTGCAATAAGGCGGGGAATGAACATCGACCGATGAACGGGAATATGGGACATCTCTTGAGCATCCTGATCTTTCTTCCGCTGGCGGGGGCGGTCGTCCTGGCCTTTTTCCCCGGCAACGACGCCGGCGTCCGCCGGATCGCGTTGGGCCTGACCGTCGCCGCTTTTCTCGTCTCGATCCCGCTTCTCGGGTCCTTCGATCCGTCCTCGCAGGGGATGCAGTTCGTCGAGCGGGTTCCGTGGGTCCCGTCGTTTCATATCGAATACGCCGTGGGCGTGGACGGGATCAGCCTCCTGTTCGTTTTGCTGACGACGCTGCTCTCGCCGATCTGCGTCCTGGCCTCCTGGACGGCCGTGACCGCACGGGTGAAGGAGTTCATGATCGCCCTTCTCGTGATGGAGGCGGCCATGATCGGCGTCTTCGTCTCGCTGGACTTCGTCCTGTTCTACGTCTTCTGGGAGGCGATGCTGATCCCGATGTACCTGATCATCGGAGTCTGGGGCGGCCCCAACCGGATTTATGCCGCGATCAAGTTCTTCCTGTATACCCTGGCCGGAAGCCTCCTATTGCTGGTGGCGATCATCGTGCTGTACTTTTCCGGGGGGCGGACCTTCGACATCCTCCATCTGATGGGCCAGCCCTATCCGGCCGCGGTCCAGGTTTGGATTTTCTGGGCCTTTTTCCTCGCGTTCGCGATCAAGGTTCCGATGTTTCCCTTCCATACCTGGCTTCCGGACGCGCACGTCGAGGCGCCCACCGCCGGCAGCGTGATCCTGGCCGGCATTCTGCTGAAGATGGGGGGATACGGCTTCCTTCGCTTCTGCCTCCCGATGGTGCCCCAGGCCTCGCGGTCCTTCACCGGGATCGTCCTGGCGCTTTCGGCGATCGCGATCCTGTACGGCGCGTACATGGCGCTGGCCCAGACGGATCTCAAAAAACTGATCGCGTACTCCTCGGTCTCCCACATGGGGTTCGTGACGCTGGGGATCTTCGTCCTGAACGCCCAGGGCATCGAGGGCGCGCTGCTCCAGATGGTCAATCACGGGATCACGACCGGGGCGCTCTTCCTCCTGGTCGGCATGCTCTATGACCGGACGCACAGCCGGCAGATCGCGGACTACGGCGGGATCGCGCGGCCGATGCCCCGCTACGGCGCGATGCTTTCGATCTTCGCCCTCTCGTCGCTGGGCCTCCCGGGGATGAACAGTTTCGTGGGCGAGTTTCTGGTGCTCCTGGGGGCCTTCATGACGCATGCCGGCATCGCCGTCGCGGCCACGCTGGGCGTCATCCTGGCCGCGGTCTATCTTCTCTGGATGGTCCAGCGCGTCCTGTTCGGGCCGATCACGACGTCCGACAACGCGCGGCTGATGGACCTCGGTGGGCGCGAGATGGCGATCCTCGTCCCGCTCGTCGTCCTGGTGTTTGCCATCGGGTTCTATCCCGACCCGCTGCTGTCCCTGATGCATGCCAGCGTGAACCATCTCCTGACGCAGGTCAACGTGGCCGCGCCGCTTCAGCTTTCGGAGGTCTGGACGCGGCCATGAATTTTTCGGTCGCCGACATCGGCGCGGTGCTTCCCGAAATCATCGTGGCGGTCTACGCCTGCGCCGTCCTTCTGATCGAGCCGTTTCTTCCGAAAGACCGCCGGGACGTCCTGGCCTATTTCGGGTTCGCGGCGCTGGGCCTGGCGTTCTGGGGGACGTCGCGCGTCATGTGGACCGATCTTTCGGTCCTGAACGGCATGTTCGTCCTGGATCCCTTCGGCAATTTCTTCAAGCTGCTCCTCTACGTCGCGGCCGCGATGACGATCCTGCTCTCGATGGGCTATCTCAAGCGCGAGGGAATCCACCTGGGGGAGTATTACGCCTTCGTCCTGTTCGCCACCTGCGGGATGATGATCCTGGTGTCCGCCTCCGACCTCATCACGGTCTTCCTGGGGCTGGAGCTGATGTCGATCACGTTTTACATCCTCGCCGGCTTCAAGCGCTTCGAGGAAAAATCGCTCGAGGCCGCGGCCAAGTACTTCATCCTGGGCTCCTTTTCAACCGGGATACTCCTGTTCGGAATCTCGCTGCTGTACGGGCTGTCCGGGACGACCAACCTGCAGGCCCTGGCACTCCATCTCCGGGGAACGGAGCTCCAGAGTCCGGCCTGGATCCTGGCGATGATTCTGCTCGTGGTGGGGTTCGGATTCAAGATCGCGGCCGTTCCGTTCCATATGTGGGCGCCGGACGTCTATGAAGGGGCCCCCACGCCGGTCACGGCGTTTCTTTCGGTCGGCTCCAAGGCGGCCAGCTTCGCCGTCTTCATCCGGGTCTTCATCGAAGCCCTGGGCGGGATGCAGTCCGACTGGCGGCCGCTGCTGATTTCCCTCTCGGTCGTCACGATCGTGACGGGAAACGTCGTGGCGCTGGTTCAGACGAACATCAAGCGGATGCTGGCCTACTCCAGCGTCGCCCACGCCGGATACGCCCTGATCGGCCTGATCGTCGGCGATGCGCTCGGGATCTTCAGCCTCATGCTCTACATGCTGGTCTACGCCTTCATGACCCTCGGCGCCTTCGGGGTCGTGACGCTGCTCCGCCGGGAAGGGGTCGAAGGGGACGAGATCCGCGACTTCGCGGGCCTGGCCCGCAAAGACCGGCTGACGGCCTTCGCGATGCTGATCTTCATGTTCTCGCTGGCCGGGATCCCGCCGACGGCCGGCTTCGTCGCGAAGTTTTATATTTTCATGGCGGCGGTCAACGCGCACCTGACTTGGCTGGTCGTCCTCGGGGTGGTCTTCACGGCCGTCTCGGCCTATTTCTATCTGCGGGTCGTGATGGTAATGTACATGAAGGAGCCCGACCAGGCGGTCCAGCTCGTGGCCCCGCGGGGGGCCGTCGTGGTCCTGGCCGTCGCGGCCGCGGCGGTGCTGCTGCTGGGAATCTATCCCAGCCCGTTTTTGGATTACGCCCAGCAGGCCGTGCTCAAGTTGCGCTAACCGTTTGAAGCGGAGGAATGGTTGAAGTGAATTCCATGGTTAGATTGTTGCGGCGCGGGTTGAATCGTTCACCGCGGGCTTTGAGATCCCTGTTGATCCTAATCGCCGTTTTCGGCGCGGTCGGGACTGCGGCGGCCGACGCCGACGTCAAGTTCGGCGGCGAGTTCCTCACGCGATATTTTTACGACAATAACATGACCGATCCCCGCGGCAACGGCGTGGGCCCCTGCCGGGGGCCGGACGGGGTGCCGGGAACGGCCGACGACAGCTGCAAGGACCAGGAGTCCTTCGCCGACGCCCGCTTCCGCTTGAAGATCATGGCGACCGAGGACATCGTGACGGGCGTGGTCCTGGTCGATTTCTTCAACGGGCGGCAGGGTCGGGACGCGGCCACGCTCAACGCCCCGTTGACGGGCAACGGGACCGGCGATCGGATCCTGGGGAGCCAGGGTTTCGGCCAGAGTTTGAACACCGTGGACCTAAGGGAAGGGTATCTCCGGATCAGCTGGCCGGCGGCCCACCTGGTCATCGGCCGCCAGGCCGTCACCCTGGGCCACGCGATGATCCTGGACGACACGGCGGACGCCGTCGCGGTGGCGATCCCGATCGGATGGGCCAGCTTCACCGTCATGGATCTATTTCTGGACAACACGGCCAACGGGACCGGGAGCACGTCGGCCTATCTGGCCGATTTCAACATCGACCCGACGGCCGCGTTCAAATCGAGCCTCTTCGCGTTGTTTCTGAAGGACCGCGGACCGAACCTTTCCTTCGGCCAGACCGCGTTCTTCGCCCCGTGCGGGATCGGGACTTCCGCCGACTGTCCGGTTTCCAATTTCGGAGACGACCAGGCGACGGTCGCGACCCTGGGATGGGCCATGGATCGTCAGGGGGCATCCTTGCGTTGGGCCACCGAGCTGGATTTCCTCAAAGGCACGATCCACACCAACGATCCCACCGTTCTGAATCCGTCCGGGCGCGATGTCAAGCTGAAGGGGGGAAACGCCCTCGGAGAGTTCGGCTGGACGGGGGGCCGGCTCGACGCGCTTCTGACCGGTCTGTACACGACCGGACAGAAGGCCGCCGACCTTCCGCCGAACGGAGGCAAGATGAACATCAACGCCATCTCCCCCAATTTCGTCCTGGGCAACATCCTTGTGAACAACGAGACGACGAGCGATCGGGACGGCGGGAACATCGGGGGCCTCACCGCGGCCAAACTGGCGATCGGCTTTAGACCGGACGCCGTGTTCCGCGCCGAGCTGGCCGGGATCTGGGCCCGGCTGACGGAAGAACCGGCGGCCCAGACCTCGCGCAGTCTCGGCTGGGAATGGGACGCCAACGCCGCGTGGCAATTGGACCCGCACCTCGTCTTGACGGGCGGTTTCGGCTTCCTCATATCCGGCAAGGCCTGGACGGTCCTGTTCAGCGATCCGCGGGTCAACAACATGATCAAGGTCTCGACGAAACTGAGCTACACCTTTTGAACCCGGGACGCCTTTTATTGTATATTATTCGTAAAACAAATTTGGAGGACATGCTCATGAAATTCATCAAGATCTTCATCATCGCGGCGGGGGCGGGTCTGTTGACGGCCGGGGCCGCCCTGGCCGAAAACAGCCTCCAGTCGGGCGCCAAGGCCCTTTCGTTCGGGATTGTCGACCGGGGCGTCGAGATTTCCGGAAGAGTTTTTCCGAACAACGACCTGGCGGTCCTGGGGGGAATCGGCATCGCCCACGCAAGCAACGACGAAAGCACGACGGATTACAGCCTGTCGGCCGGGGTCCGCAAATACCTCCGGAGAAGCGACCTGGCCCCCTTCGTCGGCGGGGAGGCCTCCTTCAAGCGGAACGACGTCGTCGTGGGCTCCGGCGGGGGAACGGACGTCGAGTCGGAGAAGACCTTCGAGATCGACGGCGTTTTCGGCGTGGAGTATTTCTTCGCCAAGCAGGTCAGCGTCGACGCCCAGGTCGGGGTCGGCATCTCCGACATCCACAACGTCAACGGGAGCGGAGCGAACGAAACGCAGTTCGGGACCTTCAGCTCGGGCGTGACGGTGAACTTCTATCTGCCGTGACGAGGGACCCCCTATTTTCTTATGATTAAATTTACGGCCTATAACAACGTCGCCATCCCTTCCTTTCTGTACGGAACCGCCTGGAAGAAGGAGGCCACCGCGAGACTGGTTCAGCTGGCCGTTGCTTCGGGCTTCACCGCCGTCGACACGGCCAATCAGCTCATCCATTACGATGAAGCCCTCGTGGGCGAGGCCCTGCTTGCGCTCGGCCGGAAGGGCGTCAAGCGGGAAGCGCTTTTTCTGCAGACCAAGTTTACGCCGGCCGGGGGCCAGGACCATCGCACGCCCTATGACGCCTCCGCGGATATCACCACCCAGGTCGGACAGTCCTTTGAAAGCTCGCTGAAACACCTTCATACGGACTACATCGACTCTTATGTCCTGCACGGACCCTATTCACGCGCGGGACTGGGAGCGGAGGACTGGGAGGTTTGGGCCGCGCTGGAAGGGATCCATCGGTCGGGCAAAGCGAAGATGATCGGCATCTCCAACGTCAACGCCGGACAATTAAGACTGCTGTGCGAGAAGGCGGCCGTCAAGCCCATGGTGGTGCAGAACCGCTGTTATGCCGTTACGGGCTGGGACCAAGACGTCCGGGAGGTCTGCCGGGCCCGCGGGATCATCTATCAGGGCTTCTCGCTCTTGACCGCGAACCGGGATATCCTGGGCGATCCGGACATCGCGGCGATCGCCCTGCGCCTGGGGACGGGTCCTCTTCAGGTCATCTTCCGCTTTGCGATGCAAATCGGGATTCTGCCGTTGACCGGAACGACGAGCGAGCGGCACATGAAGGAGGATTTAGAAGCCCTGAACCTGGAACTCACCCCGGATGAAACGAAGTTGATTGAAACGATCGCGGTGTAATGATGGGCACCGCAATATAAAAACCTGAGGATACCGGCCATTCTAAGAACTCCGGGACTCCGAACCTTCCATGGGTACTCGAAAGGAGACGTCATGAAAAAAACCGCCATCGCCGCCATGCTCTGGCTTGCCGTTGCGTCACCCGTCATCGCCGCCGAAGGGACTCCGCCGGCCCAGGGGGCCGACCCCAATTTCGATCAAAGGAAGGCGACGATTCTAAAGATGTTAGACGCCCGGATCGCCAACATGCAACTGCTGAAGAGTTGCGTCGATAAAACCAAGAGTCAGGAAGATATAAAGACCTGCATGCAAAACAACAGTGCCCGGATGCAACAGCGCCGTCCGGGAGGCCCGGGACAGGGCGGCCCGGACGGTCCCAAGACCCCGTAGTTCATCGGCGGATCGGATTCGCCGCCCCGACGCGTATATTCGATCTGCATCATTATATATAGGTTCAATAGAGAGGATGGGCGGGGGGTGCGTATTTGCCGCCGGTGGTTCGAGTGAATCAAAGATGCGGGTCGATAACGGCGAACATCCTTTCAGCCACCTAGGCCAGTTGCTCTGCCTTGCTTTGTTTCTGGTTCTTTGGGTAGTGGACTCGTTTGTCCTTCACCTGTCGACATCCCTCTCGAATTTCGTGCCGCTGTATGTCCGGCTGGTCTTCCTGGGACTTTCTCTGGCCGGCGCCGTCTATCTTGTCCGCTCCGCGCACGGGGTCGTCCGTCCGGACGAGCGTCCGGCCGGCGTGGTGACGACCGGAGCCTTCAAATACGTAAGGCATCCCATCTATCTGGGAAGCCTCCTGACCTACCTCGGACTTGCGATCTCGACGGGATCGCTTCTCTCCCTCGCGTTGCTCGCGGGGATCTTTCTTTTCCACAATTCCATTGCGAGCTATGAGGAAGAAGTGCTGCTGGCGAGGTTCGGAGAGGCGTATGGACGCTATAAGAGAAGAACGGGAAAATGGTTTCCGAGAATCGGC
>Ga0335077_10001676_pt1 | contig 26359 bp, 28 predicted proteins | sample Lox_Sample_31_FD_207151 | JGI IMG/M metagenome (GOLD analysis project Ga0335077, IMG submission 207151) | Soil microbial communities from Loxahatchee National Wildlife Refuge, Florida, United States - Lox_Sample_3.1 | ecosystem: Environmental > Terrestrial > Soil > Wetlands | place: USA... | reverse complement strand
CGCTGCGCCCTTCAGGCGTTTCATCCGCGAGTGAAGCAAGTTGCGCCGCGTCGGCCAGTTGTTCGCGTGTGACGCCGGGCGCCGGAACGAATGCGGAAGCCTGCCGATTGCCGAGAGTAATGGTGCCGGTCTTGTCGAGCAGCAGCACGTCCACATCACCTGCCGCTTCAACTGCACGACCGGACATGGCGATGATGTTTGCGCGAAGCATGCGCCCTATGCCGGCAAGGCCGATGGCCGAAAGCAGAGCGCCGATGGTCGTTGGGATAAGGCACACTAGAAGTGCGACCAGCACGGTGATGGTGACTGGGGTCCCAGCCTTGGCGACTTCAACGCTATAAAGCGAGAATGGCAGCAGGGTCGCCGTCGTTTTCAGGAAAATCAAGGTGAATCCCACCAACAATATAATGAGCGCAATTTCATTCGGGGTTTTCTGGCGGCGGGCGGCTTCGACCATCTCGATCATATGATCGAGAAAAGTTTCGCCCGGATTCGCGCTAACGCGCACCACCAGCCAATCGGAGAGGATCTGCGTTCCACCGGTCACTGAGCAAAAGTCGCCTCCAGCTTCGCGAATCACCGGCGCCGACTCGCCGGTAATCGCGGCTTCGTTGACCGAGGCGATCCCTTCGATAACCTCGCCATCGGTGGGAATGATGTCGCCGGATTCGACCAGAAAGATATCGCCTTTGCGCAGCTGCGTTGAACTGACCTTGGTGACGGAAGCGCCGTGTTTCGGCTTGTCTAGTTTTTTGGCCATGACGTCGCGCTTCACGGCGCGCAGCGCCGCGGCCTGCGCCTTGCTGCGGCCTTCGGCTATTGCCTCGGCGAAATTCGCGAATAACACGGTAAACCACAACCACAGCGTGACCGCCAAAATGAAGCTGGCTGGTGCTTCACCTTTGCCGGCTAAAGCCTGGAAAAACAGCGCGGTCGTCAGCATGCTGCCGACATAGACGACGAACATCACCGGATTCCTCCACTGATGCTGCGGCAGTAATTTAATGCATGCGTCAATCAGCGCCTGCCGGAAAATATCCTTGGTCACCAAAGTCCGACGCATCGTGGGAATTGCAATGGCTTGCGTATTCATCGGTATGCTTCCTTAAGTTTTTTCCGGGCTCAAGCTAGTGCGCGCCGGTCATGATGAGGTGCTCTACAATCGGTCCAAGCGCGAGTACCGGGAAGAAAGCGAGCGCCCCCACGATAACTACGGTCCCGACCAACAGCGCGACGAATAGCGGTGTATGCGTGGGGAGCGTGCCTGCGCTCAGCGGGATCTTTTTCTTGGCCGCAAGTGCCCCCGCTATTGCCAGCACCGGCACCGCCAGCCAGTAGCGGCCCAGCAGCATGACCAACCCAAGCGCGGTGTTGTAGAAAGGCGTATTGGCAGAAAGCCCGGCAAACGCGCTACCGTTGTTATTGCTAGCCGAGGAGAAGGCATAAAGGATTTCCGAGAAACCATGAGGACCGGGATTTGCTATACCGGCTTTGCCTGGCTCCACCAGCACCGCTATTGCGGTGCCCACAAGTATTGCGAGAGGCACGAGCAGGAGCGCCACCGCCGACATTTTCATCTCGAATGCCTGTATTTTCTTACCGAGATACTCCGGAGTCCGCCCGATCATGAGCCCGGCAACGAATACAGCGACGATGGCGAAGATCAGCATGCCGTAGAGACCCGAGCCTACGCCGCCGAAAATTACTTCGCCCAATTGCATATCCCACATTGGAACCAGCCCGCCTAATGGCGTAAACGAATCATGCATTGAGTCCACCGAGCCGTTCGAGGCAACTGTTGTGGCGGTAGCCCACAGCGCAGAATTTACAACTCCAAAGCGTGTCTCCTTGCCTTCCATGTTGCCCCCGGCCTGCAAACTGCTCGCAGTTTGGTCGACGCCCTGTTTGGCGAGCAGCGGATTGCCCGACTGTTCGGAGCCGACGCAAAGCGCGAGCATGCCGACAAAAACTATTGTCATTGCAGCAAGCACCGCCCAACCCTGACGTGTGTCCCCGACCATACGTCCAAAGGTGTAGCAAAGCGCTGCGGAGATCAATAGAATCGAGAGTAACTCCAGAAAATTAGATAACGGCGTCGGGTTCTCGAAAGGATGCGCGGAGTTAACGTTAAAGAATCCGCCGCCATTGGTGCCGAGCTGCTTGATTGCAATTTGCGAAGCAGCCGGACCGACGGCAATGACCTGCTCCTTCGCCACCGCTTTTTCCGTGACAGGATTCCCCTTTTCGTCCTTGACCGGTTGACCTGCAGCGTCGAGTTTCGGAGTGTCATATTCAACCGATTCCAGCAGCGGTACGGTGGAATAGGCCGAGAAAGTCTGCACCACACCCTGGCCGGCAAGCACGACCGCTACGATAAGGGCCAGCGGCAGCAGGATATATAGAGTCGTGCGGGTGAGATCAACCCAGAAATTGCCGATGGTCTCGGCAGTCTGGCGCGCGAACCCGCGGATCAACGCCACCAGCACCGCCATTCCAGTTGCCGCGGAAACGAAGTTTTGCACCGTGAGCGCGGCCATCTGGGTAAGATAGCTCATAGTGCTCTCGCCGCCGTAGCCCTGCCAGTTAGTGTTGGTAGCGAAACTGACCGCGGTGTTGAAGGATGAATCGGGACTGACCGCGGAAAAAGCCTGCGGGTTGAGCGGCAGATAAGCTTGCAGCCGCTGCAATGCATAGACCGCAAGTGCGCCAAGCACATTAAATATCAGCATCGCCACCGCGTACTGCGTCCAGCGCATTTCCTGCGCCCGGTTCACACCGCACAGCCGGTACAGCAGGTTCTCGAACGGCGCGCCGAAGCGATTGATGAACTTTATGCGGCCCTCATACACATTGGCCATGTAGGCGCCGAGGGGCTTAACCAACAGTAGCAAGACGCCCAGGTAGAGCGCGAGTTGAAAATAACCATTGCCAGTCATCAGAATTTCTCCGGGAAAAATAAGGCGACGACCAGGTAGACGAAAACGGCGAGAGCCAGAATCAGGCTCAACAGATAGGTCCAGCTCATGAGCCCCTCCTCAACAACTGATCGAACGCGTAGACCAAACCGATGGTGAGCGCGAAGAAACCGACAATGACTGCGATAAAAACGACGTCCATCATTTGAGCCTCCAATTGCCAGAAACCATGGACGGGATTCTGAGGCCGAACAAATTAAAATGCCGTATAAATTTATCCCGGTGGTGTTAAAAACTTATAAAAAAGTGGAAAGGCGACACTTCGGCGCAAAAATACCCGTGGAAGGCATTGGCTATTGACGTTGCTTCCATTGCGGCGCGGTGCGGGCGGCGGTTTGAAGTGTGCTAAAGGCCTGGCAGCTGAAAGAGTGTGCCGAAAGCTCTACTTCCCGTACTGCGCAGCAAGGTAGTCCACGATCTGCGGGACGCCTTCTTGCTTGATCGGCGCATCCGTGACTTTGATCATTATGTTGACCTCACCCTCCCAGCCCTTGCGATCAAGGAATACCGAGTTCATCGGTATGTAGTCGAGGCTGTGGCACGTATTGCAATTGGCATGAGCGCATTTTCCGAGATCGGCCGGGTAATCGTCCCAAAGACAGCTCGCCCTGCTAATGCTCGCCGCCCGGCGCGACAAGGCTCCGGCCGCGGTTCTGAGAAACTTGCGTTGCGAGTATATGGCACCCTCGTCCTGATAAGTGCCACGAGTCAATTCTTAAGTATCAGGGCCCGTCTCATCAATCGATTTTTGGAAGCTTCAAGAAGCGGGAAGTAGTCTTTCGAAACCGTTCTTTTTAGATTGTTGGCGACGAGGTTTCAGTCTTTTGAAACGGTGTCCTCGGAGAGTTTGATTCTATCGTCGCTGGGGAGCGACACTAAAACCACTACGTTATCAAGAAAGTAACATCCAGGCTGCGGTTTATGTCGCCTTGCTGCGACGAGCCTTGTTACTGTTTTCCTTCAGCAATTTTTTACTGCGGACTGTTTTGTATAGTTATTTGGAAGCTGGCACGCAGACTGCTAACACCATCGTTGTTAAGTCTCAAGGTAAACACAGGCAACCCAACGGCCAAGTCTTGATTAACTATTAAAGTGCCGATCCTTAAATTGCATTAGCTTCTGGAGGAAGAGACATTAAGGGGTCCCCATGGCTACCATGCTGCGCGCAGTCAATTCGCCGAACATTAAATACTGGTGCATTCAAATATCAGCTCTCGTATTGGCTCTTCTGATCATCGCGACTCCCGAAGTTCTGGGTGCCGGAAAAACGGTGGTTGATCCAGGCGTTGCCATGGGCGCGGCGCCGCGCGCCGGAGGTCCTTTGCCGGGATTAAGCGCAGAAGAATTGGAGCTGTTCAATGCCAGCTTGAAAACTTTCACGGAAACAGATTCAGTCAAGGGCACTTTTGTAAGCTCTAACTTTGGAGCCGAGACCGGCGAGGGATTGGGTCCGCGGTTCAATGCAAACAGTTGCGCAGCCTGCCATATACAACCGGCTATCGGTGGAACAAGTCCATTCATCAATCCGCAGTTTGCAATTGCCAGTGACGCCGGGGCCACGAATTCCATTCCCTTTTTCATCACCAAGAACGGACCGATCCGCGAAGCACGATTCCCGTTAACGGTGGATGCCAATGGCCAGATTGTTCAGCCCGCCGCGCGCGACGGCGGCGTGCACGCTCTGTTCACTATCACCGGCCGCCAAGATGCACCAGGCTGCACCATCGCCCAACCGCCGTTTCAGTTGGAGCAGGAGCAAAATAACCTGTCATTCCGCATTCCGACGCCGCTTTTCGGGGCGGGCCTGATCGAAGCCATCGCCGACTCGACGATTCTCGCCAGCCATTCGAGTACGCATACGGCAAGGCTGGCAATGGCAATCAGAGGGCGCGAAAACCGCGGCCGTGAAAACAGGACCGGCAACGATTCGACCATTACCCGTTTCGGCTGGAAGGCGCAAAACAAGTCCCTCTCGATTTTTGCCGGTGAAGCCTATAACGTCGAGATCGGCGTGACTAATGAGCTGTTTCAGAATGAACGGGACACGGAGCCTACGCCTCTCCCCGCGTCGTGCATATTCAACGGCATTCCCGAGGATCACACCAACTTCGATCAATTACACCAGTCGGGCGCGACATTTACCGATATTGCAAGCGACATCGTGCAATTTGAAATCTTCATGCGCTTCCTCGCCCCCCCGGCGCCGAGCTGCGATTCCTTTGCGAGATCGTGCCCATATAATATCCAGCGCGGGCGCGCCGCATTCGACCGTATCGGCTGCGCCCTGTGCCACACGCCTGAGCTTGCCGTAAGCGAGTCTTCGAGCGCCGCGATCACCAACCAAGGTACAGCCCGGTTGTTTTCGGACTTGCTGGTTCACCACATGGGCGAACGGCTCGCGGACGGCGTTACCCAGGGGCTCGCGGGAGACGACGAGTTTCGCACGGCTCCACTGTGGGGCGCCGGGCAACGCATTTTCTTTCTCCACGACGGGCGCACCAAAAACTTGGTTGACGCGATTGAGCAACACGCCAGCCGGGGCTCGGAAGCAAATCGCGTAATTTCCAAATTCAATCGCCTATCCACCGAGGATAAACAGGACATTATTAATTTCCTGCGGAGTTTGTAAGATTGATCCCGGCGGCGCAGGAGACGATCTGCTGTTCGGGGACAATGCAGTTATGATTTGTTGATCATGAAGTACGTCACTATCACGGTTTGTCTAATGTTGACGCATGGTCTGTTTGTTTTTGTTGCGTTTTAGTTTTCTCGGTAGCAGGTTACCACGGTTTCCTGAAGCTCAGGTACCAGGCCTGGCCGTCATACAACTCGCGATACTTCTGCTGTTCCATCCCCGCCGGGATTAGCGGCGCGGGAGGAATGATTGGTCTGTGCTGATGCTTGAACCAAGCATTGATGCCTGGAATGTGCTCCAACGTCCGGGCAACCTTTTCGGTTTCATCCATCATAACGATTTTCGAGCCGTTCCGAGCCACGCGAATCATCTCGTTGATGGCTTTTCCCTGGTCGTTGAAAAAGTTGATCCCTCCCATTTGGTAGACTACGTCAAAACTCGCGCCCCTGAACGGCAGATGTTCGGCCTGCCCCAGGAACAGCTCGGCGGCCGCACTCAGTTTCCGCATCTTCTTCTGGCACACCTTCAACATCCCCGTCGAAAGGTCAAGTCCGAAATAATCACAATCCTGTGGGAGAAACGGCAGATCAGAGCCGGTGCCGACCGAGGTAGCGAGCACCCGATCGCCCGGCTTGATTTCCAGTGTTTCGATAAATTTCTTGCGCAACTCGAGCTCCGAGACACCAAGCACGTACAGTCCGACTCGGCTTAACAGATCGTAGAAGGGCGCCCAGCCGTCATAAATCCTGCGAAACCGGCTGTTGATGCCGGTAATTTCGTGAGGCTCGACGAAATGCGGGATCCCATCACGAATCGGAAACTTGAGCCCGTGCTCACGATTGACAAGCGATTGCCGGGTCTCGCCATTGTCAGCCGCATCGGTAACAAGCTCCAGCGCCGCGTGCTCGAGGGGGCTGCACAGTATCGCCAGAGTTTCGGTTCGCATGCTCGTTGTTATCCTGCGATTTATCATTAAAGGGCGGCTCAGCGTGAGTGCTAGGAATCGAAATCGCCGCCCCGTGAGCCTTTGCTATTATAGTAAGTGTTGCCCATCAGGTAGGGCAAATCATGGGGGCAATCCGCGGGTTCAACTTGACTGCCTTGCTTGCGGTCGGGTCGCCGAAATGCACCTAGTGCAATCCCCGCTTCGACCAATCCGACACTTGTCGGAATCAAAACGGGAACCTTTTCGGCGTGGCAGGGGTGACGTCATCAACTTCGTGGAGGCACCGAACTGGATCAGGCGTGGCGAATTGCATAAAAATGCCGGCAGCATCGAAAGGGTTAAGCGCTTGAATGGCACGACATCAACTGAGAACCTAAAGTCAATATGATCCGTAAATGTTGAACTGAGGCAAATTTCGGAGACGAGCCTCGTTGAAAGGAATAGAAAGAAAAGGAGCGGGCGCGACCGGGCAACAAAAAAGCCTGCATTCCCGCAGGCCTTTTCGTGACTTCAGAGAATTGCTCGTGTGAGCCTATCGTCCCGGTCAATAATTCCGGTGAGATAATATGGCCAGCATCGCTGCTAACAACCCGTCACGATCTAACTTGTTTGCTTTTCCCAATTGAACTATTTCGCCATTGATAATTTTAACTCTGTCGTCGACATGAAAAACGGATTGGTCTCGCAGTGAAATAACTTGGTAGGTGCCGTCATCCATGCGCAGTTCGACTCGGCGAATCACAGGTTTATTGGGCCTCTTATCAACCCCGTCAATCTCGGTAATTAAGGCAACCACGCCGCAGTTGGCACAGCTTCGCGACAAAGCGGCTTTCCGCGCGGAGGCGAGCTTCTCCAAAATCAACGAGGTGATCCTCGGCTTTTGATGCGATTCATCATTACTGCTTACAGCCGGGTCGCTAGTCCTAGCATTCACCAACCAGATTTGATCGGTGATTGCGACTATTCCCATTATGCAAAGAATAATAGCCGAGACCGAAGCTATGATAATCGATGACGTAGTATTGATCGGATTGTCCCGCATGGCATTCTCCCTAGTTCCTGTATACAGATTTAATCGTTTAATTAATATGAACTCATTCACATATCCGTAATTGATGAGAAATCGGGAGGGCGCAAGACGAGAATATTCGACGGCGATCGCCGCATAATTTCATTTAGATCAATAAGCTACGCGATTAAGATTGGGCTTTTAATCCGCAAGTCCCAGGTTCGAGTTCAAAGAGGGGAATCCATAGGACTCGAGCCCCATAGGCCATCAGATTGGCCTGGCCTCTCGCTAATGTACTCACTTGTGGCGACAAAGTGACCTTGGCGAGTGTCTACTTCCAAACTAGAGCGGCAGTTCGCCACCAGATTACAGCCATGCCGCTCTCGAGTATTTGCTTTTGCCGGGTCAGGAATCCGTATTCGAAGCAGGCCGGGCGCGTTGATCACGGTTTGGCCGAAATCGATCGCAATACCCAAGCTTGCGGTCGGTGCGGGCGGCACGATTTAATGGAACTCGTTACACAATGAGATAAGCTGATCCCTACTTGGCACGATTAGAGTATGACAGCGCCGACATTTGAGGGCCTGGCCCTACCGCGCAGCGGCAGATAGCTGAAGCATAGTAGGCCAGAACTTTTTCGGGGCGAGGAACGGCCGCTGCGACCTCGGCAATGCGCAATGGATCAGTTTCTGAGCAACTGAAACAAAGGATCTCGGTCAATGAACGTTACTTATCACTGGAAGACCGTTGGCCAAGTAGAGATCTTCTACCGGCAGGCGGGCGCCAGCGAAGCACCTGTCATCCTGCTGCTGCACGGTTTTCCGTCTTCCTCGCGGATGTTCGATTCGCTATTTCCCCTGCTGAGCAGCCGCTACCATTTGGTTGCGCTCGACTATCCCGGCTTTGGTCACTCCGCGGCGCCGCCGCCCGAACGCTTCGCCTATACCTTTGATCATCTTGCGCAGGTGACTGATCAATTCACCGAATCGCTCGGCCTCACCCAGTACGTGCTCTACCTCCAGGACTACGGGGGCCCAATCGGGTTCCGACTGGCGCTTGCGCATCCCGAGCGCGTGCAGGCGCTCATTGTGCAAAACGCGGTTGCACACGAGGAAGGTCTGGGATCGCTGTGGGCGGCGCGGCGTGCATTTTGGGCCAATCGGGGTTCGAACGAAGCCAAGCTGCGGGAAAATTTTCTCTCTCTGGAAGCGACTCGACTCCGGCACGTTGGGACCTCGCCAAATGTGGATCGCTATAATCCGGATCTGTGGACTGACGAACTCGCGTTTCTGTTGCAGCTTGGCCAGGATCGCATTCAACTCGATCTGTTCTACGACTATCGAAACAACGTCGCCTCGTACCCCCGCTGGCAGGAGTACTTGCAGTCGCACCGGCCGCCCATGCTAGTGGTCTGGGGCAAGTACGATCCCTCCTTTACAACTGCGGGTGCGACCGCGTACGGACGGGAAGTTCCCGATGCCGAAATCTACCTGCTGGAGGCCGGGCACTTTGCTCTCGACGAGGCAGCGCAGGAGATTGCCGCGCGCATCGACGCTTTTCTAACGTCACGCGGCATCGGCAAGCGGGTTTGACGGGCCATTTGTCGCCTTGGCTGAGGCGCCGCCGATCCCAAGCCCACAATTTGGTGCAGTCAGGTCTTGATATTTCAGTTTTACCGAATAACGAGTAAACACAGAATCCGTTAGGTCGCAAACCCGCATGCTCTATGATAAGCAACACGTATTCCCAGATCGAAATCGGCCGGTACTCGAGTTTGCACTGCACCCCAGTAAGCAAGGTGATCGACCAGCAGGGAATGAAAATATGGCAATGCCAGCATTAAGACCTCACCCCTTAGCGGATGCCATTGCGGGCAATCATACAGACTCACAAGATGCGAAAGGACGGCCATGTCTACTGACCTGAACGATGACCTACCTGAAATCCTCAACAACGTGCGAACCCGGCCATTGTTTGTGATGCGCTTGGATGTCCGCAAGCTCCTGATTATCGGTGCAACCCCGGGAGGATACCGCCGCATCGGCATTGTCCCCGGAGGGTCATTTAACGGAGAGCGACTATCCGGCGAAGTGCTTGAAGGAGGCAGCGACTGGCAAACCGTACGCAGTGATGGAGCCACCACTCTCGACGTACGACTCACACTTAAGACCAACGACGACGCCCTTGTCTGTATGACATATCGTGGGCTGCGCCATGGTCCGCCCGAGATCATGGAGAGAATTGAGAACGGTGAGGTGGTCGATCCGACGAGGTATTATTTCCGCATTAATCCATTGTTCGAGACCTCGGCCGCAAAATACGACTGGATCAATCGCATCGTCGCCATCGGCATCGGACATCGCCGAGTCGATGGACCGATCTATAGCATCTTCGAAGTACTGTAAGGCGTGGTGTTGCGAGCAAAAGCCTGACAACGAGTTAAGGCGAACACTCGGCATCGGTCGCCTTATTGGTTTTTAATTCAGTCGGAGCCATCATGCGTGGGCAGCTCGGCAGCGCTTTCCGTATTCTCAGAAATGTGAAGGCGATCTATTCGCTCGAAGAAAGCGGGGTCGCGAGTTTTTCCAGTCCAACTCTTTCCGCTTTTACACCAAAGACTACCTCTGCCGCCGCTGCGGCCAACATCAAAATAGCTGCGACGAAATATCCGTAGAAGACTGCATCTCGCGACCCGGACCCGATCAGGACGCCAAAAACCCACGGTGCAGCAATGCCCCCTACCGCCGTGCCAAGCGAATAAAAGAAAGCAATGGCAAGAGCGCGCATCTCCAGAGGAAATATTTCACTCACCGTAAGATATGCGGAGCTTGCCGCTGCCGAAGCAAAGAAGAAAATAATCGTCCACAGGATTGTTTGGCTGGCCGCGGAGAGCAGCTGATGGTCAAAAAGAATTCCCGTCAGGATCAATAAAAATCCAGAAACTGCGTAGGTGCCGGTCACCATCGGCCTGCGGCCGATCGTATCGAAAAAACGTCCTAAAAGAAGTGGCCCGGCGAAATTTCCCAGCGCGAACGGGAGCAGATAAATCCCCGTACGCCCGGATTCGACACCGTAAAATCGGATCAGCACGAGCGCGTAAGTGAAGAACATGGCGTTGTATAGGAATGCCTGTGAAATCATGAGGGTAAGCCCCAGGATGAAACGTTTCGGGTATTTCCGAAGCATAGTTCGCGCGATGAGGCGCAATCCAAAGCTCTTGTGAGGATGAATTGTCAGGAAGTCGCCTGACGGCTCTTTGAGTTTCTTGCCGGTTTGTCGCTCAATGCGGTTTTCAATCTCGCGCACAATTCGTTCGCCCGCTTCTGGCTGTCCATGGGTGACTAGCCACCGGGGACTCTCGGGAATGTATCTCCTGAGAAAAAGAATAAAGAGGCCGAGAAATGCCCCGCCTCCGAACGCGACTCTCCAGCCTACGTTTGGTGCAAAGAGATTCGGATCAAGTAGAAAAACAGTGGACGCGGCGCCCAAGGCCGCGCCAATCCAGTAACTTCCGTTTACGATGAGATCGACCCGGCCGCGATACTCCGCCGGTATGAGCTCATCGATTGCAGAGTTGACCGCAGCGTATTCTCCGCCTATGCCAGCTCCGGTAATCAAACGAAACAGAAAGAAACTCCACAAATTCCAGGAAAACGCGGTTAGGAGAACTCCACCGAGGTATACGCTCAATGTAATAAAAAAAAGTTTCTGGCGGCCGAACCGGTCGGTCAACACGCCAAAGAGTAACGAACCCAGGACAGCGCCGGTCAGGTACCCCGAAGCAATAAGCCCAATCTCAGGAGCGCTGAAATTCATCACTTGCGGTTCCTGGAGTACACCGCTGATCGCGCCCTTGATTGTGACCTCGAGACCATCGAGAATCCACGTGATTCCCAGCGCGACCACTATGAGCCTGTGGAAGCGGCTCCACGGCAGCCGGTCCAGCCGGGCTGGGATCATTGTCCTGAAGGCAGCCGCATCCTTAAGTACTTGCTCGGTGGGAACCAAGGCATCACTCCTTCCTGATTCGCAATTGCGCGGCTCTCTCATAGCAAGAGTCAACGGGATCTCAAGTTTTTGGGATTCGTGTGATTGCTTCCCGCCAAGGCGCGTGGGGCACGCCCCTTTCTTAAGTCTTCTGCGTTCCCCATCCAGAAAATCATGCGCGAAGTGGGTAGCGTTCTAACTAGCGTTTGACCACAAGAACCTGAAGCAGACGTTTCCGGGGCCAAGGTGCGACATATTTCAATGTAGCTCATTACGCAACGAGCCAAACATGCGCCCTGAACTTTTTTGCCCGCGCTTCGTACTGGAGCCGCGTGATTCAGTTCTTCAGCCGGTACCCCGTCCTGAAAATCCATACGACACCGCCGAGACAAAACACGAGGAAGCCCAGCGTCATTGCGAGGCTCACGCCCACGCCGACGTCCGAAGATTCATAGAAGCTCCAGCGAAATCCGCTGATCAGGTAGACGATCGGGTTGAACAGGCTGACGGTGCGCCATGCCGGCGGCAGCATGTCGATTGAATAAAAAGCGCCACCCAGGAAAGTCAGAGGCGTGATGACCAGCATAGGAACGAACTGAAGCTGCTCGAAACCCTTCGCCCAAATGCCGAGGATAAAACCAAACAAGCAGAAGGTTACCGCGGTTAATACCAGGAAGGCGATCATCCACGCCGGATGTTCAATTTGGATTGGAACAAACAGCGCCGCCGTCGCCAGAATAACCAGCCCCAGAATAAGCGACTTAGTTGCCGCTGCCCCGACATATGCAAGGACGATCTCGACTGCCGAAACGGGAGCAGACAGCACTTCGTAGATTGTGCCGGTGAACCGCGGCAGGTAGATGCCGAACGACGCGTTGTTGAGGCTCTCGGTGAAGAGCGACAACATGATGAGCCCAGGCACGATGAAAGCGCCATATCTTACGCCGCCCACTTCGCTTATGTGCGAACCGATGGCGGAACCAAACACTACGAAGTAGAGCGAGGTGGTAATTACCGGTGTCACCAGGCTCTGCCACAAGGTGCGCCGGAAACGGGCCAGCTCGAAGCGGTATATTGCAAGTACGCCGTGGCGGTTGAAAACTGGAATTTTCGCGAAAGTACTCATGCGTGTTCGCTTGTATTCCTGCCGACCAAACCAACGAAGATGTCTTCCAGTGAGCTTTGTTGAGTTTGCAGATCCCGGAACCCGATTCCCAGTTCGCTCAGGCGTCGCAGCAGGACAGGGATGCCCGTGCTTTCCTCGGCATCGAAAGTGTATTCCAGCTCGGTGCCCCCGGCTTTCAGCGCCAGGCGCCAGGCGTCGAGTTCTGCGGGAATTGCGGTCATCGGCTCCTGCAGGTGCAGAGTCAGCTGTTTCTTGCCGAGCTTCTTCATGAGTTCGCTCTTCCCTTCGACCACGACGAGCTTACCGTTGCTGATGACACCGATGCGATCGGCCATCTCTTCTGCTTCCTCGATGTAGTGCGTGGTCAGGATGATGGTCGCGCCGCCGTCGCGCAGGCGGCGCACCAGGGCCCACATGTCGCGGCGCAGTTCCACGTCCACGCCCGCTGTCGGCTCATCGAGAAACAAAATCTCGGGCGCATGCGCCAATGCTTTGGCGATCAGTACGCGCCGCTTCATTCCGCCCGACAGTGTCATGATCTTGTCGTGGCGTTTCTCCCACAGCGACAGCTCGCGCAGCACGTTCTCGATGTGCGCCGGAGCGGGGGCGCGTCCAAACAAACCGCGGCTGAAAGTTACGGTCGCCCACACTGTCTCGAACATGTCGGTGTACAGCTCCTGTGGCACCAGCCCGATCATTGACCGCGCTGCGCGGTATTCGCGCAGAATGTCGTGGCCACCCACGTGTACCGCGCCAATGCTCGGCGTGACGATCCCGCAGATGATATTGATAAGCGTCGTCTTGCCGGCACCGTTCGGCCCCAGCAACGCAAAGATTTCGCCCTTGCGGATCTCGAGATTGACGTTGTTCAGAGCCTGCAGGCCAGTAGCGTAGGTCTTGGTCAGGTTCGATATGCAGATGATTGGCGGCACGGGGGTGAGTATAGCGCCATCCAAGCAAATCGATTGCGCAGAATCTAACAAAGCCGGGTCGCCGATGCGTCGGAGTAAACGCAGTTGAACTTGGCGAATTGCATAAAAGTATCGCTTTATAGCTTTGACGAAAATCTGCGCGAGCGCTGCCGCGCAAGCATTTACTTCGTAAGCGCAGGCTACGCAAGCAGCGCTCCATTGGGCGGCGCGGCCGGGCGCTAGACTTCACAACGTTTAATCCCGGTGCCAGGAAATGTTTCGCAACCTGACAGAGGCGCCTATTGCCGCGATGAGTACCCTCGAGAGCAGGGCCATGTCGAGCGGCATGCCGCGCCGCCGGACATCGAGCAGCAGGGCGATGCGACCGTTCTCGCTGTGGTTCCACACCTCGTGCGGAAAGGTGTCGTCCCACAGCAGATATTCGCCGTTGCCGATCCGATACTCGCGGTTGTCGATCGTGAGCACCGCAGCGGGACGGCCATTCTCCGAGATCGGCACCGACAGTCCCAGATAGAAACGAATTACGCCGCGAAACGGACCGCGATGCCGTGGAACGTACTTCCCTGGAGCGAGAAAGGACAACGCGGCCGAAAGAACATCTGGAACCGATGAGATCAGCGCCGCAAGAAGCGGACACCGCGCGCTATTCTTGCGCACGGACACGCCGTACGCCTTCAAAACGAACATCCGCCAGTCGCGATCATCGTTCGCGGAGATCGCCGCCTGCTCGGGCATCAGTTCGTGAAAACGAGGTACCCGTTGCAGGTCTTGGGCGACCTGAATCGCTTCGTCGCGCAGTTCCGGCCATGCTTCCACGAACCGTCGCGCGTCTGGAAAGTGAGACGCGACGTCTAGTACCGGCGGCCCGGAAATGCGGCGTTCGTAGATATTCCGGATCATCTCCGTTGACAGGTTGTATAAGGTGTCCACGTTTCCGTCTTTGTATTGGATTGAATGCGCCGGCCGACTAGTGTCGATTTAATATCATGCTTTCATATGCGACGCGTGCGATTAGTATGCCAAGCTGACGCGAAACTAGGCATCCACGAAGGCGCTGCGCTTGTTTTCGAGCAAGGTTTGGAACTTGTTCGCTTCGATGTGTACAGGGCAGATGTATTTCATCGCATCTCCTCTAAATTATTGGCGCGCGCACCCCATTCGTGTGGCTGAAACGAATTTTCTCACAGCACGCAACGTCGGGGCATCGCGTCTTGTCCCAACCAAGCCTAGGCGTCGACCAGAATCCTGAATCCGCCCCAGAACATGCGCTTGCCGTCAAAAGGCATGGCGTTCGGGTCCATCATATCCGCAAGACGCCGGTCCTTCATGGCCTTGGCATTGACGCGGTCGCGATGCGCGCGCGACTTGTACACGATGTAGGAGAAAACCACCGTCTCACCGGCTTTGAGCTTGACGCTCTGCGGGAACGACGTCCACTTTCCTGGCTTCACGTCGTCAGCGACGCACTCAACAAACTCGAGTGCACCGTGTTCGCGCCAGACCTTGCCCGCCTTCTGCGCCATGCGGCGGTAGGCGTTCAGTTTTTTCTTGGGGACAGGCACGACAAATCCGTCAACATATTGCATGTGAACTCTCCTTTGTTTACGTTTTCACTCACAGGCGGCGCCGGTTGCCATCATGCCGCACATGTGACGCTTGCGCGGCACGTGAATTTTCGCCATCACTGCGTCCATTGCGCCGATGGACGCTCCTATCGCTGAATAGCCGAATGGGCGAGCCAAAAATCGACAGACCGCTGTCGTCGCTTATTTCGCGGCGTGCACAATACGATTTATTGCACCCCGGGGAGGCGCTTGGTGCTCGGCCATTTCCCGAATCGGCCGGATCGGCCGCACCTCGATGCTACCCACGCGCGCCGGCGGGATCTTCGCAGCAATCTGAATTGCCGCGTTCAGGTCACTGGCGTCGATGAGGTAAAACCCAGCCAGCTGCTCCTTGGTCTCCGCGAACGGGCCGTCGGTGATCGATACCTTACCGTCGCGAACCTGCACGGTGGTGGCGGTCTGCACGGACTCGAGCGCTTCCGAGGCGATGCAGTGGCGGCTTTTCCGTATTGCCGCGTCGTAGTCGAGGCAATCGCTGTCGGGCAACTCGTTCAGCCGTCTTTCATCAAGATACACGAGGCACAAATATTTCATTGCTTGCTTCCTCTGTTGAAAATCGCTCCGATGGGCTGTCGTCCCTTCGGTTCAATCTTGGGCAGTTCGCCCCAATACCTGCCGTGTCTGCGCGTCCTCGGCAATTGGACGCACCTCGACGCAGCCGCGCCGTGCCCCCGGGATCCTCGAAGCAACCTGTATCGCTTCGTTAACGTCCTTGGCTTCGATCAGGTAATAGCCGCCAAGCTGTTCCTTGGTCTCAGCAAAAGGTCCGTCGATGGTCGAGACCTTGCCGTTTCGCACCCGGAGCGCGGTCGCCGTTTCCGGAGGCAGGAGCCGGTTTCCGCCGACAAAATGGGCGCTATGCCGAATCCCTTCGGTGAAGACCCTGTATTCCTCGAATTGATTTTCCGCGTCAGCTTCGATCAGCTGCTCCATGACCTTCTCGGCATAAATCAAACACAGGAACTTCATTGCATTCTCCGTACACGCATTGATCAGCGGTTATTGCTCAACTACCTTCATGTTGGGCAGTCCGGCCTAAAAATCCGTTCCGATCGCTCAGCTGCCCATTTTCTGCACCGACTTCTGCATTTCTTCCCGACTCACATCGCGGATGCGCGTCGCGACCGACCAGTGGTGGCCGAACGGATCTTCGAGCCTGGCGTAGCGATCGCCCCAGAACATGTCCTCGAGGGGCATCGTGATCTTCGCGCCCGCGCCGAGCGCGCGCTTAACAAACGCGTCGACATCCGCGACATAAAGATGAATTGTAACCGGAGAGCCTTTGAGCGATTTTGGCCCCAATGCTCCACAGTCGGGAAACTCATCGGCCAGCATGACGGCAGAATCGCCAATCCGAATCATGGCATGCATGATTTTGCCCTGTTGGCCGAACAATCGTCCTACTTCCACTGCATTGAACGCTTTCTTATAGAAATCGATGGCGTCGGCCGCGCCGGCGCAAACCAGGTGCGGCGTGACTGTGTGCATTCCCTCGGGAATCGCTTTGACATTCGGCATGGTGTTTCTCCTTTCGCTGCGGGTTTACTTGTTGCGGGAGACCTGCGTGTGCACGCGCTCTGCCGATTCCTTCAGCTCCGGCGTGAACTGCTCGTCGAAGTCCTCCGCCTCGAAAAGCTGGCGGATCTCGATCTCGGAGTCCCCCGGCATTGGGTTGGGGCAGCGCTTGACCCATTCGATCGCCTCTTCCTTCGACTTCACCTTCCAGACCCAGAAGCCGGCGATGAGCTCCTTGGTCTCGGCAAAGGGGCCGTCGACCACGGTTCGTTTTGGCCCGGAAAATCGCACGCGCGCGCCCTTCGAGCTCGGCTGCAGTCCGTCACCTGCGAGCACAATGCCTGCCTTGGCCAGTTCCTCGTTGTATTTGCCCATTGCGGTCAGCAGCTCCTTGCTCGGCATGACGCCGGCTTCCGAATCCTTGGTGGCTTTGACAATAATCATGAATCGCATGGTCGTATCCCCTTTCTAAATTCGTTGATCGGTTGTTGAATAACTGGTTACGCTCTTAGTCGTTTGGGACGGGGCAAAATCGACAACCGGACAATAAGATTTTCGTTGGCCGTCTCAGCCCGGCAACTCGCTCAGCCGCTTCTCAAGAAAACGCCGCTCCGGCTCCTGTTGAGTAAGGGCTAGTGCCCGTTCATAAGAGGCCCGAGCCGCGCCCGTTTTCCCCAAGCGGCGGCACAGGTCGGCCCGCGCCGCGTGGGCGAGACGGTAATCCGGCAAATCACCCACCAGTATGGCGTCGATCGCTACGAGACCCGCTTCCGGGCCGTCGCGCATTGCAATCGCCACTGCGCGATTGAGCTCGACTACAGGCGATGGATCGATACGCAACAATACGTCGTATAGCCCGACGATCTCGCCCCAGTCTGTAGCGGCAGAATCGGGCGCTTGGGCGTGCACTGCCGCAATTGCCGCCTGGAGCGTGTACGAGCCGAAGCGGCGTGACGACAAGGCTTGTTCAACCAGCGCCGTCCCCTCCGCGATCTGATCCCGGTGCCAGAGCGAGCGATCTTGGTCCTCTAGTAGAATCAGATCCCCTGTAGCCGAGGCACGCGCCGCGCGCCGCGAATCGTGCAGCAACATTAGTGCAAGCAGCCCCATCGCCTCAGGTTCCGGCAGCAGTTGTGCCAAAAGCCGCGCCAATCGAATCGCCTCGCCCGAAAGATCGTGGCGCGTTAAGGACGAACCCGAGGACGCGGAGTAGCCCTCGTTGAATACCAGGTAGATCACACGCAGCACGCTGTTCAGCCGGTCCGGAAGTTCGTCCGGCGATGGCACTTGATAGGGAATCTTCGCGTCGCGGATCTTGGTCTTGGCCCGCACAATGCGTTGGGCTAACGTAGGCGCAGCAGTGAGAAATGCGCGCGCGATTTCCTCCGTAGTAAGGCCGCAAACCTCGCGCAGTGTCAGCGCCGCCTGGGCATCCGGCGGAAGAGCGGGGTGGCAGCAAGTGAAAATGAGGCGCAGCCGATCGTCATCAACGTTTTCGCCTTCCCACGCCGCGCTATCATTGGTAGCCGCCTCGACCTGCTCGGCGTCTTCATCCAACGCATCGAAACGGGCGCGCCGGCGAATACCGTCGATAGCCTTGAAGCGGCCCGCCGAGACCAGCCAAGCCCGCGGATTGTCAGGGACGCCATCCCGCGGCCACTGCTCCAGTGCTGCCCTAAAAGCATCGTGTAAAGCTTCCTCGGCGAGGTCGAAGTCGCCGAGCAGGCGAATCAAAGTTGCGAATACCCGGCGCGACTCGGAGCGGTATATAGCGTCCACCATCTCGCGTACTCGTTGTGCTTTGTCTTGATTCATGGCAGGAGATTAAAGTGGCTGGGCTATCCGGGTCAAACGCCATTCAAGGCGCTCACCTGAAATAAGGCAAATGGCTCAAGTCTTGGACTATCAGCTTTTCCCATCGAGCGTTAACGTGCGGACGGCGTCTGGTCTTGGATCTTGGAAGCTTGATAATGACCAACGTGATTAACGGAGCGATGGGAAATTCAAGATATAGGACCTTTGGGCACCATATCCACGGTGACACCGTCGCCGGTCAATCCCAGTCATATTTTTATAGATCGTGTATATTGAGTTCAAGGAATCGTGCGACAAAAGAAACAATGATGACACATACGGTCAGAGTGATGCTTATCCTTGTGAGCACAGCTGCATACTTCAGCTTGGCAATTTTAGGTTGGCGCGGGTTCGCAGCCTTCTTCTCCCATTCGGCGCTTATGACGCTCGCAGTTGCGACGGCCGTGCTCGCTGTCGCGGCGTGCCTCGCGGGTGGAAATCTGAGCCCCGGTGTTCGTGAGGATCGAGGCAACCGCTGGGTCATCGCGGCATTTGCGCTCATTGGTCTGTTGGCCGGCTATCTGCCGGCATACACGGACCGGAAAGGGTTGTTCACCATCGATGGCGATACGGTTCGCTGGCTTGGCCTCATTCTCTTCGCCGCCGGTGGTGCTCTGCGGCTCTGGCCGGTTTTCGTCCTGGGACATCGTTTCAGCGGGCTGGTCGCGATCCAGCCCGGGCACACGCTGGTCACCAGCGGTATATATGCGGTCATTCGCCATCCCAGCTACCTGGGATTGCTCGTCAGCGCGCTCGGATGGGCCCTGGCTTTTCGTGCGGGGGTCGGCGTGCTTCTCACGGCGCTGCTGATTCCGCCGCTCCTCGCGCGCATCCGCTCGGAAGAGACACTGCTGCGCACGCAGTTTGGCGGCGAGTATGATGCCTATCGCGCCCGGACGTCACGCTTGATTCCGGGCCTCTATTAGCGGTTAGGCCTGTGAAAAAACGGCATCAGCCTGGGCTCATCGCATAAAAGCACCGGTAGGAAATTCTGGCGAAAGTCTAGGTTAGCATCGGGAAGGGATTTGTTTACGTCTTTTGCGTAAGTTACGCGTAGAATTTAATGGCCGTGCGCTACAACCTGATTGAACCCAACGGCGCTGCCCCGCTGCGCGCCGAGCGTCGCCGTTTGATGTCCGGTGCCAGCGCGGGTGTACGCCTCGCGGGTCTATACGGAATCATCACATGCCTGCATTTGGTGGGCTGGGGCTTGTTTCTCCACTACTCGTCTCGCTATCCGGTGTTGATTGGGCTGGGCCTTGTCGCATACATGTTAGGGCTGCGTCATGCGTTTGATGCTGATCATATTGCTGCAATCGACGATACCGTGCGGTACATGTTGCAGAAAGGAAAACGGCCGGTAGGCGTTGGCTTCTTCTTCGCGTTGGGCCATTCGACCATCGTCTTTTTTCTCGCCGTAGCGCTGATGTTCGCCGCCCTTTCCGTTAAGCACGATCTGCCGGGATTGAAAAACCTTGGCGGCATTCTTGGCGCGAGCGTCTCCGGTATATTTTTGTTGCTAATAGGCGTTCTGAATCTGCTCCTGCTGCTCGATGTTCTGAAGGTTTGGCACAAAGCAAAGAGCGGCGAGCATAGCCAAGCGCACCTCGAAAAGTTTTTAATACAGCGCGGCCCAATCAAGGGACTGATCGGCGGGCGGCTGCAAAGACTCATTAACCACAGCTGGCAAATGTACCCGCTGGGCCTGCTGTTCGGCCTGGGGTTCGATACGGCTTCAGAGGTCGGTCTGCTGGCGATGACTGCCGGTGCTGCTGTAGGCAACATGCCGGCCGGAGCCGTTCTATCGCTACCGCTGTTGTTCGCGGCCGGCATGTCGCTGACGGACACGACAGACGCTGCGTTGATGTTGAAGGCCTACAGCTGGGCGTTCTTAAACCCCGTGCGCAAGATCTTTTACAATCTCACCATCACCGGACTGTCAATAGCGGTAGCGCTGATTATCGGCACCATGGAGTTGCTGCAGGTGTTTAGGACAGCGCTTGACATAAAGGGACCGTTCTTCGACTTCATCGGCGCGCTGGACTTCGAAGTGCTTGGCTTTATTGTCGTCGGCGTCTTGCTGGTGGTGTGGGGCAGCTCGGTGGCCATGTGGACCTTTGGCCGCATCGAGCAACGCGACCGACAACGCTCAACGCAGGTTCGCGAGCATGTTCCCGAGAGTGGCGTCAAGGTTTCGCACCAACATCCGCATTAGCGCCCGTAATACTCGTCTCGGACGATTGTGGAACCGTCGCACCGACGCGTAGACTTGCAAGGATGATCAATATCCAACATGCCGAAGTAGGATCGGTTTGTTTGGCGTGAGCGCATAAATTCTTGAACGATTCCCAGTACGTCCTATTGGGATGTAGCGCGTAGCCGAATCGCGGAGCAGGTTTCGGGTTGGGCGATTGGAACACCGCTTTTAAATGCGACGCTATTAACTCAGGACTTAGTACGAACCCCGATCTGGAAAAAATGGGCAGTGGTTTTTGTGTTCATTTTTTTTGCCAGAGTTACAATACGAAATAACATCGCTGTGCGTGTTCGTCACATTCTTGTAACAATGTGTAAGTATGCGGCGGCACAAACGGCGAAATAAGCAAGCAACAAGCTGGATCGGCTTGACGCTCAAGAGGAGGAAATGCATGGACGTGGAAAGACGCGTCGTGGCGGACCGGCGCACAGTGACTGTGCCGGGCGTGACGGGTTATGACCGCCGCAAGTGGAATCGCCGCGGGTTGCCGGGCGAAGCCCCGATGGTTGCATCGGGGGCACGGAAGGAGCCTGCAGAACCGCAAGCGTATGACCTGGACTTTACAGTTCCAAAACGAAAGCAATGATAGACACGTAGTAAACGAGCAAAATCTGTCTTACTGTAATTGCTTGGCGTGATCGGGATGGTGCAATCGCGAGATGACAGCGGGGTTGAATAAAGCAATGAATGCAAGGAGCGGCGGCTGGCGAATCGACATCGGCGCCAGCAGATTTAGCGCGACTGGCAGCAAGACGACGGTAAAAACTTTTTCCAGTCTTGGCTTTTTCGATCCTGGCTAAAACGCAATCATCCCGGGAAAGCGTGGCGCGCCCGTCTAGCGCCGAATTGATAAAACAACTCGAAAACGGGCCTTGCCGCTGATCATGCGGTCGTAAGCTTCCGAGGAGCGCTCCAGCGGGAGCGTTTCGTTTATGGACCGCAGGCCGGTGCCTGCGCCAAACGCGAGCGTATCCTGGGAATCGATCGACGTCCCGGAATACCAGCCCTTGATCGAGCGGCATCCCAATATCAGGACTAATGGCGATACTTGCATCGAGGTAGCCGCGCCGAGGATCAGCAGCGTGCCGTTGACCGCCAGGCCGCCTTGCACGGCGCTCATTACCTCGCCGCTGCTTGCCGTCGCCAGAATGACCTTGGCGCCGCCCAACTTGAGGAGTTTCGCCGCGGGGTCCCGAGCCCGACTGTCGATGTACATGGACGCGCCCAACTCGCGCGCGAGCGATTCCTAATCCTTGCCGCGCGCGATACCGACCGTGTGAAAGCTCATCTTCGCGGCGTATTTAATGCCGAAGTGGCCAAGCCCTCGCAAGCCGAGCACCGCGACAACGTCGCCCAGTGGCGCGCCGCTATTTCGCGGCGCGTTGAACGTGGTAATGCCGGCACACATCAGGGGAGCCGCCTCGGTAGCCGGAAGTTCGGCCGGCACCAGTGCGACCGCACTGGCGGGAGCGATCACGTACTCCGTGTAGCCGCCGTTCCAGCCGACGCCCACCCGCTGGCTTGGCTGCCACCATTCAATGCTTTGGCCCACGGCATCTATCACACCGGCCACCTCATTACCGGGCACCCGCGGGTACTGAATCCCCGGGGCAAATTCCTTCCTTAAAATATTTTTTTGGAGAGCTATTACTGTAAATGATTCCAAACCGAGCCCCAGCTGTGCTCTGAAAGTAGCGGCACGAAATCAATTATTAGCGGTTCGCGCCGAGCGAAAAGCGCTTGGTACTACGTATTCTGCGGGCGCTTCTTCTCATACGCCATTAACTCGGCGTGCATACCGGCGATGAATTCTGCGACGAGCCTCCCGGTATTTGCGTTAGGGGTCATCGGCGAAGTCAAGTGGGGCTGCGAATGCAATATTTCCTTGAGTAAATCTCTGGCATTAGTCCAGGCAGCATCGTCGCTCATAGTAGCCTCCAGTCATGAATAGATGTCAGTCGAGCAATTTAAATCCTAGCACGATTGACATGCGACCTACTGTTGTTTCAATTTCCCAATAACTGCGCGAGAAGTGTCCGCCAACTGACTATGGTGAAATGATCATTGCAGGACCAGCGATTTGATCGCGATAGGCGAACTCAATTGTTCGTAGAGGAAACAGATAAATTTCACACTTCGCAATACCTGCCTAAAAGGAGTATTGTTTGAGGTTACATTTCCGTAGCGCCAATTACCAATTTATAAAAGGAGAAAGCCGTGAAACCGGAACTTATGTATCTCACTTGGGCAACAACTCTCACCGCCGTGATATGGATCCCTTACATACTGGACCGGATTTTCGTGTGGGGCCTGCTCGACACTGTCGGTTATCCGGAAAATCCCAAACCGCAGACCCCGTGGGCGGCACGCATGAAAAAGGCGCACGCAAACGCTGTGGAAAATCTGGTCGTTTTCGCGGCCCTGGTGCTGGTCGCTCAAGATCTCGGCGTCAGCAATAATGCGACCGCGACAGCATGCGCAGTATATTTTTGGGCGCGGCTAGTTCATCTCGCAGCAGTCACAGGCCGCGTGCCGTGGGCCAGGACCGTCGCGTTTTTGGTGGGCTTCGGCGCGCAGATGACGTTAGCGTGGCAAATTCTTGTTTCATAATGGACCCGGTATGCAATAATTCATCGCTTTTGTCCAAATAAAGGTACTGAATTCGCGCTCGGTCTTCTGTTGCACAGGACAATCCGGCACGGAGCGACTTTCGAACAATCGTGTCTCGCAAAGCGGGGTATTTCGAATAGCAGGGTGTGACATCGCATCTAAGCCCGGGCGTGCAGGTTTACGTTGCAATTAATCTAGGCACCTGCTCCGTCCGGCAGTATCTGACTGTGCTCATTCAAAAAAGCCATTTACGAAGGAGGGCGCGAGCGCTAAGCTAATGCATCCATCGGTGGCACCAATTACTGATGATTCAAGCTAAGCGCTTTTTTGCAGCCTTACTGTGTTTGCTGTTCTTCGTTGCCGTTGCTGTTGCAGCGGCCGATGAGGTGAGCATACGTCGGTACGAGTTGCCTGATCACGGAAGTATTCAGCTCAGTGTCCCCGCGTTGTGGAAAGACAAAATACAGCAACCACCTGACCGTTCGCCTCCGACAATTACTTTCGAGCAGAAGGCCGGAGCACCGTTTGTGGTAGTGATATCGCCGATTTGGCCTTCGAAGCAGGACATACCTCTGACAGAAGAAGAGGGCATACGGCAGCTGGTCCTGCAAAGCGCGGACCTGGTAGAGACGCGGTCGGTCGAGAAAAAAATTGAGTTAAAAAAGCTGGAAGGCGCATCCGGCCCTGGATATTACTTTTCAGTAACAGATCGTGAGCCCGGTCCCGGTGAATACAGGTACCTGACGAAGGGAATGGTTCGCGTCAGCAAATTACTGGTGGGGTTTACTATTCTTACAAACGATGGTCAAGAACACATTGTCAAAAACGCGATTGCCATGGTTAAGAGCGCGGCGCACGTAGACAAATGAGCGATTTGAACCCGCTTTGCAGGCTGTGAGGGCGCGGTATCGACGCTGAGACAACTTAATCTTACTGACCGGGCCGCGCCTAGCGTGATTGTTTACGCCAACGGTGTCAGCGGCCGAAAATCGGAAAGAGCGAAAAAAAGTGCGCATCCGCTTTGCCAGGGCATTATGCAAGGTTTGCGCAGATAATCGCGCGCCGATCAGCCTTCTTCCAGAAGCAATACTTCCCCGCGGCTTGTTTCAACTCCGTCCCCGCTCCAGCGGCGGTAGCGCCCGGCGAATTGCTTGTCGGTGATAGTTAGCCCGCGTTCGCGCAGGTAACTTAGCACCAGGCGCAACGCGACTGGACGGTAGGTGCAAGCGTAGGCGAAGGTGGGTAGCAATTCCACCGGCCGGCAGGAGGCGACCGTTCCGCGCTTCATGCCGGCGCCGGTCCGCATTCCGAGCTGACCGAGGACCACAACAGTGCCGGCCAGCATATTGACTGCGGTAAAATCACCGCTGTTACCAGCCACCGCAATGAGGCCGCGCCGCATGCCGCTGCCAACTTCGTTGCCGGCGTTGCCATGGATGATGATCTCCCCGCCGCGAGGGCCAATGCTTTCACCGCGCAAGGCACTGCCAACCATATGACCGGCGTTGCCCTTCACTACGATTCGCCCGCCCGACATTTCTTCACCCACCCAATCTGCGGCGTTGCCTTCGACAAAAATTTCGCCGCCGCTCATGGCGGCACCAAGATGCATTCCCACGTTGCCCTCTATGACGATTTGGCCGTGCGTCATGCCGGCACCGATCATTTTTACGCGAAAGAGATCACCCACGACCCGCAACTCGCCGTCGGGTTGGCCTTCGGCGCGGAAAAAATCCCCGAGTGCGGCCTGCCGGTTGCCATATAGGACCTTGGCAGCCGCGACCTGCGCGGGCGTCATTCCTTGGAACCGTTGCGGGACAATAGTCTCCGCCTCGACAGGAACATCCGGTTGGGTGTGGAGGGTAAGCGTGAGGCTCATGTCATAACTTCGCGTGCATAGTCCATGCTGACGTATACAATTTGCGCCCTAAAGCAGGCTGCGCAGTTCGATTTTGTACTGCCCCAGGTTGCCGCCATAGTTGCCGGCGGAGATCGTCCTTATCCCCGGTTGCGCGGCCGCCTTGAGTCCGCGGCGCATGGCCTCGCGTACTGCATCGACGTCCAGGCCATCGATAACGATCTCGAGCACACACCCGATTTCAGGCGTAAGCTCGGTTGCCTTTGAAAGCGCGCGCAGCGTCGGACAATAAGCATCGTTGGTGGATGCTATCACCGACTTGTAGCGGGAGCCGACCTTGCTGCCGCTTCGCACCACACCGTCGGGAAACGGCAGGATCACGCCGGGTACCGTCCGCATGGCATTGACCGCCGCCTCCGCTGCGGCGAGTGTGGGCGGCATGTCTTCGCCAAGGAGCAGCAGATTGCCGCCGCCGACTGCGGGCTGAACGCCGAACCGTTCCTCCACCACGAATTCGCCGTCCATCACCGGCACGCGCCAGAAGCGGCGCCCGTCGAAATGCTTGGATAGCTGAAAACCGTCACCGAAATAGCGCAATAGTCCCCCGACGACCACCGTATTTTCGCTAGGCAGGGCGTTGAAGCAAGCGGTGGTGGGACAAGTCATGACGCACTGCCCGATGCGTTCGACCAGTCGCTTGCCCACGCCATCGGCGCTGGTGGCAAACAGCAGCACCGTCACACCCGGGCGCCCGTCCGGAGTTTCTCCGGCGGGCACCATGCGCTCGATGCCGGCTTCACATTTGCAACCGATTACCGAGGTGGCGAAGCCGGTCATGGTGCGCGCCGCCGCGGCCGCCCATTTTTCGTTCTCGGCAGTGATGAGCACCCGTGCGCCCGACATCGCGAACGCCTCGGCAAAAGTGTCCACGACGGTAACGCCGTTGATCAGCATTTCCAGTTGCCGCGAGTGAGTGCTGCGCCAACGTTCCCGGGAGAGCACATGATCTTTATTTTTTGCCCGGTGCAGT
>Ga0335077_10001675_pt1 | contig 26362 bp, 18 predicted proteins | sample Lox_Sample_31_FD_207151 | JGI IMG/M metagenome (GOLD analysis project Ga0335077, IMG submission 207151) | Soil microbial communities from Loxahatchee National Wildlife Refuge, Florida, United States - Lox_Sample_3.1 | ecosystem: Environmental > Terrestrial > Soil > Wetlands | place: USA... | reverse complement strand
TACGCTGGTGTGGTTAAACTTCCGACATCAAAGTAATGACTGATGTGGGACGCTATCCCGAAGTACCACCCGATGTCAATGAACCTCCGCGTGTGGCGGCGCGAGCCACAAGAGAGCCAACGCCGCAATCGACGCCACCGATATCGGTCGGCTAGTTATTCTTAGCCGATCGATCAGCCTGGAACATGACTTGTGCATTGTCGTTTGTCTTCGCGATGCTGAAGAAACTGCGCAACCCGGCATAGGACTCCTTAGGGTAGCGAATTCCATTGATCACCAGGTGGCGCGTGACTTTGAGGCCATCCGGCAGTTGTACCGCCGCAATCTCGTACGAGACTGGGCCCGGATTGACCTTTTGCGTGTCGGGAACAGATTGGGCTCTATACCCCGCCGGCATGTGGATCACCAGGTCATCGATCGTTTCGTAGGCGTAGGAGAAATCCACCTCGTTCACGCGCTTCTGGGACTGGAAATAACCGAGTTCGCTCGTCTGCAGGAAATCAAGCGGCATTAGGATCCGCTGCGCGGTCGCGCTCGCAAACGAGGGAATTTTCAGCGTTCCTTCCGCGTGGAGGGGTTTCTCGATATCTTCCCAATTCGCGATGCTAGTGACTTCAACGGTCGCGCCTTCCGGCAGCCAGCCCTTGATCTCGTCTCCCAGGGCTTTCCTCCGTCCTGCCTCGTCGTCGTTGCGGCTGTCGTACCGTCGGGTCGCGGCTTCCTGGCCCGAGAAGTCGACTTGGATCGCGCCCGACATGTCCATGTTTGAGTCCACGGTCACGTTCACGTGCCGCTCGATGGTCGCATTCACGCTGGGCGCCACGGGCGTCAGTATCATTTCGCTGCCATCTTTACTCACGCGCACTCCGTTCGTGGCGGTCTCGTACCATGGAAGTATTCCAAAAGGATAGAAACGCGCTCCGGGATCCAGATAGTACTCTTTGGAGTCCGCGCGAACCCAGACTAGTTCTGCGTCCAAATCTCTTGCCGACTCGCGCTGGGGAAAGAAATACATCCCGCTCCGCGGAGCAACCCGAAGATCGGCGGCTTCGAATCCGGCCGCCCGCACGAGACCGAGAAACAGCAAATTGATGTCGAAGCTGCGGCCGTATCCGTGTTTCAGCACGTCTTCGACGTTGTTGTTAGGCTTGATTTGCTCCTGTTTTGTTTCTTTCTCCGTTTTGTCATCCTCGATATCGAGGTTGCGAATCTTCGCGGCCCTCGCATAGAGCTTCCGGAGTTTCGTTTCGGCGGAATCGCCGGAAGCGATGTCCCGAGACAGCTCCGCCGCCAGCGCATTCTTCTTGTCCACGAAGTGGTCGATGTCACTACTCCAACTTTTGCCGACTCGCTTCCAGTACTGATCGGGAGTTTCGGTTGCGGGCTCGGAACCGTTCTTATAGTAGAACTCCACTCTAGCCCGGAGAGCGCTTGGCGCGGGCATGAGGGGTTCCGTGTCAATGCCCGCGAGGTCGTGGACCTCGAGAGTGTAAAAACCATTGGCTTGCTTCTGTGGGTTGGTATTCCCGGCCAACAGATACGACCGCGATAGCAGTGGGAGAGCGGACATCGAGTCGTCCGGCTTGATCGAAAAGCGCGCCAGCCGTGTGTACAAATCGTACTGAACGACCCAACCCAGATTCTGGTAATACCTGTCGTCGAACTGTTCGCGATACTTGTACTCGACGATGGAGCCCGGCTGGACGTCGGGCATCGTAAACGTTTTGGCCAGATATTTGATCCCGTTGCCTTTCACGATCTCCTTGTCGAAAGTCTTTCCGTCGAAATCCGAGATGCTGCCATCGGGCCGGATCGTGCGGGCGCGTACTGCCTGGATCGATTCCTGCACCTTGTCGTACGGTATTTCGATATCGGCCTGAGACTTCACGCCTGCTGGCGTAAAGATTTTGATTCGGAGGTAGTTGTTTACGGTGGATTCCCTCGCGTCAACGTTGACCTCGCGGTAGAGCACCATCGCGTCGGCGCCGGGCTGCTTGGGATTGTCCTTGAGCGCCACGTCCGCGGGCGGAATCGCAAGCCAGTCGTCCGCCAGAGTCGCTAATGGCCATGCGGCGAAAAGGAACAGGAGGACGATGACAATTCGGGGGATTCGCCCGGTTCGGTTCATGGCAGGCTCCTTGCCGTTTTCGTTTCAGCCAGTGGGTCGGCGGCTGGGGCAACCTGTTGCGCGCGTGCAACGTACGCCGTCGCTCGGTGCCGACATAGTGACGTGAATGCAACGCTATCCCGAAGTACCGCCCGATGTCAATAAACCTCCGTGCGTGGCGACGAGCACGGTTTGTCCTTGTTCAGCCGGTGTCGCTGGATGCGCGCGCCGCCCGGCTCTCCCCCAGCCGGACGGCCAACTCCAACCGCCTCTTCGGACTTAAGCATTTCAAGTTCGCCAGGGGGATACGATGTGAGTAGGCTCTCCCAGCTCGGATTGCGCCTTGCCTGCACCTGCTTCTAGTGCTACCTTGCCCGGCTTGCCGCAGCCGGCTCGCTCTTGAGCGGTGCGGGTCCGCGGCGGGATTCCGAGGGAGGCACAGGTTGGCGACGAAGCCGTGGAGCTCGACCGCACCACCGGGCGAGTTCCGTCCGTTCGTGGAGGCTGGGGAGAATCTCCGCGAGTTCACTCTCCGGGCCATCCTGCTCGGCTCTCTTTTCGGCATCTTGTTTGGCGCCGTTTCGGTGTACGTCGGACTGCGCGCCGGCCTGACCGTTTCCGCGTCGATCCCGATCGCCGTGCTTTCGATCAGCATCCTGCGCGCATTCGGCCGCTCGACGATTCTCGAAAACAACCTGGTGCAAACCACGGGCTCCGCCGGAGAATCCGCCGCGGCGGGCGTGATCTTCACCATGCCCGCGCTCATCTTTCTCGGTTTCTCGCTCAACACGGAGTACTGGCGCGTTTTCTTCCTCGCGCTACTCGGCGGGACGCTTGGCGTGCTGTTCATGATCCCGCTCCGGCGGCAGCTCATCGTGAAAGAGCACGGCAACCTCGCGTTTCCCGAGGGCACGGCTTGCGCCGACGTGCTTGTGGCGGGAGAGCGCGGCGGCTCGTTTGCGGGACGCGTTTTCTGGGGGCTGGGTCTCGGCGGAGTTTACACGTTCTGCATGAACACGCTCGGCCTGTGGCCCGGCCAGCCGGATTACCAGCCGAAATGGCTGCCGGGCGCCTCGATGCGCTGCACGATCACGTCGGAATATCTGGGCGTCGGCTACATCATCGGGCCGCGCGTCGCCGGCACTCTCTTCGCCGGGGGCGTGATCTCCTGGCTCGTGATGATGCCCGCGATCCGCTTCTTCGGCTCGCTCGCTCCCGGCGTCGCGCTTTATCCCAGCACCATCCCCATTCCGCAGATGACTCCCGACCAGCTCTGGGGCACGTACATCCGTCCGATCGGCGCGGGCGCCGTGGCGGCATCGGGGCTCATCACGCTGATCAAGACGATGCCGACGATTCTCGCGGCGCTGACCGCAGGATTGAGAGACGTCCGCGCGAAGCAGGCTGCGGCGGCGCAGGCGATGAGCCGGACGGAGCGCGATCTCTCGATGCGCGTCGTGGTCTTTGGCTCGGTGGTGATTCTCGCGATGATTTGGGCGCTTCTGAGGTTCAAGCCGATCCCCGGCGCGCAGTCCGGAGCGTTTGCCAATCTCGTGGCGGCGCTGTTCGTGGTCGTATTCGGGTTTCTGTTCGTCACGGTCGCCTCGCGCATCAGCGGCCTGATTGGGAATTCGTCGAACCCGATCAGCGGGATGACCATCGCGACGCTGATGGCCACGTGCGCCGTGTTTCTTGTCATTCACTGGACGGCGAATTCCTACGCCGTCCTGGCGCTCACGATCGGCGGCCTGGTCTGCATCGCTTCAGCCATTGCGGGAGCGACGTCACAGGATTTGAAAACGGGCTATCTCGTCGGCGCCACTCCCGCGTACCAGCAGATCGGCCTCGTCATCGGTGTGCTGGTGTCGGCGTTCGCCATCGGCGGCACACTGATCCTGATGAACGTGGGCCTGGCGCAATACAAGCCGACGCAAATTGCTCTCGACATCAACAGCCTGCCCACAGGCGTCGAGCGGCAGGACAGCAACTACGCGCACGAAGGCAAGACGTACGTCCTGGTCAACGCGATCGGCTCGAGCGAAATTCCCGACGGAAAGTATCTCTACGACCCGGCCACGAAGCAGATCGAAATTCAGTGGGAGCAGGGAATCGGAAGCGCGAAAGCGGCGGCTCCGCAGGCCCGGCTGATGGCCACGGTGATCAGCGGAATTCTGAATCGCCGGCTACCGTGGCGTCTCGTGTTTCTGGGAGTGTTCCTGGTGGTCGCAATTGAAATTCTCGGCATTCGTTCGCTGCCGTTTGCCGTGGGCTCCTACATTTCCATCGGCACCACGATGGCGATGTTTGCTGGAGGGCTTGTGCGGTGGCTCGCCGAGCGCGGCGTGGAGAAGAAGGAAGGCGCGGAGAGCGAAGTCAGTCCCGGCTCGCTCTATTCGAGCGGATTGATCGCCGCGGGCGGCGTCTTCGGACTGCTCGCCATCATCCTAAACCTGTTTCAGGATCCCGAGCTGAGCAAGCACGTGCCGCACCTGGCCCCGCTGCTGCGATTGCCGTGGCCGGAGGGCATGTTCGCATTCGGCCAGAAACTCATGCCGAATTTGAGCCAGAACCCGTGGCTGGGCGTGATCCTGTTCGTGGCGCTCGCGATTTCTTTGTTTGTATCCGCGCGGAAAAAACTGAAGCAGTCGTAACGCAGGAAGAGCGCCCCTTCAAACCCGGCAGTTCCTCTGGAGAACTACACCTTCTGTGCCGCCGCTTCGCGCAGGAACCGCGCGGCTTCCTCGGGCGGCGTCGGATTGATGTAGAAGCCGGTGCCCCATTCGAAACCCGCGACCTTCGTGAGCTTCGGCATCATCTCGATGTGCCAGTGATAGTGGTCGTTGATCTCCTCGCCGATGGGCGACGTGTGGACCACGTAATTGTAGGAAGGAAATGAGAGCGCGGCATCGAGGCGCGAAAGAAATTCGCGCAGAACTTTCGCCAGGTTTCCGTAATACGGCGTGGGCATGTTTTCGAACGCAGAGCTGTGCTGCCGCGGCAGAATCCACGTCTCGAACGGAAAGCGCGGAGCGTAGGGCGCGAGCGCGATGAAATGGTCGTCGTTCATGATGACGCGCGATTCGGTTTCGATCTCCTGCCGGATCATGTCGCAGAAGATGCAGCGCTCCTTTTCGTCGTAATAGCGCTTGGAGCTGTCCACTTCCTCGCGCACGCGCTTCGGCACGATCGGAAGCGCGATCAACTGCGAGTGCGTGTGTTCGAGCGACGCTCCGGCGGGCTCGCCGTGGTTCTTGAACAGCAGGACGTAGCGGAAGCGGCGGTCGTTCTTCAAGTCCAGCACGCGGTCGCGATACGCCCACAGAACTTCCTCGACCGTCCTGTCCGGCAGCGAAGCGAGCGTCTTCTGATGGTCCGGCGTTTCGATGATCACTTCGTGAGCGCCGACCCCGTTCATGCGGTCGAACAGGCCTTCGCCTTCGCGGTCCAGCCCGCCTTCGATTCCGAGCGCCGGAAACTTGTTGGGCACCACGCGCAGCGACCAGCCCGGCGTGTTCTTTGTGCTTCCGTTCCGCCCGTAGGCGAGGATCTCCGGCGGCGTCTTTCCTTCGTTCCCGGGGCAGAAGGGACACATCGCTGTGCCCTTGATCTGCACGCTCTCCCGGATAAAATCCGAGGGGCGTTTGGCGCGGTCCGTGGAAATGATTACCCAGCGCCCGGTGATCGGGTCTCTACGAAGCTCCGGCAAACCTTCCTCCTCGATTCGGCATGGCCCGTTTTGGCACGCGACAATTCTCTATACCAAGCATTCTACTATGGCGAGCGCGTGTGCGTGGATTGGCTGCAATCCCAGTGCCATTTTGCGCACTCTCAAGCAGCCTCATTTTTCGAGCGAACTATTGCAAATCGGGTACGAACGCTCCCTTATGAAGCCGAACGGCCGGGCGCGCTCCGGCAGTTGTTTCGATCGCGAGAACGTCGAAGCGACACGATGCCGATTCCATTCGCCGGGCGCGCACGAATTGCCGGGCCACGCGCGCCAGGTAGCGGCGCTTGTCCGCATTCACGGCTTGCTCGGGCGTGGGCTGGTCCCGGTCAGTTGCGGAACGCGTTTTCACCTCCACAAACGCGAGCACACGCCCGTCGTAGCCGATCATGTCGATCTCGCCCTTGATTCCCGGCGAAGTGTAGTTGCGAGCGACGAGCACGTAGCCGTGGCGGCGGAGATACCAGTATGCGTACGTCTCGCCGCGAACTCCGGTCTTGCGCGCCTGCTGTTTTGCTGAGGCCGCGGAATCGCCCGTGTCCGCTTCGGCCAGGCCCTTGCGAGCCGCGAAATCCACGATTGCGAACATGAATCGCGCGAACACGAACGCTTCCATCCTCCCGCGCTTACAGCGACCGCTCCGCCTCGCTAATGCACGCGTCGAGCGTGCGCACTGCGAAGTCCGCCTGCTCCTCGTCGATCACAAGCGGCGGAGCGAGACGCAGCGAATTCTCCCCCGCGCCCAGCACGAGCAATCCCTTGCGGAACGCAGACTTGAGCACGCGATCGCGCAGTTCGGGCGCTCGCTCTTTCGTCATCTGGTCGCGGACGAACTCGATTCCGATCATGAGCCCTTTCCCACGAACATCGCCCACGATCTTGTGCCGTTCGCGCCATCCGGCCGTCTGGCGGAAAATGAAGTCGCCGATGCGAGCCGCGTTTGCGATCGCATTTCGTTCGAGCACGCCGATCGTCGCGAGCGCCGCCGCGATCGACACAGGATTGCCGCCGAAAGTAGACGCGTGTGCTCCCGGCTTCCAGTCCATCACGTCCGCTTTCGCGATCATGGCGCATAGCGGCATGCCCGACGCGATTCCCTTCGCCGTGCAGAGAATGTCCGGCTCGATCCCGGCGTGGTTCACCGCCCACCATTTCCCGGTGCGCCCCATTCCGGACTGCACTTCGTCCGCGACGAGCAGGATGCCGTGCTTGCGGCAAAGGCGCTCGAGCCCCTGCAAGAATTCCGCCGGAGCCGCGACGTACCCGCCCTCGCCCTGAATCGGTTCGACGAAGATCGCCGCCACTTCCTCCGGATCGGCGACCCGTTTGAAGAGTTCATTTTCGATGTAGGCCAGCGAATCGGCAGCGGCGTGTTCCGGGCGCGTGCCGAACGCGCCGCGATACGTGTTGGGGTACGGCGCGTGGAAAACGCCCCCGAGCAGCGGGCCGAAATGTTTGCGCTGCACGGCCTTGCTGGCCGTCAGCGAAAGCGCACCGAGCGTGCGCCCGTGAAAGCAGCCGTGGAACGCGATGAAGATGTCGCGCTTCGTGTGGTACCGCGCGAGCTTCATCGCCGCTTCGATGGCTTCGGTGCCCGAATTCCCGAAATAGACGCGCTTCGCGCCCTTCCCCGGAGCAACCGACGCGAGTTTTTCAGCCAGCTCCACCGTGCCGGGATAGTAGAAATCCGTGCACGACATGTGGATCAGCTCGGCGGCCTGCTTCTGGATGGCCGCGACCACCTCGGGATGGCAATGCCCGGTGGCCACCACGGCGATGCCCGCCGCGAAATCGAGAAAAGTGTTGCCGTCCACATCCTCCACCATCGCGCCGCGGCCGGACTTGGCCACCAGCGGATAGTCGCGCGTGTACGACGGCGAGACGACCTTCTGGTCTCGCTTGACGATCTGCTTCGCCTTCGGACCGGGCAGCGCGGTCAGAAGATGCGGCAGTTTCCTCTCGGCAACTTGCATGTGTTCCTCCCGGAGTCAGGTTCTCGCCGGCGCGCGGACCTGTTCAGCAGGCGCGTGCTCGGCACATCATTGGAGGAATAGGGAATTAGTCGACGCCGAAAAGGCTCGGGCGTTCTTGCGAAGGCTTGCTGTGAAGCGATTGCGCGTGTTGGGCGGAAATTCTCATTTGTACTTCCAGCGGACACTGCCGTCCTTGTTGTCTTCAAGCATGATACCAGAATCGGCGAGTTTCTGCCGGATCTCGTCGGAACGTTTGAAGTCGCGCTGCTTCTTTGCTGCGTTGCGCTCCTCGATCAGCGCGTCCACTTGTTCGGCGGGCATGCGCGGCTTTTGCGGAGAGAAGCCGAGCTTGGATAGCTTTTCATCGTCGTCGTCCACCAGCACCGCGAGAATCGCGTCGAACTTTTCGGTTGCGGCTAGCGCGCGCATGGCGTCCTGTTGCAGGAACGCGCCGCGGTCCATCGCTGTGTTGATGTCGCGCACCAGATCGAAGACGGCCGCGAGCGCCATCGCCGTATTGATGTCGTCCGCGAGGCCCGCGTCGAAATCGATTTCCGCCTTTTCGATGCGCGCCAGCATCTCGGCGTTCGACCCGGCGGGGAATTGCGAGGTCTTCAAGCGCGTCACGAAATTGCGCAGCCGCTCGACCGAATTGCGCGCCTGCGTCAGCCCTTCTTCGGTGAAATTTAGCTGGCGCCGGTACGGCACCGAAAGCAGCAGGAAGCGGATCGTCGATGGCTTGTGGCCGCGCGCAAACAGATCGCGCAGCGTGTAGAAGTTGCCGAGGGACTTCGACATCTTCTGCCCCTCGATAATCAGGTGCTCCGCGTGCAGCCAGTTGCGGACGAACTGCTTTCCCGTCGCCCCCTCGCTCTGCGCGATTTCGTTCTCGTGGTGCGGAAACGCCAGGTCCACGCCGCCGGTGTGAATGTCGAGCGTGTCGCCCAGATACTTCATGGCCATTGCGGAGCACTCGATGTGCCACCCGGGCCGCCCCGGCCCGATCCGCGTCTCCCAGAAATGCTCGCCCGGCTTCGGAGCTTTCCACAGCGCGAAATCCCGCGCGTCGTCCTTCTCGTACTGATCCACATCCACGCGAGCGCCGGCCTTCATGCCGCCCACGTCGATTTTCGAAAGCTTGCCGTACGCCGGAAACTTCGAGATGCGGAAATAGATCGAGCCGTCGCTCTTGTACGTGAGCCCTTTCTCTTGCAGCCGCTCGATCAGCGCGACCATGTCGTCGATGTGGTCCGTCGCACGGACCAGCTCCTCGGGCATTTCGATGTGCAGCGCGTCGATGTCCTCAAGAAACGCTTTGATGTACTTGTCGGTGTACTCGCGAATGCCGATTCCGGCGGCCGCGGCGGATTGGATGATGCGGTCGTCCACGTCCGTCACGTTCATCACCTGAAGCACGCGCAGCCCCTGCGATTTCATGAACCGCCGCAGGACGTCCTGAAACATGAACGTGCGGAAATTCCCGATGTGAGCCGAGGCGTAGACCGTGGGCCCGCACGTGTAGATGCGCACCTCGCCCGGATGCACCGGGACGAGCGGGTCGACGCGGTTCGTCAGCGTGTTGTGCAGGCGTATCTCTGTCATTTTTGGGCCGCGAGCAAACGGCTATTCTATCTGACGCTTTGCGCCGCGGCAAACGCCCGCTTCCGCCCCACGCCGTTATCTTCGCTCCGCCGACATCTTCAGCGCCCAGCCGGGATACTCGGGCGGCAGCGCGCTCACTTCGTCCAGCCGCTTCCGCTCTTCCGGCGAAAGCTTGATCTCGACCGCCTTCAGGTTGTCTTCGAGCTGTTCCTGCGTTTTCGCGCCGATGATCACGCTCGACACCACCTTCTGGTCGAGCAGCCACGCGAGCGCTACGCGCGCCACCGTCGCGCTGTGCGCGTCGGCGACTTGCCGCATCACCGCGATGCACTTCAGCGCGCGCTCCTTGTCGAGCGGCGGAAAATCGAATTTCGCGCGGCGAGCTTCCGCGGGCCCGGTTCCCTTCGCGTACTTGTCGGAGAGAAATCCGCCGGCCAGCGGGCTCCAGACCATCAATCCCACTTTCTGGTCCGTCAGCAGCGGCACGAGCTCGCGCTCGAGGTCCCTGCCTGCGATCGAGTAGTACGCTTGCAACGAATCGAATCGCGCCCATCCGTGGCGCTCCGAAATCGCGAGTGCCTTCATGATCTGCCACGCGGCCAGATTCGAGCAGCCGATGTAGCGGACCTTTCCCGCGCGCACCACATCGTTGAGCGCGCCGAGCGTCTCCTCGAGCGGCGTGAGCCGGTCGAAAGAGTGAATCTGATATAGGTCGACGTAATCCGTGCCCAACCGCGCGAGGCTCGCATCGATCGCTTCCAGAATTTGCCGCCGCGACAGGCCGATGTCGTTTGCGCCCGGCCCCATGCGCCCCGCCACCTTCGTCGCCAGCACCACTCCCTTCCGGCGCGCGCCGAGCGCCTTGCCGAGAATCTTTTCCGATTCTCCTTCCGAGTACACGTTGGCCGTGTCGAAGAAATTGACTCCGGCGTCCAGCACACGCGCGACCAGGTTGTCCGCCTCGCTCTGCGTTTGCGAGCCGGCGTTGACCCACATTCCTTTCCCGCCGAACGTCATGGCGCCGAAGCAAAGCTCGGAAACGAGAAGGCCGGTATTTCCAAGAAGACGGTGGTTCATCGGAGCATTCCTTTCATTGAAAAAATCCTCGTGATCCCGTTCGATGGGACGCCGCAGCGCGGCCCCGAGGGCTACGGAAGAAGCTGCACGCGGCGGCTGACCAGCGTCACGTCGCCGTTCTGCGAAGGCGTCGCCGTCAGCGGGCGCGATTGCAGCAGGAACGCGCCCTCGGGCGGCAGCCCGTAGGTCACGTCCGCCGCGGTGACTTCGACCGGCTTCCCCAGCGGCACCGAAAAGCTGATTTCAACGCCCGCGGCCGGCATCGCCGCGCAGGCGTAGAGCACCCAGCCGTTCCGGAGACTCCTGAATCGCTGGGTTTCCGGTTGCAATGGCAACCCGCCCATGCGAACCGACTGCACATCCGAATCCGGCGGAAACAAAACCGCCGCCACCGGCGCGCCGCGCTCGGATCGCAAAAGCGTCCTATAGGTCCGCGTGCCCTCTCCTTGCGCGATTTCGAGCACCGTAAAAGTGGGAGGAGCGAGATCGAGGTTCGGTGCTTCCGCCAGAAACGCGGCGTCATTCTCCCACGGAAATGCGCCGCGCTCGGAGAATCGGAAATTGGCCGCCAGCCGGATCGGCTCCGGCAGACGCTCGGATTGCGGCTGAACGATCCATTGCGACATCTCCGCGTCCGCGTCTTTCCAGTACTCGATGTTCACGCGCTCGGGCGCTTTCGCCGAGTATGCCGGCACCACGATCGCGCCGAACGCCGCCAGCACCGTCGCCAGAACCGGAATCCAAGGCAGCGCGAGCCCTCGCAAGCCCGCCGAGCCGCGCAGATCGGCGCACAGCGGAGCGAGCGGCGTGATGATCAATCCCACCAGGAGCGCGATCAGCACGAGCCCGCGATTGCCCAGCCCGTCGTACAGCAGGATCGCCGGCCCAAACCCCAGAAACGCCGAGGCCGCGAGCGGCAGAATCGCCGCCACAGCGGAAGCCGCGCTGTTTTCCCTGCGAGGAATCGTCGCGGGCAATCCCGCGAGAGCCGCCACTCCCGCGGGAACCAGCACGAGGTAGCTGAGCCCGGGCGTCTGCCATGCAATCACGAGCGAGAGCAGAGACCACCACGCCCAGAGCCCTGTCCACAGTCCCCAGAAGCCCGCGCGCCGCGCGAACAACATCGCCAGCGCCATCTCGATCGCGATCGCGAGTGACCAGAACGCGATCTCGAGCGGCAGCGGATACGCGATCCAGTTGACGGGAGTCGCGCCGGCCGCGTGCATGAGCCGCGCCAGCAGGAACGCCGCCACTCCTGTAGCGATCAACGTCGCGAGCCAGCCGATCATTCCCCAGAGCAGCTCTTTCAGCGTCAGGCGATTGTTGCGAAGCAACCAGGCGATTTGCAGCAGGAGCAGGATCGTCGCGCCGAGCGCCAGCAGAATCGTCCTCCGCGCCGGCCAGTGAATCACCCACCGTCCGAGCACGCTGAAGAAGACCGCTTCCCGTTGCGGCAGGTTTGCAAGATCGGCGTTCGCGAGCGCCAGCACCGAGGGCAGCGCGTTTTCGCCGTGATGTTGCAGGCTCGCGAGATTCACGTTCGCGGAATTGTCGAGCGGCGTGTGGTAGTGCACCACGTCGCCGATGAAGGCGAAGTTGAGCCCCTCGTAGCCCGCGGCCTTGAAGACCGTAAAGTCGGTGTCGTTCGGGAGCTGCTTGTAAACCGTGTAGGCAATCGAGTTGGTCGCAGGACGCCGCGCATGCCGCGCATAAAGCCGGATCGCCCAATCGTTCGCACCGCCCGTTTCGAAAAGTATGCTCGGGCCGGACGTTCCCCGCGAATCGATATTCACCGCCGCGCGCACTTCCTTGGCCCACGGGTGCGAATCGACGAATGCATGCGCCCCGAGCAGTCCCGCCTCTTCTCCGTCGTCGATCAGCAGGATGATCGAATGCCGCGGCGTGGGAAGCGCCTTCAGCGCGCGCGCGATTTCGAGCACCGCGGCCGTGCCCGTGCCGTCGTCCGAGTCCCCGGGACCGGCCGGCACCGAATCATAATGCGCGGCGAGCAGGACCGCGCCGCCCGGCTCGCTTCCGTCCAGTCGCGCGACCACGTTGTTCGCCGTCGCGCAGTACGCGTATTCTGCGCAATCGAAGGCGGTCTGGACCTGCGGCTGATACCCGAGCCGCGTCAACTCATCGACGATCCGCCCGCGCACTGCGTCGTTCGCAGGGCTACCCACGGGATGGGGCGTATCCGTGCTCAAAATCCGGTGAAGCGTGTCCAGCGCCCGATACGCAGAGAACTGCGTCGCGGGCGCACTCGCCGGCTTTGGCCGCGGCGGCGCGAGCCCGGCAAGCGCAAGAACGAAGATCGCGGCCAATATCGCCGCGCTCGACAGTATTCGGCGCACTCCCGGACTCCTGGGTGAATCCAAGTCGCTCTCCTGTGCGCGTCATGCTAGGGGGCTCACGCCGTCAAGTCAATCCGGAAAGCGCACGCGCGGCTTCCTTGCGAGGAACGCCTTGCCGCGAAAGCGGGCCACGATGATAATGCGTATGCCTTCGAATGCTCGAATCTCGCACGGGCGGAGCGATCCGCGGGGCGCCGCGCCGGATTCCGAAAAAGGGAGTCCATCAAAATGAAGACAGTTTTCGATCGCGTGCGTTTCCTGGGCCTGCCGCTTGCCGTTTTCGGGCTTCTGCTTTCCGTTGTCCCCGCGCCCATTTCAGCCGACGAGGGCATGTGGACCTTTGACAATCCACCCACCAAGATCCTTCAGGAGAAGTACGGCTTCACGCCTACGCGGGAATGGCTCGACCACGTGCGTCTCGCAAGCGTGCGATTCAACGACGGCGGTTCGGGCTCGTTTGTCAGCCCTCACGGGCTTGTCCTCACGAATCATCACGTGGCGCTCGGGCAGCTCCAAAAGGTGTCCACGCCGCAAAAGGACTACGTGACGGACGGCTTCCTCGCGCGAACGCAGGCCGAGGAATTGCCCTGCCCCGACCTGGAGCTGAACGTCCTCATCTCCACCGAGGATGTGACCTCGCGCGTGCTGGGCGCGGTCAAGCCCGGCATGACCGACGCGGCGGCCCTCAAGGCGCGCAAAGCCGAAACGGCCGGCATCGAGCGCGAGAGCCTGCAATCGACGGGGCTGCGCTCCGACGTCATCCCCCTCTTTGGTGGAGGCGAGTACTGGCTATATCGCTACAAGAAGTACACCGACATTCGACTGGTGTTCGCGCCCGAGCAACAGATCGCCTTCTACGGCGGCGATCCCGACAACTTCACGTACCCCCGCTACGACCTGGATATGGCCCTGTTTCGCGTTTACGAGAATGGAAAGGTGGTGGAGTCGCCGAACTACTTGCAATGGAACGCGAAAGGCGCGGCGGATGGAGATCTCGTCTTCGTCTCGGGCAATCCCGGATCGACGTCCCGCCTGGACACGATGGCGGAAATCGAGTTCGATCGCGATACCCAGGTGCCGCTGGTCTTGAAAGTCATCAGCCGGCGCCTCGATGTCCTCCAGAAATATTCAGCCAGGGGGCCGGAGCAGGCTCGCGAGGCGACCAATCAGATTTTCTCGCTCCAAAACAGCTTCAAAGTCTATAAGGGCGAGTCTGACGGTCTGAAAGAGAAGAGCTTAATTGCGGGAAGGCAGAAGGAAGAAGCGGATTTCCGCGCTCTCGTGAAGAGCAAGCCCGAATGGCAGAAAGAATATGGAAGCGCCTGGGACGATGTTTCCGCCGCCATGAAGAACGCCCTCGCGCGTCTCAACCAGCAATGGCTGTGGTCTCTCAACGTGTCGCGACAGGCGAGCAACGCCCTCGCGATTGTTCAGTATGTGGCCGAGGTAAAGAAACCCGACGGCCAGCGGATCGACGGTTTCCACGATTCCGAGCTTGAATCGCTGCGCTTCCGGCTGCTTTCTCCGGCCCCGGTTTATCCGGAGATGGAAAAGGCGCTGCTTGCCGATAACCTGCGTGAAGCGCTCAATGTCCTGGGCCGGAGTGACGCATTCGTGGCGGCTGTCTTGCGTAGCCGGTCGCCCGATGAAACGGTGCAAGAGCTATTTGCGGCCACGAAGATGGCGGATCCGGCGTTTCGCAAGTCGTTGATCGAGGGCGGCGAGGCCGCCGTGGCGGCGTCCACCGATCCGATGATCGTCATGGCCCGCAAAGTCGATCCTTTGAACCGCGAGCTTCGCAAATGGTCCGAGGACAAAGTCGAGAGCGTCCTCACTCCGGCGCACGAGAAGATCGCCAAGGCGCGGTTTGCCGTGTACGGAAAATCCGCATACCCGGATGCGACGTTCACGCTGCGCCTGGCCTACGGCACGGTGAAAGGCTACGCGATGAACGGCACCGAGGCGCCTCCGATGACGACGTTTTACGGGCTGTACGATCGCGCCTACAGCTTCGGCAACAAGCCGCCCTTCGATCTGCCGCAGCGCTACATCGCTCACAAGGACGCGCTCGATCTCGCCACGCCCTTAAACTTCGTAAGCACCTGCGACATCATCGGCGGCAATTCCGGCTCGCCGGTGATCAATCGCAAGGGCGAAATCATCGGCCTGATCTTCGACGGCAACATCGAGAGCCTCGTGAGCGACTACGTGTACGACGGAGTCTCCAGCCGCGCCGTCGCGGTCCACACCGGCGCCATGATCGAAACGATGCGCAGGCTTTACGAAGCGGGTTACCTCGCCGACGAGCTCGAGGCCAAACCGTCGCACTAGCGGCGTACTGAGGACCTCTTGCAGCCAAGTACGGCCCGGGCGCGGTTTTGCTCGACGAAATCGTCTGCACAAACAGCAAAACCGCGCTTTACAGCCTCCGTGCGCCGTGCTACTTTCTTCTTCGTCAACCGCCGATCCGAAAGCGCCAGGCGGCAGGGCCAGGAATATCGTCCCTCCGAACGTTTCTGTCTCGATTGACCTCCACATAGGAATAAAATCGAAGCTTCTCTTGCCGATGACGCATGGGGAGCGAACTGCGCGAGGGTCTGGGTGCTAAAACTCCGTAAAGTCGAGCTGTTGGGCTTCAAATCGTTCTGCGAGAAGACGCCGATCACCTTCAGCGGCAGCGGGATCACCTGCATTGTCGGCCCCAACGGGTGCGGCAAGTCCAACGTGGTGGACGCCATCTCCTGGGTGCTCGGCGAGCAGAGCCACAAGATGCTCCGCGCCGAGCGCATGTCCGACTGCATCTTCAACGGCACCGCGAAGCGCCCGCCGATGGGCATCTCCGAAGTGACGCTCACGCTCGTCGATCCCGATCTCTCCGAAGCCGTCGCCAAAGTGCTCGACGGTGGGCAGGATTCGTCCCTTGACGCCGGCGCATTACAGCGGGCGGAAATACAGGACGCGGACGCCGCGCCGCAATCCATCGACGATGCTCCCGAAGCAGCCTCAGAGGAAGCGCCCTCCGGCCGCAAGGCGTGGAAGAAGCGCGCCGCCGAAAAGCCCGCCATCACGCTGCGGCCCGGCGAAGTCGTCGTCGGCCGCCGCCTCTATCGCTCCGGCCAGAGCGAATACCTGATCAACGGCCGCGTGGCTCGCCTGCGCGACGTGCAGGAAATTTTCATGGGCATCGGCCTCGGCCCCGATAGCTACGCCATCATCGAGCAGGGCCGCATCGGCCAGATCCTGAATTCCAAGCCGATGGACCGCCGCGCCATCATCGAAGAGGCTGCCGGCATCACGATGTACAAGACGAAGCGCCGGCTCGCCGAAGCGAAGCTCGAAGCCTCGAAGATCAATCTCTCGCGCGTCAACGACATTCTGGTCGAAGTCGAAAAGCAGCTCGCCTCGCTCAAGCGCCAGGCATCGAAGGCGCGGCGCTATGCCGAATTGCGCGAGCAGATGCGCGGCCTGCTCCGCATCGTTCTCGCAAGCAAGGCCGAACACCTCGATATCGAAGCCGCGCGCCTCGAAAATCTGCTCCGCGATATGGACGCGGCCGAGGAGCGCGAGGCCCATTCCGTGCACGAGCTTGAATCCGAGCAGGAACGCTTGAGCGCGCGCACCTACGAGCTCGATGCGGAGCTGCGCCAGACCCAAAATCTTCTCGGCCAGACCGCTCTCGATCTCGATCGCGCCGAAAATCGCATCACGTTCAACCGCGAGCAGGCCGCCCAGCTCGAATCCCGCGCGGCTCGCCTCACAATCGAAGTTGAGGAAGCCGAGCGCCAGGCATCCGATCTCGCCGCGCGCATTTCGGCGCAGCGCGAATCCGTCGCCGCGCTCCGCGATCAGATGTCTTCGCACGAAGCGGGCCTGCGCGAAGCAGCCGGGCAAGTGTCCTCGAGCGCCGCCGAGCAGGGCCGCCTTGAAGCGCGCATCGACGAGCTTCGCCAGCTCGCCAGCCGCCTTGTCGAGGAGTCCGCGCGCGGGCAGGCCGAATCGCAGCAGGCCGAGGAAGCGGCCGCGCGACACACCGCCGCGGAAGAGCAGCGCTCCGCCGCGATGCGCGAGATGGAGCAGGAATCCGCGGCCCTCGAAGCGTGGGTGGCCACCGCCGATTCGGCCTTCCAGCGCGCCGAGCGCCACGCGCAGGAAAGCGGCGACTCGGTTCGCGAAACGCAATCGCGCCTCGCCGGCCTTCGCGCTTCGCAGCAGGAAACCAGCCGCGAGCTCGAGCACACTCGCCAGGATCTTTCCGCCGCGCGCGCCCGGCACGCTTCGATCGAGCAGATTCTTCGCGACCGCGCCTATACCGCCGACGCCGTGCAGAAACTCTTCAACGCCGGCGGCGAGGCGGAGTCGCGCGGTTTTCGCGCCGTCGGACTGCTCGCGGATTACGCCGAAGTCCAGGAAGAATACGAGACGGCGATCGAGCAATTTCTCCGCGAAGAGCTCGAATACGTCGTTGTCGAGTCGTTCGACCAGGCCCGCGCGGGCGTCGCGCTCCTACGAGACGAGGTCGGCGGCCGCGCCACTTTCTTCGTCGATTCCGTGCGCAGCCTCGATGTGGACAAAATGGAAAACGGCGCGTCGATGCCGGGGAACTTCATCGCCCGTCTCGACCGGCTCGTTGAGTTCCGCGAGCCGCTCGGTCCCGCCACGAAGTATTTCCTGAAAAAACTTCGCACCGCCTACATCGTCGAGAATTCGGAAATTGCCGAGCGCATGGCTCACGACAATCCCCATAGCTATTTTCTGACGGCGGACGGCACCTGCTATCACGGCCGCACGGTTTCTGGCGGAAGGAAGGGCGACGCGGGCCCGCTCGCGCTCAAGCGTGAGCTTCGCCAGCACGAATCCGAGGCCGCCCGGCTCGACGCCGTGGCGCACCAGCAGCAGGTTGAACTGACTCGCCTCACCGACGACATCATCGCGGAAGAGATGCATCTTTCCGCCGCCGCGGCGCAGCACATGGAAGCCGAGAAGTCTCTCGTCGCCGCCACGCATCAGCGCGATCAGGCTCGCGGCGAATCCGCTCGCATCGGGCAGCATCTCGCCGCCGAGCGCGAGGAAATCGCGCGCCTCCGCACCGAAGCCGAGGCCGCCCGCTCCCACGCCGAACAGGCGCGCCGCGCGCACGCGGACGCGCTTCAGTCCCGCGCAGCCGCCGAGGCCGAAACCTCCGAAGCCGCCGAGACGCTTGCGAAACTGCGCGGCGATTTCCACGCGTTGCAGGAGCGCGTCGTGGCGCGCCGCGAAGAGCTGGCCGCGATGGCCGAACGCTTCGCGAGCGCCGAGGAAATCGAGCGCCGCCTCGCCGCCGAAACCGCCGCGGCGAACGACCGCATCAGCACTCTTCGCCAGCAGCATGCCGCGCTTCTCGGGGAGCGCACTTCCCTCGAATCATCTTGCGAGCAGCTCGCTTTGCAAGCCGAGGATTTGCGCCGCGAGAAAGCGCGCCTTGAGGACAAGAAGGCCTCGCTCGAAAGCGAATGGAGCGATGCACGGTCGCGCGCGGGCCAGATCGACGAGACGCTCCGCGGCCGCCGCCAGTCGCTCGACGAGCTCCGCGCCGAGCGCAGCCAGCGTCAGATCGAAAAGGCGCGCAACGATGCCGACCGCGATTACCTCCGCCAGACCTGCGTGGGCGAATTGAACGCGCAGCCCGAGGAATTGATCGCGCAGGAATCGCAGCTTCTCGTCGGCGAAGAGCTCGTGGCCGCCGAAACGAATTACAACGAGATGAAGGCGCGCGTCGAGGCCATGGGCCCGGTCAACATGATGGCGCTCGAGGAGTTTCAGGAATGCGAGCAGCGCGAGGAGTTCCTGCGGCGCGAGCGCGACGACCTCGTCCAGTCGATCGAGAATACGCAGCTCACGATCACCGAGCTCGATGAAGTCTCGCGCAAGAAATTCGAGGAAGCCTTCAACTTCATCAACGCGCACTTCGCCATCGCCTTCCAGTCTCTGTTCGGCGGCGGGCACGGCGAGATGCGCCTCAGCGAGCCCGACAGCTCCGGCGAAGCGGGCATCGACATCGTCGCGCAGCCGCCGGGCAAGCGCCTGCAAAATATTCTGCTTCTCTCGGGCGGCGAGAAAGCGCTCACCGCGCTGGCCCTGCTCATCGCCGTATTCCGTTACCAGCCGAGTCCGTTTTGCATCTTGGACGAAGTGGACGCGCCGCTCGATGAAGCCAACGTCGGCCGCTTCAATAAAATGCTCGCCGAAATGTGCGGGCAGACGCAGTTCATCGTCGTCACGCACAATCGCAAGACCATGGAAATGGGTTCCGTGCTCTACGGCGTCACGATGCAGGAGCCCGGCGTTTCGAAGCTCGTCTCCGTGAAGTGGGAAGAGGATGTCGCCGCGGCCGAGCCGAAGGCCGCCAGCGCCGCCAGCAACGCTGCCTGACGACGCGATGAGCATCGTCATCCTGAGCACGGCGGTGTCGGCCGGACGAAGGACCTCTCTTCATCGCTCACGTTTCACCCTATTGTCGCCCCTTCATGCATTATTTCGATTTGATCCATCGCTCTCATAGCGGTTGACAACAGTCCGCCCTGCGCTAGAATACCCGCCTCTTTGAACTGAGGACGCAAGGCTCGTGGCTTCTTCTCAAATGCACGCAGTCATATCGCAAACGGATTTGCCCGGACTCAAGCTTCGCGGGCGGGGAAAGGTCCGCGACATCTACGAGCTGGGCGACCGCCTGCTCATCGTCGCGACGGACCGGCTTTCCGCGTTCGACGTCATTCTTCCCACGCCGATTCCCGATAAGGGACGCGTCCTCACCCAACTTTCGATGTTTTGGTTCGAAAAGCTGAGCGGTGTCGTCCCGAACCACGTCATCTCGGCGACCGATTTTCCGCCGGAGCTCGCTCCCTACGCCGCTTCGCTCGCGGGTCGCTCCATGCTTGTTCGCCGCACGCAGCCGGTTCCCATCGAGTGTGTGGTCCGCGGCTACATCTCCGGCTCCGGCTGGAAGGATTACCAGAGAACGGGCGCGATCTGCGGCATTCCGCTGCCCGCGGGTCTGCGCGAATCCGACCGCTTGCCCGGGCCCATCTTTACGCCGTCCACCAAGGCCGACGTGGGACATGACGAGAACATTTCATTCGACGAGACGGTCGCTCGCATCGGCCGCCCGCTCGCGGAGCGGCTTCGCGATACGAGCCTCACGCTCTATCTCCGAGCCGCCGAACATGCCGCAGCGCGCGGCATAATCATCGCCGACACGAAATTCGAGTTCGGGCTGCTCGGCCAGGAGATGATCTGGATCGACGAAGCGCTCACTCCCGATTCCTCCCGATTCTGGCCAGCGAGCGAGTACTCGCCGGGCAAAGCGCAGCCCTCCTTCGACAAGCAGTACGTCCGCGATTACCTCGAGCGGATCGGATGGAACAAGCAACCCCCCGCGCCGGCGCTGCCGCCGGACGTGGTGGCTGCCACGCGGGAAAAGTATCGGGAAGCGTATCAGCGCATCACCGGCCACGCACTCGACTAGGCACACGGGGGAACTTCCCAAGCGTCATTGCGGAGCGTGCACACGTGAAAGAGGAATTGGAATCGCTGGTCGGAATGATGGTCGAGCGCGGCATCCTGCTCGAGGAAGCCGTCACGGAATTCGAGAAGAAGTTCATCAAGCGCGTCCTCGATCACGCTCGCGGGAATCAGTGCCGCGCCGCCAGGACGCTGGGGATTCATCGCAACACTCTGAGCCGCAAGATCAGCGAGTACCATCTCGACCGCAACGGCCGCCGCCGGTGACAATGCGATAAGCATTGTCATCCCGAGCGAGGCCGTTTTTAGGCCGACGAGGGATCTCTCTTTTCCGTGACGTCCTCGAGTCGTCCCAGTCCGTTATGGTTCGCGCCAAAAACAAAAAGGCCGGCCCGTTGCCGGACCGGCTTTCTAAATCGAAAATCCCTCGTTGAATTGTCGCTAGTTGCCCGTCGGTTTCGGCGCTGCTCGGTGCGGAGCCGGGCGCCTGGCAGGCGTCCCCTTCTCGGCCGGGATCGTGGTTGGATCGACCTTCGACATGTCCCAGTGAAGCAGGAAGGGCGAAGGATCGTAGCTCACCAGCGTTCCCGAGAATCGAATCTCGTCGTCCTTCTGCACGCGGACCACGTCGGGCTGCGGTGTCACTTGCGCGGTGGTGGCGCCCGCAGGCGGCGCGGCCGTCCATACCTTCACGTCCATGTTGGCGGTGGTGGCGGCCTGAATTTCATCCGAGCTGGCGCTGGTGAACACGAGCACATCAACAAAGCTGTCCGACTTCTTCACGTCGATGATTTTTCCCACTACTTCCGGAAACTCCGCTCCGCAAACCGCAAGCCACGTCAGCTTCGCTTTGTCGCCGCCGCCGCTCAGATCGCCGATCACGCTGATGATCGTGCTCGCCTGGGCGACCTTCTGGATGTCGGCAGCGCTCGGTATCGTGTACGTCGCGGGCCGGTCCGTCGCGCCCGCCGCGAGCTGAAGCATCTCGCTCAATTGTGCGTCCACCAGGGCGTCGCAATTCGGTTGCTCGTAGTTGATCACCGACTTGCGCAGATAGTCCTTCACTTTGTCGGAGTCCGGAATCTTCAGGTTTACCGCACGCGCGAGAGACCAGAATCCGTCGAGCGATTGCGCCGGGCTCGATTGGAGATACGCCAGCCCCAGGCGGTAGCTTGCCACCGCATCGTTGGGATTGAGCGCCAGCTGCGCCTTGAATGCCGTCTCGGCGGCGGCGTAATCCTTGAGCTGCATGTCAGCCACACCAGCGGCTCCTTGGAACGATGATGTGAGGGTCTTCACGTCCGCGTCGGTGACTTTCGGATTCGCCTTCTGGAGATCGGGGAGCAATTTCACGCCGAGTAGCGCGGCGTCCCGCTCTCTCGTCAGCTGGTCGTGCGCGTCGGGGGCGTCGCTCTTAAACGCGAAGGGAAACAGTTGAATCCGGTCCCTTATTGCTTGCACCCGCAGTGCCGCATCCGCCTTGTCGCCGAGCCCGATGAGCTTATCGGCATATTCGACCGCCTTGGCATAGTTCTTCAGTTGATAGTAGGCCGGGTAGTAGAACGAATAGATGTACTGCATCAGCGTGGAATTGGGAAACTGGGTCACGAACGCGTCGAGCAGCTTCACACGGGCGGCCGGATCCTTCTCCGCGGCGGCCGCTTGCTCGGCGTTGTATTCAGGGAGCGTGTAGCTCGGCTGCTGGCTCGGCGTCGCGCCCTGCGCGGCGGCCGGTCGCGCAGCCAAAGATGTCAGGATGACGGCGGCGAGAAGGATGGCCATGCGATTGAGATGATTTCTTGTAGTCACTTCTCCGCCTCCTGGGCTGACTCCGGGTGACTGGTCAAACTAAGGACCGCTGTGCTTGCAGGACAACCCGCTAACAAACAGAAATCGAGGGGATTATAGGAAAAGCAACTTACCTGCGCAAGTGCAAAACCGAACGATGCTTCCAATCCAATCGCTTTCGGCGAGCCACGCATCACAGGACACCCTCGTCTGCATGATAGGATGGCCGCTCTTGACGGTATGTCGCCTGAGGGAGGCAGCTCATGAGCACAGTAAAACCGCTGGAAGGCAAAGTCGCCCTCGTCACCGGAGCGAGCCGCGGCATTGGGCTTGCCATCGCGCGAACCCTCGCGGGTATGGGCGCGAAGCTCGGCCTCTGCGCGCGCGACGCGAAAAAGCTCGAGAGCGTCGCGGCTGAATTGAAGAGCGCGGGAGCCGTCGCGGTGCCCGTCGCCGCGGACCTCACGCGCCCGGACGAAATCGCCTCTCTCGTTCAGAAGACGGAGCATTCGCTCGGCTCCATCGAGATTCTGATCAACAACGCCGGTATCGGCTACTTCGCTCCCGTCCAGGACGCTTCGGAAGCGAAGTGGGATGCGGTGTTAGACACCAATTTGAAGGCCGTGTTCCTGCTGAGCAAAGCCGTCGCACCGGGGATGATTCGCCGCGGCAGCGGCCACATCGTCAACATCGCCTCGCTCGCAGGCAAGAATGCGATGGCCGGCGGAAGCGTTTACTGCGCCTCGAAGTGGGGCCTGCTCGGCCTGACGGCATGCATGGCCGAGGACCTGCGGTCCCACGGCATTCGCGTCGCCGCGGTATGCCCCGGCTCGGTGGCCACCGATTTTTCGCCCCACTCCGGGCGCGACACGAGCAAGATGCTCCAGCCAGAGGACGTCGCCCACGCCGTGGAGTCGATCCTCACGCAGGCGCCGCAAAGCTTTATCAGCGAAGTACTTCTCCGTCCCGCGCAGAAGCCCTGATCCACTGGCGAATCTGGTTTCGATGATCTGCATCCAATCGTCTAGTAGCCGGAGAAACTCCGTAGGGGCGGGTTTGAAACCCGCCCCTACAATCGTTTTGGTCCCTCGAGGAGCAACAAGATGATCGAAATTCGCCCCAGTGAAGAGCGCGGCCACAACAAGCTGTCGTGGCTCGACTCCCGATTCACATTTTCGTTCGACCAATACTACGATCCCGAGCACACGCAGTTCCGCTCGTTGCGCGTGATCAATGAGGACGTTGTCGCGCCCGGCGGCGGCTTTCCCACGCATCCGCACCGCGACATGGAAATTCTCACCTGGATTCTCGAAGGCGCGCTCGAGCACCGCGACAATACCGGCGGCAGCGGCGTCATCCGTCCCGGCGAGCTTCAGCACATGACCGCCGGGCGCGGCGTGTTGCACAGCGAGTTCAATCCGTCGCCGAAGGATCCTGTGCATCTGCTGCAAATCTGGATTTTGCCGGAACGCAAGGGACTCGACCCCGCGTATGAACAACTCTCGTTTCCCGACGCGGAATTGCGCGGCAAATTCAATCTAGTTGCGGGGCCGGAAGCTCCGGTCACGATTCATCAGGACGCGAACCTCTACATCGCGCGTCTCGACAAGGGCGCCGAGGCGAAGCACTCGCTCGCTTCCGGGCGCCACGCATGGGTGCAGGTCGCGCGTGGTGGCGTGCGATTGAACGGCAAGGAGTTGAATGCGGGCGACGGCGCGGCACTCTCGAACGAATCCGAAATCCGCGTCGAAGCGCGCGAGCCTTCCGAGGTCCTTCTATTCGATCTGGCCTGACCTGGACCGGCCGCTTCCCGGTGCTTGCTTCGGGGCTCGAATTCGGTTACAACCCGACTCACGAATTCGACCCCGAAGGAAGTCACTCGGTGCAAAGGAGAAACTTTCATGTCCAATTCGTCAGGCAGCGTGGTGCCGTTGCTCGGCCGTATCCTCATCAGTCAGGTATTCATCATCAGCGGCATCGTCAAAGTCACGAACTACTCAGTGATGACGGCGGCCGTGGCCTCCGCGCATATTCCGTTTCCGTCGTTTTCGCTGGGATGCGCCGCGGCGCTCGAAATCCTCGGCGGCATCGCGATCCTCACCGGATTCCACACAAAGCTCGCCGCCTGGATACTCTTTCTTTTCCTGATCCCGACCACGATTCTCTTCCACTTGCTGCCGGCCATCCACGGAATGGACAGCCAGAACAACGGGGGCCACCTCCTGAAAAACCTCGCGATCATGGGCGGCCTGCTGATCGTTGCGTCTTTCGGAGCCGGCGCCTGCTCGATCGATTCCGCGCGCGCGCCGAAAAGCTGACCGGAAACTTTGAGGGGCATTCGGAGCGGGTCCTCGCGCTGGATTTGTGGTTAAATGTTGCCGCCATTCCAAGGAGAAATGATGTCCCACCCCAAGAGACCCGCTCCTGCCGCCGCGCCGATTCACGATGTGATCAGCCACCGCTGGAGCCCGCGCGCGTTCGATTCGCGCCCCGTCGAGCCGGAAAAATTGCGCAGCCTGTTCGAGGCGGCGCGCTGGGCTGCGTCGTCCTACAACGCCCAGCCTTGGTATTTCATCGTCGGCACGAAAGACGATCCCGAGAATTACAAGAAGGTTCTCGAGTGCTTCGTCGAGTTCAACCAGGGCTGGGCGAAGAGCGCGCCGGTGGTCGCGATCAGCGTGGCCGCGCATAAGATGCCGCACGACGGCTCGCAGAATCGCCACGCGTTCCACGACGTCGGCCAGGCCGCCGCAAATCTCGCGCTCCAGGCGACGGCCCTCGGCCTCCAGGTCCACCAGATGGCCGGAATCGTTCCCGACAAGGCGCGCCAGGTTTTTTCGATTCCCGCGGACTTCGAAGCGGTCGCCGGAATCGCGCTCGGCTACCCGGGCGACCCCATGACCCTGCCCGAAGGCCGCTTGCGCGACAACGAAACCGGCGCGCGCCAGCGCAAGCCGGCATCGGAATTCGTCTTCACCGGGAAGTGGGGCGAAGTTTCGAAGATCGTAAAATGACGATGCGATGAGCCCGCCGCGGCGTGTGAACCCGGCGCAGTTCGCCCAGTAAAGCCTCTCTTTCTCTTCAGACTTCTTCGGATTGCCACGCTTGCGCCCTGCACCGCTCGTTGGTACTCTGCCGACCCGACAAGGGTCGGCATCTCCGGTTTCGGGAGTCCGGTGGACTCCACCGGAGTCCTGACACCGGACCTGAGGAGGGCGCTGTTGGCCCGACGAAGGGTCGCGCGGTATCCAAGCGGGGGAGGACTCGCCATGAAAATGCGATCGGTGCTGGTGGTGCTTGCGCTTTTGATGCTTGTGTCGGCGGGCGCGGTTTTCGTCTCGCGCGGCGCGGACAACAAAAAGGACGTTGCGGAGGAGGTCGCGGCGCTGAAGACGCAGGTCGCGGCGCTCGAGAAACAGGCGCAGAATGCGCAGGACTACATCGCGATTTCGAATCTGCAAACGGCCTACGGATATTACGTCGACAAGTGCAAGTGGGACGAGGCCGCCGATCTCTTCGCGAAGGACAGCACTCTCGAAATCGGATTGCGCGGCGTGTACGTGGGACAAGACCGCGTCCGCGCCTATCTTCACAAGCTGCCAGCCCTCAAGTATGGGACGCTTTTCAATCACATGCAGCTCCAGCCGAAGATCGATGTCGCTCCCGACGGCGTGACCGCCAAAGCGCGCTGGCGCGCGATCATGCAGGTGGGCGTGCTGCATTCCCGTGCGCAGTGGGGAGAAGCGACATACGAGAACGACTACGTGAAGGAAGACGGCATCTGGAAGATCAAGAAACTCCACGCGTACTTCACCTACTACTCGGATTACTACAAGGGCTGGGACCAGGGAGGCGATCCTCCGCCGGGTCCGATCGCCGATCTGCCTCCGGACCTGCCTTCGACCGAGGTGTACAAACTCTATCCGGACGTATACGTCCCGCCGTACCACTACAAGAACCCCGTCACGAACCGATAAGGTTCGTGATCCCGAGCGAACGAAGTGAGCCGAGAGGTCACGGGAAAGCAATGAAACTGGAAACTCGAAATTCGAATGTGGCGAACCCCTCGGGAATTGGCGATTAGAAACGGTCGCGCCCGTTTGTTTGCAGTGAGATAGCCCCGGTTCTAATAACTGTGGTTGGCGATTAGAAAATGGGATGAGGGAGAACACACATCTCCCTGCCCTGACAATCCGACCAGGATTGTCATCCCGAGCGAGGCGGTTTTGGGGCTGACGAG
>Ga0335077_10001674_pt1 | contig 26378 bp, 30 predicted proteins | sample Lox_Sample_31_FD_207151 | JGI IMG/M metagenome (GOLD analysis project Ga0335077, IMG submission 207151) | Soil microbial communities from Loxahatchee National Wildlife Refuge, Florida, United States - Lox_Sample_3.1 | ecosystem: Environmental > Terrestrial > Soil > Wetlands | place: USA... | reverse complement strand
GGCGCTCACACAATTTCGTTCACGGCGGTCGAACTGTTTGAACAACTAACCCGCCAGGATGTTCCGTTGGGGTACAGCGCGAAGTACGAGGTCACTCTACAGCGGCCTGATAAACTGCGCGTACTCAAGCCGGCAGATGGCGGCTCTTCCGATTTCTATTACGACGGCAAGTCGATGATGGCGTTTGCTCCGGTTGAGAACCTGTTGGCCGTGGCTGACGCACCTGCAACGATCGACGCGACGATGGAGAAGGCGTACAAGCTGGCGGCGATTTATTTCCCGTTTGACGACGTGATCGTCGCGAATCCGTATAGTGACCTCGCACCCGACCTGAAGCATGCCTATTACGTCGGACAGTCCCGTGTCGTAGGAGGAACCACCACCGATATCGTTGCCTATTCAGGCGATGGTGTTTTTGTGCAGATATGGATCGGCGCGGACGACAAACTTCCGCGGCTGATCCGCGCGATTTATCTTGACGATCCGGACAGGCTGCGGCACGAGCTTGCGTTCACGGATTGGAAGTTCGACGAATCTGTCCCGGCAGACACGTTTGCTCCGCCTAGCGCTGCTTCCACGGCAAAGCATATTCCGTTTGCCCATCCTCACCCGGAAACATCACAGGGCGCTAACCCGCCGGCGAAAGCCGGGACACCAAAAGCTCAGTGACAGGAGTATATGCCGTGAAAAACACCATTATCAGCCTGGCATGCCTTGCGATCACAATACTGCCCATCGAGACGGCGTCGGCTTACTCGCACAGAAACCGTTATGGCGGCAGCACCTCCCATAGCTATGGTTCCACCTCGCATAACAGCGCGTACGGCACCAGCACATCGCATACCTATGGCGAGGGGACCTCGCACACCAACGAGTACGGTGGCAGCACTTCGCATAATTATGAGGGCGGGACTACTCACACGAACACATATGGGGGTACCACCTCCGGTCAGGCTGGCTACGGCGCAACTCACACGTACGACGACGGAGCAACGGCATACCATTCGCCTGACGCCTACTACGGGTATCATCCGCCGACCACGTACTACGGGTACCACCCACCAGCCTCTTACTATCCGAGCTGTTATGACTGCGGTTCGACCGCGGGCGCAGCCGCAGTAGGAGCTGTGGTCGGCATGGCTACTGGAGCAGCCATAGCCTCCTCTTCGAACGCGGCGGCTGCGCAGAACTCGTACGCGCAGGGCTATAACGCCGGCGCTGCTACCGCCAACGCGGCCAATGCCAACGCTGCGACAGCGAATGCCAATATGGCCGCGGCCAACGCCAATGCTGCTGCTGCCAATGCCAACACGGCAGCTGCCGTGGCCAGCGGGTCCTACTCGATGGGCCAAATTGTGTCTGTACTACCGGCGGGATGTATCACGCCGAACGTTAGCAGCGGAACTTACTATCTCTGCGGCAATACCTGGTTCAGTCCGTCGTATGGTGCAGGCGGCGTGTACTACAAGGTGGTACCCACACCGTAATCTTCGGAGCGCCAGGAATACGCGCGCAAGATCATTCGGTGTCGACGCCAAGATGAGGGCAAAGGAAACATGAGAGTGTCGGAAACCGCGGGGTGTTGCCTTCGATCGGCGTTAGCGGGCCGGTCCCACCAAATAGGGAGTTACTCGCTTCGGCGGCCGGAACTAAAGTCTATGGATAAATGGATAAATAGATTGAGCGTCGGTTCGGACGTGAATATCCCAATGCAGGATTGGGAGCGTTGAGCTCTAAGCGATGAAGCACGCGTGACTTCGCGAACCGAGGATCTGCTCGTGTCGTTCAGCAAGACGGAGGCATTTATGAAGACGAAAGTTGCGGTAACGGCGGCTGTGGTGTCGGCCCTCATCAGCATGGGCGGACTGATTTCGTGCGAAAAATCCAAAGCACCACAACAGCAGGCACAGCAAGCCGGGCAGGCCGCGCCGGCCGAAGAGCGGGTTGAGAAAAATCCCGATCGCAACGCGTACTTCGGGGAAGAGCACATCCACACCAGCTGGTCGGTGGATGCGTGGCTCATGGGCAACCGTCTCACTGGGCCCGACGACGCTCTCAAGTATGCGCAGGGGCAAACCATCAAGCACCCCATGGGCTACGACATCAAGATCGACACGCCGATGGACTTCATGGGTGTGACCGACCACTCCGAATATGTCGGCGTCACAGCCGAAGCGAACACACCGGGATCGGCCGTCAGCAAAATGCCTGAGGCACAGCCTCTTATTCTGAAAGACCCAAACGACCAGGCTGAGATCCAGAAGACCTTTACGTACCTGGTAAATCTCATGGCCGGGGCTCCTGTAAAAGCGTTTATGAGCCCGGCAGTAGCCGGCTCCATTTGGAAGAAGAACGTCAAGATCGCGGACGAGAACAATCATCCCGGGAAGTTCACCGCGTTCTGTTCTTACGAGTGGACTTCGATGCCGAACTTCCGTAACTTGCACCGCAATATCTTCTTCCGTGACTGCACCCACGTACCCGAGATGCCCTACAGCGCTTTGGATTCTTCTCACCCTGAAGATCTCTGGAACTGGATGGATGGCCAGCGCAAAGCGGGAAACACCTTGCTCGCCATCTCGCACAATGCCAACCTGAGTGACGGCTGGATGTACCCTGTCGACCTCGACAGCTTCGGGCGCCCCATCGACGCCGCGTGGGCTACCTCACGCGATCGTAACGAACGCCTGGTGGAGATCAAGCAGATTAAAGGTCAGTCGGAAACCCATCCCTTGCTCTCGCCCAACGACGAATTCGCCAGCTACGAGCTCTTCCAAGACGCTCTGTTGGGTCAGCCAGTGACCGGTGGCCGCATCGACCACATCCAGGGTAGCTTCGCACGGCAGGCATACAAAGACGGCATCACCATGCAGGACGTGCGTGGCTACAACCCATACAAGTTCGGCATGGCCGGCGGCTCCGACTCGCACAATACGGGCAGCCCTTACCGTCAAGACAACTTCTATGGCGGACACGCGCAAGTTGATGGAACCGTGGACCGGCGCTTTGCCGGCGTGCTGGCGTTCGGCACGATGGACGTGCGCCTGGAAAACCCGGGTGGACTGACGGGCGTCTGGGCCGAGGAGAACACTCGCGAAGCCCTGTTTGACGCCATGTACCGCAAGGAGACTTTCGGCGTCAGCGGGCCGCACATAAAGGTCCGCTTCTTTGGCGGCTGGAACTACAACAAAGACAGCCTCAAGCCCAAGGACTGGGTACATCAGGCCTACGCCAATGGCGTGCCCATGGGCGCAGACCTGCCGGTGCTGCCGCAGGGCGGAAAGGGCACGGCTCCAACGTTCGTGCTCTGGGCGGTGAAGGACCCGACCTCCGGCAATCTCGACCGCATCCAGGTCATCAAAGGCTGGACGAAGAACGGCCAGAGCTTCGAGAAGATCTATGACGTTGTGTGGTCGGGTGACCGCAAGGCGGATAAATGGTCGGGCCGGGTGCCGGCAATCAAGAGCACCGTGGACCTGGAGAAAGGCACCTACACCAACGACGTCGGCTCGACCGAGTTGAGCACGGTCTGGAGTGATCCCGACTTCGATCCCAGCCTCCATGCGTTCTACTATGCACGCGTGCTGGAGATCCCCACCCCGCGCTGGACGCTAATCCAGGCCGTGAAGTCCGGGCTTCCTCCGCCGGACGTCGTTCCGCTTACCGGCCAGGAGCGCGCCTGGACCTCGCCTATCTGGTACACGCCCACGGCCGACGCACGCAAGACTGCTGCCGCTGGAATGACCGCGGCCGACTTGAAAGCCAAGGGTGCCACCGCGCTGGGCGATGCGCAACTGAAGGCTCTCCTCGTGGGCAAGTCTTATTGGGTGCGCAATAACGTCACCGGCGAGCAATTCAGTGTCAATTACACGTCTGATAGCGACATGATTGTCTGGCACGTTGGCCCCGCCGCGACGATTCCAAGCTACGTGGGAAATCCAATTCGCAACGGTTACCAGGGCAACACCACGCCATACAAGATCGAAGGCGGCAAAGTGATAACTAAGGTTGCTCAGGACCCGTACTCGATGGCGATTTACAAGCTGGGTGACACTTACTATGGCGCGCGCAGTAACGAGTTCGGCTACGCCAACTACGAGATGATTGCCGCCCCGCAGATGGCTGTCAACCCGGTCACCGGAGCCCTGAATCTGTTCTCGGTCGAGCTGGGGCTCACGGCGGAGCAGAGGCAGCAGATCTTCCCCATCATCCAGCAGGAGCTGCCCAAACTCCAGGCGCTGAAGAAGGATACTTCGCTCAAACCGGAGGCCAAACTCGAGCAGTTGAAGCAAATCGCCGACGACCTCGACAGCAAGATCACACCTTTGCTCAATGCGGATCAGCAGAAGAAGTTCCAGGAGATACGCGAAGAGCACCGGCGCGAGCTGGTCGAGAAGTTGGGGGGCCAGATCATGCAGAAGATCGAAAGCGAGGCACCGATTCGTTAGTGACTCGGCTGTGAGCGGGACTGGAGGCCTTTAGAGGCCACAATTGAAACGTCAGTGATGGTGATGCAGTCGGTGCCCAAAACACTCCTCTCCTGGATCTGCAGCAACACCAGAAGTTCCAGGCGATACGCCAGGAGCATCGGCGTCAGTTGGTGGGGAAGATGGCGAGCCAGGCGATGCTGAAGGCCGAAACTAAGATAAAGCAGGAGATAAGGAAGAATCTCCCGGCATGAAGAACAAGATCCTTGCATTGGCGGCGGCCGCCGAAGCGGGTACGGGCGTGTTGTTGATCGCATACCCGCCGATCGTGGTTCGCGTGCTGTTCGGTGCAGAAATCAGCGGCGCGGGTGTGATCATGAGTCGCCTGGCCGGCATTGCGATGATCGGCCTGGGCGTTGCCTGCTGGCCCCGCAACTCAGCCGCTCAACAGCTCTATGGAATGTTGACATACAGCACGCTCGCCATGCTGTACCTCATTCGGATCGGAGTTCATGGTGCACCGGAGGGCACACTCTTGTGGCCAGGAGTCGTAGTCCACGCGATCATCGTGGTTTTTCTCCTCGGCGCGCGATTCAAAGAACGAAAGATTCCGCTGGCATAAGAGTACCGAAAACGCGGGCGCTGCCCTCTTGGACGTGCAGCGAAGGCAACTCATGGGAAAGATGGCAGCTAGTTCAAAGCTGTTCTTAATGCCGATGCTCGCCTGTATATTCATTCATTCCGGCCAGGCGCAAGACCTCGCTCCCCGCGCCTACATCATTACTCCAGTACATGCCAATGCAGTAACACTGACGTGGGCCTTCTACGACGGTGGCCTTAACTTTAATGGGGTTGTGCCAGTAGCAGGTGCCACGGGGACCTATAACGTGCCGAGCTTCGCCTATACTCACTCGTTTGGTTTCTTTGGCCGCTCGGCCAACATCAGTGTCGGGTTGCCCTATGGTGTGGGGGACTTCCAAGGGCACGTTATGGGTACGCAGCAACAAGTGTACCGCTCTGGCCTGCTGGATCTCGGGGTTCGACTCTCCGTCAATCTTGTGGGCGGCCCGGCGATGGAGCCTCAACAGTACGCGAAATGGAAACAGAAGGTGCTGCTGGGAGCCAGCGTGAAGGTAATAGCTCCAACCGGTCAATACGATCCAACAAAGCTGATCAACTGGGGTATCAACCGCTGGGCCTTCAGGCCCGAACTCGGCTACTCCCAACGTTGGGGCCATTGGGTGCTCGATGGTTACGCCGCGGTATGGTTCTTCACCACCAACGATGCCTTCTTCGACCTTCCTCGTCCTCAACCTCAGAGCCAAGTGCCCATCGGCTCCTTCGAAGGACACCTGAGCTACAGTTTCAAGAACCCGATGAAATGGGCTTCGCTGGATGGCAATTTCTGGTTTGGCGGCACTAACACTTTGAACGGCATAGCTAATCCTGAAACCAGACAGACTGCCTCCCGCATGGGAGGCACATTCGCACTCCCCATCACCCACTACCAGACGCTGAAATTCAGCTACAGCGGTGGTACTTACGTTCGGTTTGGAGGAAACTACAACAACGTGTCGGTGGCGTGGCAGTATTCCTGGCTAGGACGGCCGAGATAGGTTCAGAATTTGCGATACACAGATATGGATCGAGTGGTGTAACTAAGGAGTAGTTGCATGGCACAGCTTGGAGCGGTGGTGGATGAGCAACAGGCGCCTGCGAATGCCGGTCACGATGAAGTATCCCTGGTTCGTGGAGGTCCGTTCTATCGGGCTCAAGAAGCTTTGATGCACGCGGCAAGTGACATCTTTCCGGGTTGGTTCTGCTCAGCGGACGGGCACGATTACTACGTCCGTCAGTTTCGCGACATGAAGGTCTCCGCCGAGGTGGAAACCTTCCAGCCTGGCACCCTGGTTGGGTATGCAACCATATGGGGCTGGGCCTTGGCGCGGGCCCACGCAAAGGCGGGCGATGCGGCGATGATTGCCGGATATCTGGGATCCTCTGAACGCTACGATGACGTGCTGGTGGAATACGCAAGAGCCTACGCAGATCAGGCGGAACGTGACTTTGCCACCTTCCAGGTGGGCGATTCGTTCCAGGCGCCTGTCTACGGAACCAGTAAAAGGTGCCGGTCTGGAGTTCCTGCTATAGCAGGCTGTCTTGCTGCACGCGGTCCTGACAGGACTGCTGGGATCCGCGTGGTTAAAACAACGACCAGATAGTCTTAGGAGTTGCTTAAATGAGTGAAGTTTACGAATGCGTCGTTTCGGGTCAGCGGGATTCAGTCCCGCAGGTCAGGCCCAAGAGGTTTTTCCCTCTTGCTCTCACACGCTGGCTGCGCGAGCCACTTTTGCATTTTCTGCTGCTCGGCCTTCTGCTATTCGCAGTGTACGCCTACATGCAGCGGGGCCGTGGCGGAGTCGAGCAGTCCCGACAGATCGCTCTTAGCCTGGATGAACTTCGCCAGATGGACATGTACTTCGAGTCCCAATGGCATCGCCAGCCGACCCCCGCTGAGTTTCAAGCCATGGTGGAAGACAAGGTCCGCGAGGAAGTCTTGTATCGCGAGGCTTTGGCCATGGGGCTCGATAAAGACGACACCATCGTAAAGCGCCGCATGGCGCAGAAAATGCAGTTTCTCGCCGAAGATGTGGCCGCCGCTCACGAGCCTTCCACGGCGGAGCTCAAGGCGTGGTTCGAGAAAAATAGCAACAGGTTCGCACTACCCAGTCGCTACAGCTTCCGCCATCTCTACTTTTCACCGGACGAGCGCGGCAAGAACGCTCACGACGACGCCGCTAAGACGCTGGCCGGGATTGCCGGCCAGCCGGAGGATTCAAAGCTGGCGGTATCGCGCGCCGACCGGTTTATGTTTCAGGACTACTATGGCGACCGAACTCCCGAGGCCTTGGCAAAGGAGTTTGGGCCGCAATTCGTAGTGGCCCTTGAGAAGCTCAAACCGGGCTCGTGGCAAGGCCCGGTCGAATCGGGCTATGGCTGGCACCTGGTGTATGTCGATACAGTGATTCCAGGCCGCATCCCGGCCTTTGAGGAACTCGAGCCCGATGTCAAGACGGCGTGGCTTGGCGAGCAAAAGGCGACAGCATGGCAAAAGGCCTACGCGGAAATGCGGGCCAAGTACACCGTGCTCGTGCCCGCTCCGTCGGACAAAGACGCCGCTGAAGCCCCGGTTCCTCCGCCCAAGAAACAGGTTCCCACGCCGTCCGGAGAGGGGCCGCTGTGAGTCGCATGTATTCCCGCTTGGCTTGGATTGTCGCTTGGCTGCTGCTCGTAGGTTCTGTCGCCTCGGCCCATGAGGCGCGTCCCGCCTACCTTGAGATCAAAGAGACTGCGCCCGGCCAGTTCAGCGTGCTGTGGCGCACGCCCGTCCTCTCTGGAATGCGACTTCCGGTCATACTCAAGCTTCCTGACGACGTAAAGAACTTGCGGGAGCCCAACGTCCAGGAACTGGCGGACTCCTTTGTAGAACGGCGCTGGATCGACGCCGGCCAGAACGGCCTGGCAGGTAAGCGTATCGAGTTCCCCGGACTACAGCTGACGATTACCGACGTCCTGGTTCGCATAGAGGTGCTCGACGGCAGGAAATGGACCTCCATTATCCATCCTTCGCAGCCGTGGGTTGAGATTGCCGCCTCGCAGACCTTGATGGGAGTAGCGGGAACCTACATCGTTCAGGGCATCCGGCATATTCTCTTCGGCGCCGACCACATGCTCTTTGTGCTGGGGCTGCTGCTGATCGTCAAGGACCGGTGGATGCTGCTGAAGACCGTGACTGCATTTACCGTAGCGCACAGCATCACACTGGCCATCGCAACGCTGGGTTACGCGGAGATTCCTGTGCTGCCGCTCAATGCCGCCATCGCGTTGAGTATTCTGTTTCTCGGGCCGGAGATTGTTCGCTCCTGGCGCGGCGAGACCAGCTTCACCATCCGCCATCCCTGGGTGGTGGCTTTTGCGTTTGGTCTGCTGCACGGATTCGGCTTCGCCAGCGCACTCACCAGCGCCGGACTTCCGCGTCATGAGCTGCCATTGGCATTGGTCACCTTCAACGTAGGCGTGGAGCTCGGGCAGCTCAGTTTTATTGCGTTGGTTCTGGCACTCGAACGATCATTCCGTATTCTCGAAGTCCGCTGGCCGAGCTGGGTGCGAGCCCTTCCCGGATACGCCGTTGGCTCTCTCGGTGCGTTTTGGACGGTGCAGCGAGTGATATTGCTTTTTGGAGGCGCGCGATGAACGCCTCGCGACACAATCCTCTGGTCCGGGCGATCATACTGGCCGTGTTTTTCTTCCTGTGCGCTCAGACGGCTTTTGCCCATCCGCAGGAAGGTGAAGCCGTTGGATTTCTCACCGGCTTTCGCCACCCAATCTCGGGACTCGACCATGTCTTGGCGATGGTTGCCGTCGGCCTGTGGGGAGCGCAACTCGGTGCGCCGGCGATTTGGGTTCTGCCGGTTGCATTTCCTATGGTGATGGCTTTTGGCGGGATGCTGGGACTGATGGGAGTGCCACTGCCGGGTACCGAATACGGAATCGCGCTCTCAGCAATTCTTCTGGGTGCTACCGTACTGTTTGAAATTCGTCCGCCCCTGGGTGTTGCAGCGGCGCTGGTTGGCCTCTTCGCCATATTCCACGGGCATGCTCACGGAACCGAGCTGCCACCCGGCCAAAGCGCGCTGCTTTATAGCATGGGCTTCGTCATTGCGACGGGCTGCTTGCATGCGTTGGGGATTGGCATCGGCACGGTCCATCGCTGGGGATGGGGGCAGAAGTTGCTGCGGGTCGCTGGAGGGTTGGTCGTTGTGGGAGGCATGTTCTTTATGTGGAAGGCGGTCGCGTGAAAGAATCTCGTCTGCCCTTGTACGCTTTCGTTGTGTTCGCATTTGTCATGTGCACCCTTCCCGCCGAGGCACACCTGAACTCCACTGGCATGGGGCCGTTCTACGACGGGCTGATGCACTTCCTGATGAGCCCCGAGGACATCGTTCCGGTGCTCGCTCTGGCGCTACTGGCTGGTCTGCGCGGTGCCAGTTTTGGGAGGCGGGCACTGTTCACTCTTCCAGTTGCCTGGTTGCTCGGCGGCCTCGCTGGGCTGAGTGCTATGACCGCCAAGCCTCATCCATTCATCGCGGCAGCGTGGTTTCTCTTGCTCGGAGGATTGCTGGCTGCCGACGCCAAAGTCTCCTTGCGCGCGACGACCGCTCTCGCTGCTCTGCTGGGCCTCTATCATGGATACTTGAATGGAATCGGCATGGGACAGTTCAACACCGCTGCGGTAGCGCTTCTCGGACTGGTATTCGCCGTGTTCGTCCTGATCGCACTCGCCGCAGCGTTCGTCGTTCGACTGCGCGCACACTGGGCCCGAATTGCCGTCCGCGTCGCTGGAAGCTGGGTCGCAGCCAGCGGTCTCTTGATGCTTGGCTGGGCAGTTCGAAGCCGCTAGATACACCCTCTCGCCCGACCGCCTGCCAAGCCTTTTCCGATCAAGGCTAGCGCCAACGCGGAGAGGGCCTCACTTGATGAAAGAGGCCTTCGCATGAACTGGATGTTTGCAGTCAAGAAACCGAAGACATTCCGAAAGCCGACCAATGCTCGTCGATCCGTGATCTGCCAGCACGAAATTGTCGAGGACCCGGCTTCGAGGAGATCGGAGATCTGTGTATATCGGACATTCATCAAGGAGCCTCAGTAGGTTCATCCGGCAGTTATGAGGATGCCGTTTGTAGATGGGTGGTCTCGATTGAGCATCAGGGAGCCTAACCAAAACGAATTGCAACAAGACAATTTTCATGATCGCGAGCAAAACATGATGAAGACAAAGTCGATTGTGGCCATGCGAACCATCTTCAGCTGTGTGCTTCTTCTGGTTACACCTGTATTCGCGCGTGAGAAAACCGACGTGATTGTCATGAACAATGGAGACCGTCTCACCGGCGAGATCAAAGGCCTCAACGAAGGTGTGCTCTACATGAGCATTGAATACATATTGGGAACGAGCTCGGTTCAATGGTCGAAAGTGGCGCGCCTGGAAAGCAAGCAATTGTTTCTAGTAAAGACAGAGGACGGCACTGTTTATACCGGGACAGTTAACACCTCGAACGTTCCTGGTGTGCGACCAGTAGAAATTGAGGTCGCAAAAGCGCCGGGAAAGGAAGTCGTGATCGACAGTTCCCGGATCGTTCAAATGGATATGACGTCCGAGAAGTTCTTCCAACGATTCAACGGCTACGTAAACACCGGAATCATCTACTCGAAAGGGAACCAATCCACCCAGTACAGTTTGGGCTCACAGCTCACATACCCGCGCGAACGCTGGGCCGCGGGGCTAAGCTACAACTCTACTCTGTCCGCGAGCACCGGCGCTTCTGCGTCCACGCGAAACCAGCTGGACGTCGATGTCTACCGTCTCCTGCGCTGGAACAATTGGTTCTACGAGGGTCTTGGCACTTTTCTGCAAAGCTCAGAGCAGGGGATCATCAGGCAAGGCACCTACGGCGGCGGCGTAGGACGCTTCCTGAAGAATACGAATTCAGCGCGCATGTCGGTGCTCGCCGGCTTTGCCGGGCAGAACACGGATTATACGCAGAATACCGCTCCGCAAAGCCTGGCAGCTGGCCTGATCGCGGCAAGACTGCAATTCTTCCGGTTCAACAGAACCAATGGCGATCTCACTGCCGCCCTCCTGCCGGCCATTTCCGAGCCGGGTCGCGTGAAATTCAACATGAACGCCACCTATTACATCAAGCTCACAGGCAATCTGTCGTGGAATGTATCGTTCTACGGCAACTGGGACAACCGGCCCCCGGATGGTCTTTCCGGTAGCGACTACGGCTCCAGCTCCGGACTCAGCTGGACATTTGGAAACAGGTGACCGGAGGCATCACGACGAGACGTCCACAGTACGCCCTGTTGCCGATTGCGACCTTCGTTCTCCTCCTTTGCTCGGCAGCCTACGCCGTCCCAGGTTCCATTTTCGGGCGCGTCCTCGACCCGCAAGGCGCCAGCGTCGCTGGGGCGAAGATCAAGCTGATGAATGCCGCCGGAACTAAGGTCGGTGAAACCGTGAGCGAAGCCGACGGTAACTTTCGCTTTACGGGCGTCGACTCTGGCGTCTATCAGTTGATCGCCGAGTCACCTGCATTCGTCAGCGTCGTAGCTGGCGTCTCCGTTACTTCAGGCCGACAGGGGGAGATTACTATACAGTTCCAGCAGATCGTCTCCAGCCAACAACAGGTGACGGTAGTAGCCTCCGCGCCTTCCATCCTCACGCCCGACCCGGCGCAGAGTATCTTTATCCACGATCAGGTTCTCGATGCCAACCCTGGTCGCCCCGGAGCGCCCATCTCCATCCCCGGTTTGCCCACCGAGACCGCATCAGGCGGGATTAAGGCGCCGCAATACTTCGCGCCTGGAGTAGCCGGAGATCACGGCGAGCCGATCGCGCAGTATTTCCAGATCGGATCGTTTCTCTTCCCAAACAATCTGCCCGCTAACGCGCACGGCAACGGATACGCGGATCCTAACTTCCTCATTCCGCCGGTCATCGAACAGGTCACGGTAGATGGAGGCGCGTTCAATGTACGCGAGGGCAACAATGCGGTTGATCTGGCAGCTGACTACGTTCCCCGCAAACGACTGCTCAGCTTTGTGCAACTCACGGGCGACTACCGTGACGCCGACCTGATGGCGGGCTGGGGTTCAGCGAGGCCCCACACCGACGAGTGGATTGCCATTGAAGCTTCGCTTGGTAACGGATTCTTGGAACGTTTGGAACACCGTCAACAATACAAGCTGAACGGACTGCGCCGCTTCGACTTTGGACTTCACCAGTTGACGCTATTCGCGCTCGGTTATTATGGCTCTTCCTACGTTCCGGGACTTATTCCGATCAACGTTCCCGTGCCGAGCGACACCATCGACAGCCGGCAGTTGGACTACACCCACAACGCCCTGGTAATCGCCGCTGACAACTGGAAGCTCGATGAGCAGCGACAGCTTACGTTTTCCGGATTCTTTCGCAACTACGCTCTGACTCAGAGCGAGAATCGCAACGTTTCCGGCGGGGAAGCCACTTATACGCAGAGCGTGCGGTCGTGGATGGCGCTGCTGGCAGGCCTCGATCTTCGACAGGACGCCCCGCACAATCTGGACCTCTACAACATCAACGAGCAGAACCAATACCAGTTGACGGCCAGCAACAATCTAACGCTCTCGTTTGTCGAGCCATTCGTTGCCATTGACGGCCCGCTGAAGCGGTACTTCCACTACAACCTCGGATTCCGTCAGGAGGAAGTGTGGATGAACAATTTGGACTTCATCCATCCGCAGAATTCGTTCGACAAACTGGGAACGCTGACCCTGCCCAAGAGCACGTTTACTGTGCTCCCACCCGACCGCTGGTATCTGCCGATCGTGGCCTTCAGCTATGGCATGGGATTCCACACTGAAGATCCGCGGATCGGGAACGGCACCGGCGTACCGACGCTGCTCTCTCCTTCGCGCGCCTATCAACTGGTGCTCTCCAAAGTACTGAAGCAGACCCAGTTTTACCTGACGTTGCGCAGGACCTCGAATTCGCAGGAACTGGCGAAGATTGATCCCGACACCGGACTACAGGAGATCGTGGGGCCTTCGGTCAACAAAGTGATCTCCCTTTCCGCGCAAAGAAATTTTACCTTTGGCGCCATTTATCTTTCTTACGCGCAGGCCGACGCGCGTGATTCGCAGAGCGGCCAACCGATACCCGAGGCCCCGCGCTTCATTTGGGACACAGTCGGATCGTTGACTAAGCTGCCGCTACGTCTGCAGGTTCGCGCTGAATACGAGTATGTGCGCGCCAAGCCGCTGGGCGACGGGTTTGTCGGCGTGCCCGTACAGGAGTTTCGCGGTGCTGCGCCCGTTTCTGGGGAACCGAATGTCTGTTGCGGCCAATTTTCTGATTGCCAGAGGATACACGGGCCAGACCACCGAAGTCCTCGCTTACCCGTCCGATGCACTTCCCACCGAGCAGGTAGTGGGTGTGCCGCTGAAGTCCTACATCAGCGCAAGTTGGACGTACTACCTCAAGGGCAAGTGACACCATCCAGGTTATTGCCTTCGGGAAGTCCGGCAGTCGGGAAGCAATCACGGACTCCAGCTTTCGGAAGATGAATCATCTCCACCGCCATTCAACGCTCCGCTCGTGGCCCGGAAACCGGCTTCTCAAGAAGTTCGCATGCCGCGACGATACTGGAAGAAGCAATAACTCCAAGGCTCTAATTCGACATACAGTCCCGACGTTGCCATCTCATCCCCTTCGCGGTCATAGGTCGCACCTGAAAACGCGTCGATCAGGCGCCAGGTTGCCCCGCGTACTGCTGGCCAGGGCACAGCCACACGAGCTTGAACAGCGCCGTCGCTGAGATTGACCACTATGAGACGTCGATCATCGTCCTGGACCCAGCTCCAGGCCACCAGGTTTTGAAAGCTTTGATTGTCGGGCCAGCCGCTACGCTCGCACAGCTTCCATTCACCATCGCGAAATATTGGAGCATTGATGGCTGCCAAGAGCTTGTCGTAGAAGGCCTGTAGTATTGTGTTGCTCGGTTCTGCCGGTCGTCTTCCCAGAAAGACCGGTAGCCTACGCCCTCAAATTGTCCTTCATGGAACAGTCTTGCCCCGGGAAGAGTGGACACTGTGACTGCCGCGGCCTTCTCCTTTGCTGCAGGGAAGGCGGCTGCGGCCCTAGGCTCATCGTGGTTCTCAAGGAAGCGAAGAAGCTTCTCTTGGTAGCCAAGGTCGGCACAGAGATGCAGCCGAACACTCTCTGCGTTCTCATGCTCCAAACGGTCATACAGCCGCTTGTCATAGCAGAAGTCGAACCCGCGCTGTTGCAGCTCCCACTCCAGGTCCCAGTAAGCCTCGGCAATGAAGCGGAAGTCCGGATGCTCCTTCTTGATGGCAGGGACAACATCACCCCAATACTCGGTCGACGGCCGTTGGCCAGCGCGACTACCCCAGGTGCGCTCGAAAATCTGGTTCAGCAGAAGCATGGCCATGTCGCAGCGGAGGCCATCACACTGTGAGGCGATGCTGGAGACGGTTTCTATCACCGCTTGCCGTAGCCCGAGCTGAAACGCATTGGCTGCACGACATCCGGCCAGGCCGGGAAGTAAGGGTCACGTCTGCAGGCGTAGACATTTCCTTGTACGACAACGTAGGATGCCGGGTCGTTTCGTGCGTCGTCGGCACTTCCGCGAATGAAGTACTCGGTCTTGCCGCACCCGGGCGGGCCTTCGACCAACAAGGGTTTGTGCATACGTGCCGCGAGGCACACTACCTCTAGGATCACTGGATCGATGATGTAGCGGGCGGCACGCAGCTTCTCGGCGAGTTCGCTTGCAGACGAGAACACGTTGGGCTACCTTCCGGACGTGAACATTACACCGGAAGCAATTCTTTTGCATTTTTCAGTGTGTGTGTTTTGCGCAGGAGGTACGGCTGTGTATTTTGCCTTGCTGTCGGGGAGAGCGCTGTTCTTGAAGCGAGAAATTCTTGTACCAAGCGGCAGGGCATTGAGTTTTGTTGAAGGTTAGACATTGCGTGCCGCAAGGATATTCTTATATTAAGAAGTGCCGGCGCGCAGATCTTTTACCAATCGCATTGTTGCTGACCAGACCGGCATCTGAGGCGAGTGGCTCAGATTTTCTCCACCAATCGCAGTTTTGCTGACTACTGTCTCGTGTCGCAACGTACCCTCACAGCTGATCAGTACCGACTTCTTCGCGGCGCGGTGCGCCAATTGCGCGGCAAGCCCGTCTTTAATTTCACCAATCACAGTTTCCCGCCTCTCTCTGTGGCTGGGAATTCTCAGTCGGCATCCCGGTTTTGAGCGCTGGAAGAGGATTCGCACCCGGCGGTGGGAATGTTCGGGGAGGCTCGGCGGTGAGCCCTACATCCCTTGTCGTTGAAAGGGCAAGGAGCAAAACTCTCTTGCGCCGTACGTCCTTTCGTTTGGTGATCCAAGGTTGACCATTCGTCCCGGATTGTCGTCCCATGGACGTGGTAATCATCACGGACATGTGTCAGCTTGCGGGGCAGAGCCGCACCTGGTTTCGACGACACCTAAGGACGCGTCCTCGATGGGTTCACTTTCGTTCGTCTCTCGGATACACACCTGCACGAGTTTTCCCCGCGCTTTTCCTCCAACGCACACTACCGACGGCTTTTGACCGCAGCAGCGTGGAGGTGGTTTGAGACCTGCTCCTGGAAGCCGATCTCGAGGGCCCCACCCTCATCAATTGCACAGCTCGTCCGCGATTAATTAGGTCATGTGACCTCCTTACTCGTTTACTTCTGCAGCACACGCAAAGCGGCAACCATGTAGTTGCCGAGATCACCGCTCGTCGTGCGGTGCGCCTCACCTCGCTGTGTCAGTGGCCTGGTCGGGCGAAATTTCCAGGATCAGTCTGGCCAAGTCAGAGTTCGATTGGATCGTTTGATCCTATGGCACATTCCTGGTTGTTCACCTTGCGAGCGCCGTCGCCGTGGAACGGGTCGGGTTCACGTTGCCTCTGGTTTGGTTAGGGGACCTCTCGCTGGTGCACCCAACGCTCCAATTGCCTTTGATATACTGAGCTCCCGTGGATCGAGTCGCGCCATTTGCGAAGCGTGCAGGAATCGAGGCATGTAGGGAATTATGTAGGGACCGCTTGCATCGGAGTGGTACTGGTGGGTACGGCGATGAGATTCTAAGTAATTGATTCTACTGGTAAATCATTCGCGGGCGCGTAGCTCAACTGGCAGAGCAACTGACTCTTAATCAGTAGGTTGAAGGTTCGATTCCTTCCGCGCTCACCATCTTTATCAACAACTTGCGGTTGGTCGCCATCCATCGCTCTTCACCACTGTGGCTGTTTTTGAGGCTGTGACCACATCAGGTACTTCTGCTGGTTAAGTCGATCAATGACCGCGTGCCGCGAGCAATCAGATCATCGACCGTGTAATGGCGGCTGGTGAATTTCCGTATCGCGATCGCCGGGGCTGGACTCACGAGCGGCGGAATCCACGCCGCAAGCCGGCTTCCGTCCGGAAGCTGCGCATGTAGTCTAGGGTTGTCTTCGTCCAGCTTTTTGCCGAGCTGGTTGGCGATGACCTCGAGGCCGGTGCGCAGCCTGCCAGCGTCGAAGGAAATGGTCGGTTCCTGGCACAATCTTCCATCGCGCTCGCAAGACCAAGACGCATCTGGATTGCCCATGATTTCGCTAACGTCTTCGTCGAGCAGCGGCGCCTCGATCGGTCGAAGGAATGGCAGGATCAGCTCGAAGCTCATAGCGGGAACCTCACAGCCGTGGAAGCCCAGCGGCTAGCTGAGCTGGGATGAGATCCACGGCATCATGGAGCGCGCCGTGCAGCGCGGCGAACGACGTCAGGCAGAGCCGATCGCGCATCTGGGAGTGGATGAGAAGGCATTTCGCAAAGGTCATAGCTATCTGACGGTGGTGAATGATTTAGAGCGCAGTCGCGTCCGGCACGGTCGAGGGTGATATGGCAAACACAAGCTCCGAGATCTGCCTGTGTCACATTCATCACATATGTTGGACAATTGTGTCTCTATAGGCATAGTTTACATAACTAATTGATTTACTTTACAGATATTCCCAAGACATGGTGATGCATGTGAGACGCGAGTGTCTCATTTGCGGCCCGGCCGACCGACCGGTCTGATTGTTTCTAGCTCTCCGCGTGGTCCCTTCTAGCTTGATGATCCAAATACTAGTTAAGTTCGAACACGTGGGCTCGCACTTTAGTCGTCGAGACAGTTGGCAAGCAAGTTGCGTCGTTAAGCCACACGAGGAACGAAGAACGACAAAACCTTCTGAAGGAGGCGCGCTCGCTGAGCCGTAAACAGGGATGATGAAAAGCAAACTGACTCTCAGCATCGCTTTCACGTTAGCGATTTGGTTTTTGGGCAAACAATCTGCAAACGCCGGAGATCCACCGCCCGATACGGCTGGCGGGGGCGCAAGTGTCAAAGGCACTGTCAAGTTTCAAGGCACTCCACCGCCCCAGAGACCCATCAACATGGCGGCGGATCCGAACTGTGCCAAACAGCACGCCACGCCGGTATTTGCGCAAGAGGTAATGACCGACTCAAAAGGCAACCTGCAAAACGTGATCGTTTTTGTCTCGGAGGGGCTGGGAGATCGGAAGTTTGACCCGCCGACCCAGTCGGCGGTGCTTGAGCAGAAAGGCTGCCAGTACAATCCGCATGTGTTGGCACTACAAACTAACCAGAAGCTCAATGTGGTCAACAGCGACGAGACGACCCACAACATCCATCCGCTTCCCAGCAACAACCGGGAATGGAACGAGACGCAGCCTCATGGCGTGGTGATCGAAGAAGCGTTTGCGCGGGAGGAGGTCGCGATTCCGGTGAAGTGCAATATTCATCCCTGGATGCGTGGCTACGTGGCCGTGTTCAAGCACCCATATTTTGCGGTGACGGGCAAGGACGGCAGCTTCAATTTGAGCAATCTGCCTCCCGGCACCTACGCCATTGAAGCCTGGCACGAAAAGTTTGGTACGACCACCCAGAAGATCACGGTGGGAGCGAACGAAACCAAGAATATCGATTTCATTTTCAAGTCGTTGTGACTGGTGCGACGCTGGGGTTAACCAGGCAAAACCTCGCGCCGCTGCTCGCCAGGGAATTTCGGAGGAAGGCAGCGATGAAAGTGAGTCAGATTATGGAAACCCGGGTAGTAGCGGCCAAGGCCAACGCGACGTGCACGAGCCTGGCGCAGAAGATGCTCTCCGGGTTCCTCAGCGGGCTGCCGGTAACTGACGATGAAGGACACGTCATCGGCGTAGTCACTGAATTTGACATCCTCAAAGTTCTACGCGATGGCGCAAATGGTCTGTCCAAGGTTGCCAAGGACATCATGAGCGAAAAGCCCATCTGCCTGGACGCCAATCAAAGCGTGGAAGAGGCGATCGAGCTGATGACCCGCCATCACATTATCCGAATTCCGGTGCTGTCGAGTGGCAAGTTGGTGGGCATGGTGTCGCGCACCGATGTTCTTCGTGCCTATGTCAAGGAGGAATTTCAGGTATTTGAAGCGGCAGAGGATCTCGACCGTTAGCAGGATCGGAAACGACGGCAAACGCGAGCCGTTCTCGAAGGTAAATGAGGCTGAGGAGCCGGGCAAACCAGCCCGGCCTTCCCAGCAGTGGTTCTGAAATGAACTATGCAAGGCAGGGATCTCACGATTATTGGGGGTGGCCCAACCGGGATGGCTGCAGCATTCCGCGCCGGCATGCACGAAATCTCGGCGCGCATTATCGACACGGCCGCTCAACTCGGTGGACAGGTAATGGCGCTTTATCCGGAAAAGAAGATCTATGACGTGTTCGGAATGCCCGAAGTGCTGGGAAAGGAGCTCGTGCACAACCTGGTGAAACAGGCGCTTCAATTCGGCGCAGAAGTTCGGTTGGGCGAGAGCGTCCAAGGGCTGCAGTTCGCCGATGGGCAGAAGATGGTTGAAATCATCACCGATCAGGGCACCTACCCGACGCGAACCGTTCTGCTTGCGGGTGGCCTCGGGCTAATTACGCCACGCAAGCATGACGCCCAAGGTTGCGACCGACTGGAGGGCAAGGGCGTTTACTACAACGTTCGCGATCCCGAGTTGTTCCGTGGGAAAAAAGTAGTGGTTGTTGGCGGGGGCGATTCAGCTCTGGATTGGGCACTGACCCTTCGTCCAATCGCTTCGCGGGTCACCCTGGTGCATCGCTCGCAGGACTTCTCGGGGCATGCTTCCACACTGCGTGAAGTGCAGCAACTCGCGGATTTCGGCCAGCTCACGCTTCACACGTCCACTCTGCTGACTGCGGCCCGCGGCAACGGAAAATTGGAAGCAATCACCTTGCGGGACTCACGGGGATTGGAACACACGATGGAAGCGCAAGCACTCCTTCCCATGATCGGCTTTCACGTCAATCTAGGCCCGATGGAACGCTGGGGACTGGAGTTCGAGGAGAAAAAGATTATAGTCAACTCGCGGATGGAGACGAGTTTGCCTGGGGTATTTGCCGCAGGCGACATCGTGACCTATCCCGGAAAGATCAAGCTGATTGCCACGGGATTCGCAGAAGCTGCGATCGCGGTCAAAAGCGCGGTCGAATACCTCCGCCCGGGCGAAAAAGTCCGCCTGCAGTACAGCAGCGTAGCCGGCCTGCCGAAAACTGCGCAACGCTCAGCAACGCCAGTCAATTAGCACTCACAGCAACATGCAGCACAAGTTTGAAGGAGACGGAAATGGCAGGTAACAACGCTTCACGCAAGAACAAGAGCCGCTGGGCAGCCGGCGTGACGCCGTACGCCGAAATGGGCTACTACAACGCGGCAGGTTAGGCGAGCCGCAGACCAGAGTTGATTTCAGTGGCGGGGATGCGAGAGGAAGAATGGTGAGTTTGTCGGCACGCGAGAGAGGACAGCATGGGTACAAAAACATCCAATTGCTCGCTGTTGATGGCCGCGGTTATTATTCTGGCGCAGCCTGTCACCTGTGGGGCGCAGGTCACTTCGGTTCAAGAGGAGCATTGGCTCAATTCACCGGCAGCTAGTAGCCATATCGGCAATCTGACCGGAGATGCCAAGCGTGCGACCTTGCCCTATCGCCGATTTTGCGTTGGCTGTCACGGTGAGCTCGGCGATGGAAACGGCGAGGTTGCCCAGTGGCTGGATCCGAAGCCCCGCGACTTTACCAAGGCTGTGTTCAAGTGCCGCTCCACTCCAACCGGAACCCTGCCCACCGACGAAGATCTCTTTGATACCATCGCCAGAGGACTTGATCGCTCCAACATGCCGCCCTGGAATACATTCACCAAGGAGGAGCGAGCGGACTTGGTGGCCTGGATCAAGCACTTCTCCCCCCGCTGGCAAACAGAGAAGCCCGGAACACCAATTACGATTCCGCCGGAGCCGCCTTCTACGCCTGACAGCGTGAAGCGCGGCGCCGAACTCTTCCAGAGCATGAATTGCTGGGCTTGCCACGGGAAAGGCGGGCGGGGCAATGGTCCGTCGGCTGCTTCACTCACCGACAGCGAGGGCTATCCGATCACCCCTTTCGACTTTACCAGCGGACGACGCTTTAAGTGTGGAGATTCGGATCAGGCGATGTTCCGCGATTTGGTGACCGGCCTCGACGGCACTCCGATGGCCGCGTTTAGCAAGGCCATGAAGCCGGACCAGATGTGGGATGTCGTGCACTATATCCGCACCTTGAGCGCAAGCAAGAATCGCTCAGTAGAAAGCCAATAACGAACTCCTCGGCAAATACCCCGAGGGCTGTAACCGCAGCACGGTGCCAGAATTAAGAGCAAAAATGGGGCTTTCGTTAGGCCCCGGATTAAGCTTTGCAGTCTATCCCGAGTAAGCCGGATTTTCGCTTTGCTGGACTCCAGCTTTTCGGGACATACTACGTCCCTGAGAGCGACCAAGAAGCGCGGCGACGATAAATCCACCGACTGGTGGAAGTCCAGCGACCTCCGTGCTTGTGTTTTCAACCTGTTAAGAAAAGAGGGTCCCGATTCCATTCCCGTGCAGCAATGGGATCCAGGAGACAGTTCTCCCACCTCGGACTGAGGCTAGGTTGTGGATTCCTGCAAAGAATCAGCTCATCGTCGGCAACGGCATATCGCGGTAGATGCATCGCTTCTTCAAAGCAAAACAAGGGGGTATGAGCTTGGTTTCGCGTGGCCGCTGTAAGTTCAAGTGTTTGTCAATGATTCGTAAAAGTCGGTAAACCCACGCATCCTTCACAGCACAACCGGGTTCTTAATATGTGTACGTCACAAGGATTTCAAAATGCCTGGCCACGTTGTACTCGCGGTCGAGGCTGTCCCCCTTAGTAGGTCCAACGCGTCTCCAATCGCAGCCCAGCTACGCAGCGCAGGGTACGACGTGTTGGTCAGCAACAACGTGAGTGAAACGGTAGGCCTCGTCTTTGTGAACCCCCGTCTCGAGGCGGTTCTCATAAACAGCTACGGCGAATCGAGGACCGTGGCTGCGAGACTGCGGGCGATCAACCCACAAATTCCAATCCTTGTCGTGGAGGCCGATCCTGATGGCCAGCCATCGGCGCCAGACAGCGAAAAGTTGATCTCTCTCGCAATGGCCAAGTTGGAACAACTCTGGCAAGGCCACCATCAGGAAGAGAGTCAAGGCTCCCGATTGGGAGAATTTTCATGTCTTCCAGAAAAAGGTGACATCCTCCTTGCATCCGGTAAAGATGCTATGAAAGGTTGAGGAGGAGACACATTATTTCTGAATCTTTACGGATGCAAGCACGCGGAGTCGGGTATGGCTGCACTAGAAACCAGACCTCGCGCCGAAGGCGAACCCGAGCTGAATCTGCTGCTATCTAGCACCACACTGGAGCAGCCACTATGGAAGTCGCTGTTCCAGAATCTTTCCGACTTCTTCCTTCCCAAGAAGCTGCCTCCGCTGGTCCTGACCTCGAAGCCGCTTCCAGTTAAGGACATCTGGGGTTTCTACAGTTACAAGAAGAACGGCGTGCTCGGCTCCACAGTGGTGCACGTTCTGGCGCTGGCCGCGATCATCGGCATCACCATCCTGGGCCGAGGAGTTGTGCAACAAATACAGAAGCCGCAAGCCACCATAACTCTGGTGTCCCCCGACGATATTCCCCCATTGCTACCTTCCAAGACGCAGGCTGGTGGTGGTGGTGGCGGCGGTGATCGCGATAAGCTTCAGGCGCCGAAGGGCAAACTGCCTAAGCTCGCCATGGAACAGATCGTACCCCCGATGGTGGTGGTGCGAAATGATAACCCCAAGCTGACCGCGGAGCCTACGGTGGTAGTTCCTCCCCAGATTCATCTGGAGTTGAACAATCTGCCCACTCTGGGCGATCCCATGTCGCACCTGCCTTCAGGTCCCCCCTCCAACGGTACCGGATCCGGCGGTGGGATCGGATCCGGAAGCGGTGGTGGTGTAGGTAGCGGAGAAGGCCCCGGTGTTGGCCCGGGTCGTGGCGGCGGAATCGGTGGTGGTGTGTTCCGGGTTGGCGGCGGAGTTTCTGCCCCCCGACCGGTCTTCACGCCCGATCCCGAGTATTCCGAAGAAGCTCGCAAAGCGAAGTATCAGGGAACCTGCGTACTTTGGCTGATTGTCGGCCCGGACGGCAAAACCCGAGACATCAGAGTTATGCAGACGTTGGGACTTGGCTTGGATGAAAAGGCGATCGAAGCCGTGAAGCAATGGAAGTTCGAACCGGCCATGAAAGACGGCAACCCGGTCGCCGTGCAGGTCAACGTCGAAGTCACTTTTCGGTTGTTTTGACGGAATTCAGCCCTTAGCGGAAGCGGCCCCGGGTAGTCGCCTACTCTTTTTCTTTTTGCAATCGCAGTTTTACTGGCTGCTGCCTTGACTCGCAGAAGTAATCTTGCTCTTGATGTGCATCGTCATATCGCACATTCCTGGTTGGCAGCCTTGGAGCGCCGTTATTACGGTCTGCGGGTGAAAAAGTGTGAGCTTCAGGGGTACAAAGAGACCGCAACAGCGAATTCCCAATACCATGATTGCTGACTTGAGTCAGACTTGAGTCCCGCTGGGCAAGAACGAGGGGGGCAGCTCGGCGCCCTTGTGCCCATGCGGATGTGGTGACAGCCATCACGCATTGGGGAAATCAGCAAGTCAGGTGCAGAATTGCGTTCGTGCCCTTGGTGTCCTGCTGCAACTCCTCAATAGCTTGGGCAGTGGGAACGATAAGCAGTTCGACCTTGCGGCGTTCGGCTTCACGCTTTACTTCTGTCATCACGGGCAACCTTCCGTAGGCCCCGGCACCAATTACCAGCCGGCGACACGTCCAAGGTATGTCCTCCTGCACGGACAGAGGGGTGTGTCCAAAATCGTCGCGGAATTTCTTAGATGGCTTTTTCTTGCGCTCGCGGATGTCTCCACCCTCAATCACCACGTCATGGTCGTAGATGGTGCCATCAATGCGGATCGAACCAAAGGAAAACTCCTGAATCTGCATTCGGACCTCCAGTGCTAGTCGATCTGCGTCAAGCGATCGCGTCTTCCCGCCATCATGCACTCTCTCTCTGAGATCGGATAGAAGGCTGGCATGCGCTGTTCGACCTCCTCGCTGCCGCAGTGCGGGCATACGACGGCGCCCTTCATATTCGGCGGGCGGCAGAGTTTTCGAGAAAGATTTCTTGCAGGCAGGGCAAATACTCGCACTCCACCATGTTGCCTCCATGCTAGGAAAACCCATAAGAGATTCTAGGCTTTGCGAGGAACCTGATTCAAATCGCATGGACGAGGGGAATTGCCAACGTGAGAATCGGTGTGGCGGTTTTGTTCTTTTTGTTCAGTGTCCGCTGGTCGGTTTGTTTGGCTGCCTGAAGTTTTGATGTCACAGGTTGTGTGCGTCCCAAGACGTTCGAATTTACGTGGGCATATCCCGCGTTTTGTTTTGTGCACGAGCTTCACGGGGAAGGGGGTGTGGTTGATAATGTCGATCGAGCCGCACCATCGAGCGCCGTTGCAAACCCGCAGATCGGCCATGAAACCCATGAAGCTCGCCTGTCCGTTAGCTGTCCAATAAGAGTTCCTTGCTGTTCCTTACCGGCTCCTTACAAGCAGTTAGAGGAGCCACCCGCGTCTGTGTTGCTGCTCGATGCGAGCGAGAGCGGCTGCAAAACACGTCCTTCATACCCATACTTAGAAATTGATAGTACCTCAGAAAGTCATTGTCATTGGCCCAGAGAACTGGGCTTTTCGCTGTCCAAACCTGAATGAACCGTGCGAGCAATCTCTGTCCCGCACGGTTGTGTTCGACAAATTTCGCACAAAGCACGACGCTGGTCATTACGAACTGAAATTCAAAAATCGGGAAATCGAGACCGGCCAGACCGGCCATTGCGATGTGGCGTGTAGTTTACCTTGTGCGTAGAATTCACCTATTTCTCGCTTGACTCCCATAGTTGCCGGGAGGAGAATCCATTCGAGCTATCCCAGACTTCGGGGCCGTTCCATTTTTGCTGGCAAGAAAGTTCTCCTCATCGATCCTCACCAGCCCACGCGCGACGTGCGTGCCAGCGTCCTGCGGAGTCAGGGCATCGAGGTTCACGTCGCTGAAAGCTCCTCGGCAGCGCGATGTTTGTGGCGACCGAAACTCTATGACTGGATATGGCTGGACACACGCAGAAACCTGCCCGAAGAGGCGCTCGCGTTTTATGAACAGATCAGCGAAGCAAGCCCCCGAGAGCACTTTGCGTTCCTGGTCGGACCGCCGAAGTACCTGTCTCTCGCTTGGCCCAAAGAGTTCAGAGCAGTGGAAAGTGGAAGCCAGCAGTGGAAAGAGACCGTGAATCGCTTGTCGGCCGTTGCCTGAAGCGGCTGCTCGTCTCATACGTTGAATACTACCAGCGGGATCGCACCCATTCCGGACTCCAGAAGCAGACTCCGGAAGGACGAGTGCTCGACGTTGCCCATGGTTCGGCCTGTCCTTCGCCAAAACTAGATCGCCCACTGGGCATTGACTTTTCAGCAGGATAAAAGGATAGAATCGAGCGGCATGCTCGCCTTCCTCCTGGGTCTGTTTCGCTTGGTTTTTCTGTTCGGCAAAGATCATCACGCGGTTGTCCTGGAGAATCTCGCCCTCCGCCAGCAAATTTCAATCTACAAACGAAAGCAGAAGCGTCCGCGATTAGTCGCGGGGGACCGGTGGTTCTGGATTGGACTCTCGACGGTGTGGAAGGATTGGCGGCAAGTTTTGTTGATGGTCCATCCCGACACGGTGGTACGTTGGCAACGCGAACGTTTCCGCCAGTACTGGACCCATCTGTCGAAGACACCGGGAAGAGCAGGCCGGCCCTCGATCAGCTGGGAGATCCGCGAGCTGATTCAAACGATGGCGCTGGCGAACTCCACGTGGCGGGCACCGCGGATTCACGGAGAACTTCAGAAACTCGGAATTGTGATTTCGGAGCGGACCGTGTCCCGTGTCCTGCGAACCATCCAACGACCTCCGTCGCAAACTTGGAGAACCTTCCTGCGGAATCATATCGGCGAGGTCGTCGCGATTGACTTCTTTACCATACCGACGATCCGATTACGGGTCTTGTTTGTGTTTCTCGTCATGGAGCATAAGAGGAGACGAGTGCTGCACTTCGGCGTCACCGAACATCCCACAGCCGAGTGGACGGCGCAGCAAGTCGTGGAGGCCTTCTCTGATCGTGACGCCAAGCACTATCTGATCCGGGATCGTGATTCAATTTTGAAGCCGTTTCCCAGCGCGCAGCACCTGGCATCATGGGCGGCGTTGTGTCCGGGCAATCATGAAAGCGCCGGCAAGCGGAAATCCGGCAAGACCCGCGACGGCAATAAGTGGTTGCGGCGTTCCCTTTGCCAGGCCGCATGGGCGGCGGCTCGAACCAAAGACTGCTATCTGTCGGCCCAGTTCAAGCGCCTGGCCGCCCGCCGGGGGATGAAACGGGCATTGATGGCCGTGGCTCATAGCATGCTTATCATCGGCTATCACATTCTGAAGGCCGGTCACGGCTACCGCGAGCTCGGAGGCAACTATGTGGAACAAATCAACAAAGACCAGCTGCGGCGCTACTTTACCAAGCGGCTAGAGCGACTCGGGCTGCGAGTCACGCTTGAACCACTTACTGCAGCGGCCTGATTACGTTCCCCCCGTATTTTCGAAGGAGGTGTGATCCAGATCACCACTCTAGATATCGCAGCTCACGGACAGAGGTTTATCGCAGGCCCATTCTGAGTTGCAGCGGGAGGGGCACTATGGCGTGGGCGCACTACTTGGGCTATCTTTTAGCTGCGTTTTATACGGTGATCGGGGGGGGCATCCTCTGGAGGGTGTCCAAGCCAAGTTGCCGAATTTGCGTTCACCGGGGCTATTG
>Ga0335077_10001673_pt1 | contig 26386 bp, 23 predicted proteins | sample Lox_Sample_31_FD_207151 | JGI IMG/M metagenome (GOLD analysis project Ga0335077, IMG submission 207151) | Soil microbial communities from Loxahatchee National Wildlife Refuge, Florida, United States - Lox_Sample_3.1 | ecosystem: Environmental > Terrestrial > Soil > Wetlands | place: USA... | reverse complement strand
AATTCGGGGTGAAAATCGCAGCCTATAATGATCATGATGTTGGCTCCTTCCCCGAACCTTGGCTTTTGACAACACCAACTTACTCGGTCGGAGCCAACGTCGTCATGAAATCAAGCGGAGTGAGGTCGCCGTTGGCGACCGAACGGAGTCGAAGGACCCCTATAAGCGCAGGATGATAGGAGCAAGAAGTTGTTGCGGGAGTGTTGCCAGTATAGGGGTCCCTCGACTCCTCGGCGTCCCGCTGCGCGGGACGGCCTCGTCGCTCGAGATGACAGTGGAAAAAGGGTAGCCCGCCACGATGTTGCACGGTACACTTTCGCTGCAGTTGCTCTAGAATCGGTGGGCAATTATGGGAATTCGAAAATTCCTTTTCGGGGAGGACGACGAGCCGGCGGGGGAGCGGGCGCTCGCGCCGACGCCCGACGCGGTGCGAGATGCGGTGCCTGAGCGTGCGTTGCAGCTCATCGCCGAGAACAAACGTGCCAAGGCAAAGTTTCTCGACCTCGGTAATTGCGGGCTGACCAGGGTCCCCGACGAAATCCGCGAACTGGTCTGGCTGGAGTCGGTGACGTTTGCCAGCGAATGGGAGGAATGGGACGGTCAGGAGTGGCAATACAAACGGAGCGGGAATACCGGAGAGAGCAATGGGCACCTGGCCGATCTCGCCCCGCTGGCCGGGCTCACCGCCCTGCAGTCGCTTTATGTCGGGGGCACGCAGGTCAGCGATCTCGCCCCGCTGGCCGGCCTCACCGCCCTGCGGTCGCTCAATGTCTACAACACGCAGGTCAGCGATCTCGCCCCGCTGGCCGGGCTCACCGCCCTGCAGTCGCTTGTCCTCTACAGCACGCAGGTCAACGATCTCGCCCCGCTGGCCGGCCTCACCGCCCTGCGGTCGCTTTATGTCGCGGGCACGCAGGTCAGCGATCTCGCCCCACTCCTCGCCCTCATCCGTCGTGGTCTTCCGGTGAAGTGGAGTTCGGCATTGTATGAGCGTGCCGGCATCTACGTCGAAGACTGCCCCCTTACCAATCCGCCGCCTGAGATCGTGCAGCAGGGCAACGAGGCCATCCTCAACTATTTCGCTGAGCGGGAGAAAGGCGGGGTTGATCATCTTTATGAAGCCAAAATGCTCATCCTGGGCGAGGGCGGTGCCGGCAAGACCAGTCTGCTGCGGCGCTTGTATCATCCCGAGCAGCCGATGCCCACGGAGAGCGAAACAACCCGGGGCATCGCTATCGAGCCGCAGGAATTCAAGATGAAGGACGGGCGGCCCTTCCGCCTCAACGTTTGGGACTTCGGCGGCCAGCAGATCTATCACGCCACTCACCAGTTTTTTCTCACCCGCCGCTCGCTCTATGTGCTGGTGGATGACACTCGCAAAGACTACAAATCGGTATCGGACGAAGGATTCAAGTACTGGCTGGAGCTGATTGATGTCTTTGGCGGGCACAGCCCTACCCTGATCTTCCAGAATGAGAAGGATGGCCGCAGCAAGCAGATTGACTTCGAAGGCATCAAGCGGCTTTATACCAACGTGGAGGAACGCTATTCGGGCGATTTGCGGAAGGCCGGCGCAGCCGACAAAATGCGCGATGGCATTGAGTATCAGGCCAGCCATCTGCCCCATATCGGCGAGGAAGTGCCCGCGCGCTGGCTGCAGGTGCGGGCCGAGCTCGAGCAGCTCGCAGCCAAAGAGCCTTACGTCCCCGTGGAGAAGTATTTCGAGATTTACGGCAAGCACATCGAGTTTGACCAGAGCAAAGCGCGGCTGCTCAGCCGTTACCTGCACGATCTCGGCGTCTTTCTGCATTTTCAGGATGATCCTCTGCTCGATCGCACCGTCATCCTGCAAAACGAGTGGGCTACTAAAGCAGTGTTTCGCGTCCTTGACGATGAGACCGTTAAGAAGAAGCTGGGCCGCTTCAACCGTGAGGATTGCTCACGGCTGTGGACGGGGCCCGCTTACGCGCGGATGCACCTGGAGTTGCTGGCTCTGATGAAGAACTTCGAGCTTTGCTACGAGTTACCGGACAGCAGGCCTGCCACGTGGCTTGTTCCTCAGATGCTGCCGCCTGCGAAACCGGGTGCGCTCGCTGATTGGGGCAAGGCCGAGGATCTGGTATTGCGTTACAAGTATGACTTTCTGCCCAAGGGTATGATCAGCCGCCTGACGGTCAGGCAACACCGGTTTGTGCTCAATCCGGATAGAGCCTGGATCAGTGGCGTATTGTTCGAGCGCGGCAACAGCTCATTGCTTGCCGAAATACTGGCGAACAGCGAGATTGAATTGCGCGCCCGTGGGCCGGAAGCTAAAGCGCTGCTCAGCGTCATCGCTGCGGATCTCGATGCTCTGAATGACTCATTTCAGGGTCTAAAGGATAAGGTTGACAAGCGCATCCCGTGCAACTGCGAACTTTGTCGTACGAGGTCCAAGCCCGGGTTTTTCGAGCAAAAAGAGTTGCTCGGGTGCAAGGAGCACAACGTCCAAGAAGTGCTGTGCCACGTCAGCTACAAATATGTGCACGTGCTGGAACTGCTGGAAGGCATCAAGCTTGGCAAACTTCCGGACTGGGCAAAGGAGGCTCCGCCTTCCCAAACGTTGCGCAAAATTCGCATCTTTCTCGCCTCCTCCAAAGAGTTGGAGGGAGAGCGAAACGAATTTGATCGCTACTTTCGGGAGCGGAACGATCTATTCGTTGACAAAGGCGTCTATCTGGAAGTCGTCCGATGGGAAAACTTTCTTGACGCCATGTCGGAAACTCGCCTGCAGGACGAGTACAACGAGGCGATCCGCAACTGCGACGTCTTCGTCTCCTTGTTCTTCACTAAGACCGGCAAGTTCACGGAAGAAGAGTTTGATGTTGCGCATAGCCAGTTCAAGAGCACCGGTAAACCACTCATCTATACCTTCTTCAAGAATGCTGACATCAAAACCGGCAGCGCGCGCGAGAAGGACCTCAAATCATTGTGGGCTTTTCAGAAAAAGCTTGACAGGCTCGGGCACTTCCGTACTGGCTACGACAGCATCGAACACCTGAAGCGCCAGTTCGGCGACCAGCTCGACAAGATTCTGGAGCAAATTCGGGGCTAGTGTTGCGCTGGAGGTTTCGAAACTTGGACCGGTTCCCGAAGGTAGTGAGGTCTTGATGCTTGGCCGTCGTCTAGTACCCCAGCGCAGCGGCGGCGCGGAAGCAGCGCTGGGCTTCGGCTTCATTGCCCAACGCGCGCCAGGCGTAGCCCATGTTGCTGTAGGCGCGCGCCTTCAGGTTGGGGTCGAGAGTGGCGTCGATGACGCGCTGGTAGGCGGCGATGGCCTCGGGCAGATTGCCCTGCGACTGGGCGTAGCGCCCGAGGTACATGTTGGCCAGCGGGTCGCGCGGAACGATGGCAGTGGCTGCGCGGAAGTGCTCCATGGCGCGGCCGACCTCGCCGCGTTGCACCAGCGCTGCGCCCAGGTCAACTTCGGCGAGGTAGTTGTCGCGGGTGATCTCGAGAGTGTGAGTCCAGAGGGCGACGCTGTCGTGCCAGTGCTCAAGCTGGCGGCGCGTGACGACGGACAGCGCCAGCAGCACCGCAATGCCCGCCGCGGCTTGTGCCTTGGCGGGAATGTGGCGCTGGTCGGCCCAGTTGCTGATGCCCCACACGAACATGAGGAACAGTCCGATGAACGGTAGATAAGCGTAGCGGTCGGCCATGGCCTGTTCGCCCACCTGGATGATGCCGATCATGGGCAGCAGAGTGATGAGGAACCAGAGCCAGCCAACAAGGACCGCTCTTCGCCATTCGCTATTCGCAATTCGCTGTTGGCTATTTGCTGTTTCACTCTTCTGGCGAAAAGCGAAGAGCGAAAGGCGAAAGGCGAAAAGCGTGACACAGAGCAGGAACGCCGCGCACACAATCACCTGCCAGGTTGTCAGTTCGACCTGCGGATGCGGGTAGAAGAGCGCCAGGTGTCTGGGCCAGACCGCCCGCTTGATGTAGCGCACGTAGGAGAGCAAGGCGTTGGCGAGCCGCATGGAGAGCGGCAGGTAGCGCATCGCCTGACCGGCGCTGTGCGCCAGCAGCGTGATCCAGGCGCTTGCGGCGGCGAGGGCGAAGAGCGGGAGCTTCTCCCGGAAGAGCCGGGAGAAGTTCGCGGAGGTCATTCGTTGCAGCGGCCAGTAGTCCCACAGGAGCAGGACGAGCGGCAGAGTGATGATCTGCGGCTTGGCCATGAGGCCGAGGGCGAATAGGAGCATAACGACCAGGTAGCGAAGGAAAGACAGTTTCGAGTTTCGAGTTTCCAGTTTCGAGTTCGCATACCAGCGATACGCGCCCAGAGCGAGCAGGAAAAACGCCATGCTGAGCAGGTTCTTGCGCTCGGCGACCCACGCAACGGACTCCACGTTGATGGGATGCAGCGCGAAGAGTGCAGCCACCATCGCGCTGCGGCCGGCGGAAGCGGTTGCGCGCCACAGCACCCAAAAGAGCAGGACAACGTTCAACGTGTGCAGCAGAAGATTGACAACGTGCGGCCCCGCTGGGTTGAGGCCGAAGAGCTGGACGTCGAGCGCGTGCGAGAGCCAGGTGAGCGGATGCCAGTTGGCGGTGCCGTGCGTGACGAAGGCCCACTGCACCGTGTCCCACTCCAGGCCCGATTGCACGTGGACGTTCTGGGTCACGTAAAGGTCGTCATCGTAGTTGATGAACGGCAGAAACCTTACCGGGTAATAGACAGCAAGGGTGACGATGGCAAGCGCGACCGCCAGGAGGAGCGGTTGTCGTTGCGGACTCGCCGATGTCAAGCGCGCCTCCGAGGGTTACTGCTGCTTCACACCTTGCGCTTCAGGGTTCGTGCTTCCCAGCTCGATGTAGGCCTTTTGCAGGCCTTCGGAGGCCTTGGACCTCAGCACCTCCGGAGCGCGCGGCGAGCGCAGCACTTGCTGGTAGTACTCGATAGCGTCGCGGGGATGACCAGCGTACATGTGCCAGTTGGCGATGTTGAGGTTGCTGATCGGATCGTTGGGATTCAACTCCAGCGCGCGGCGGTAGTGCTCCAGGGCCAGATCGCCCTTGCCCAGTTCCAGCGTCACACCGCCGAGCATGTCTTCCGCCATCCAGTTGCCGCTGGTAGTTTCTGCGGCGTGCTCCCACAGCGCGAGGCTGTTGCGCCAGTACCAGAGCTGCTGATGCGCGACCGCGGCCAGCGCTACCAGGAGCGCAATACCCGCTACCGCGAGCCAAGTGGAGGAGCTGTGACCTTCTTTGACCCACTCCTCGCCGACGCGGCTCGCCGCGGCCGGCTGGAAGTACGCCAAGCCCCAGCAGAACATGAGGAACAGGCCGATGAACGGCAGATAGGCATAACGATCGGCCATCGCCTGCGCGCCCACCTGCACTACGCCGCTCATCGGGACCATCGTGCCCAGGAACCAGAACCATCCCACCAGGAAATAGCGCCGACGGGAGGCGATAACCAGCGCAGTAATGGCCAGCAGAACGACCAGCGCCCCAGCGACCTGCCACAACGGCAGCGGCGTTTCCGGATGAGGATAGTAAACCGCAAGGTGAGCCGGCCAAACCGCTTTGACGAGATAACGCACGTAGGAGACGATGGCGTTCTCCAGGCGGAGGGAAAACGGGAAACGGTTGAAGACGCCGTTGAGCGCGCCAGTCGAACCCTGCGCTTTGAGCGTGAGTACGGCGCTGGCAGCGGAGAGCGCGAACAGCGGCAGCTTCTCGACGATGAGCCAGGTCAAGCTTCTCGCAGGAAGCGCTTCAGTCTGCGACAGTCCGGACGAACCGTCTTGCGGCGGGAACATCCGCTGCAGCGGCCAGTAGTCCCACAACAGGAGCACGAACGGGAAAGTAATGGCTTGCGGCTTGGCCATCAAGGCGAGGGCATAGAACAGCATGACCAGGAGATAACGGCCGAAAGGCAGTTTCAAGGTTCGAGTTTCAAGGTTCGAGCTCGTCAACTGCCTTCCCGAGTCCGCACTTCCTTGTGGTGCAGACTCGAAACTAACTCGAAACTTGAAACTGCCTTCCGCGTACCAGCGGTAGGCGCCAAGAGCGAGCAGGAAGAAGAACATGCTGAGGACGTTCTTGCGCTCCGAGATCCAAGCTACCGACTCAACGTTTATCGGGTGGAAGGCGAACAGCCCTGCCACCATGAAGCTGCGGCCGGCGTAGCCTGTCGCTCGCCACAGCACCCAGAAGAGCAGCGCCGCGTTCAGCGCGTGGAACAGGACGTTGGTGTCGTGATGTCCGCCGGGATCGAGCTTGAAGAACTGATAATCCAAGGCGTGGGACATCCAGGTGAGCGGATGCCAATTCGAGGAGTAGAACGTGGTCATAGACCACTGCACCGTGTCCCAGTCGAGGCCGGTCTGGATCTGGAAGTTGCGGATGATGTAATCGCGGTCGTCGAAGTTGATGAAGGGGTAATGCTTGACTGAATGGTAAAGGACGATGGTGGCGACGATGAGCAACAGAGCCAGGAAAAAGCCCCGGCGTTCCGGCCGGGTCCTGGGTTCGGGCCGGGAGGCAGTGGCTGGCTCGGTGCTGGAAACAGAGGTCAATACGCTCTCCTCATCTACTACTCTATCGCGGGACGACTCGTACCATGTAGTAGCGTTCGTTGGGGACAGGGCCGATGGCGAAGGGCAACGGTCCCCAGACGGAGGAGTAGAATCCGGCTCCGACGTCGGGACTGATGGTTGCCATGCGGGAGTGCACTTCGATTTCGACGGTTCTGAGCGGGCTGGTCGCTTCGACGATTTTGAAGCGGTTGGTGTTGTTCACCGGTATCACGATGATGTCTCCGGGATGGGAGCCGGGTTCACCTTGCTCGAGCGGACGAGCGCCGAACGCCTCCATGTAGTACTGAAATCCCCAGTGGCCCTGGAACTCGACGGCCCCATAGTCGTTGCGGGTTTGTTGGTGAACGTAGTTGGCCGCCATTCGTGCCGTGTTGGCCAGGGCTGCGTCTCCATAAGCCACCCACAGGGAAACCGCACCCGACACGATGAGAGCGGCCGACGTTGCCCATACTGTAGGTGGCCGTTGCCCCTGGTCAAGGCGCCGCGCGATGAGAATTGCGACCGCGGGAACAATAGGCAGCAGAGAGCGGGCATTCACCGTCCAGTTCACGACCGCGGAAAAGTAGAGAGTACCGGCAATCCAGAGCAGCAGGAGCAGCGAAGCAGCGTCTTTGCGCCTGGCGAAGTCGGCGATGGCCAGCGCCGCGAGGCAGGTGCCGCCCGCAAGAAAGAAAAACACCTGAACACTGACCCATCCCCAGTGGTTCAGGACAAAGTTGTGGTCGAGATAGATGGAGCCGGGGTTGATCCAACCATTGAAGAACGCAAAAGCCAGCAGCACGCTCAGCAGGCCGCCGGCGAGGAGCTGAACGCGAGTCCAGAGCAGCGGGACGAAGGTCAGCGCCGGCAAAGTGCAGCCACCGGCAAAGGCCAGGCCCACAAGCGCTGCGCTAAGACGCGGGATGCGATCGCGGTCCATCATGTGCCGGCCGTGAGTGTAGTAAATCCCATACGCGAGCAGACCCTGCCCATAGAGAGCACGCGACCAAAGTTCGTAGGCTCCCAGTGCGACCATCGGCAGCAGCAGGTAGAAAATCCAGCTTCCCAGGCTGCGTTTCCGCACCAGGGAATAAACCAGGAGCAATGGGATCAGCGACACGCCAAAGTATTTGGTCAGGGCACAGGCGGAAATCAGGAGGCTGGAGATGGCCAGGCTTCGTGGCTTGACGGGCTCATCCAGACCTTCGATCCAGAATATGGTTGCCCAAACCCAGAAGGCCAACATCATTACGTCGCACATGACGCCGGTAGCCGAGACCAGGAAACCTGGCGTGAGCAGAGTTGCGGCTGCGGCCAGCAAAGGCTGCTGAGTAAAACGCAGCGCGAGCTGATAGACGCCAAGTATCGCGACCACCGCCGGCAACACAAACGCGAGGTGCAAGGTCCGTTCTCTCCATCCGGCAACGGAGCCAACCGCTGCCATGTAGTAGCTGGCCAGCGGCGGATTCTGCATCACGCGAGACATGGGCTGCTCGTATTCGAACCAGACGATGCGGAATCCGTAGGGGTCGAATGGATGCTTGACAATCTGCTGGGCCGCGCGGAGGAACAGCGGGTCGTCGGCGTGAAACGCCTTGCCGGAAAACGGAAGGAGGCAGATGAGCGTGAGCAGAATGAGCGAGGTCTGCGGCCAGCGTGAGATCGAGTCGAAAGTCGGAGCGGAGAACGCCACAGGTGTCCTTAGTGCTCCAGTCGGGCGGCGGCCGCGAGACACTCTTGGGCGCGAGCGGCATCGCCAAGATCGGTATAGGCGCGGGCAAGATTGTTGAGAGCAGCGACCTTCAGCTTCGCGTCGTGCGACCTGGTAATGGCGATCTTGAAATGAGTCACCGCCTCTGACAGGTTGCCGTGCTTCTGCTCGTACAGCGCGAGGTTCATGTTGCTGACCGGATCGTTGGGGTAAATTGCCACCGCCCGCGCGAGATGCGCCGCGCCTTCCTCTTCCCGGCCCTCGCTCAACAGCAATTTGCCAAGATTGTTTTCCGCCAGCCAATTGGGACCCGTGACCTGCAAGGTATGGGTCCACAGGCTGACGTTGTCGCTCCAGTAGCTGAGTTGGCGATGGGTGAGCGTCGCCAAGACTAGCAGGAGTGCCAGGCTAAGAGCGGTGAGCCAACGCTTCGACGCTGCGGTGCGTGCGGCGAGGAGGTCGGGCACTCCCCAGCAGAGCATGATGAACAGTCCGATGAACGGCAGATAGGCGTAGCGGTCGGCAATGCCCTGCATGCCCTTGTAGCCGACGGGCTGAAGGCCGAGCATTGGTACCAGCGTACCAATGAACCACAGCCATCCGACAAGGAGATAACGGCGGCTTCTCATCTCGAAGACCAGAGCCGTGATTGCAACGAGCAGGAACAGCGAGACATATGCGTACCACGGCCGCAGCACATTGCCGGGATGGGGATAGAACACTCCGAGATGCGCAGGCCAAAATGCGTGCCTCAGATACTGCAAGTAGGAAACGATGGCGAACTCGACGCGAATGTGCCGCGGATAAAGGATCTTCTCAGTGTCAGTGCGGGCCGCAGCCATGGTGATGAGCGCGCTCGCAGCAGAGAGCCCGAATAACGGGAGCTTTTCCAGCAGCAGTGAGGAAAGGCTTCTCGTCGGAATCCCGCCCAGGGATGGATCAGCAGGCCCTTCGGCGTTAAGGGGCATTCGCTGCAGGGGCCAGTAATCCCATAGCAGCAGCACAAAGGGGAAGGTGATGACCTGCGGTTTGGAGAGCAGTCCCAGGGCGAAGAGCAGGGAGACGACGACGTATCGATCGACCCTGGGTCTAAGCGCGTACCAGCGACAGGCCGCGAGCGCCAGCAGGAAGAAGAACATGCTGAGAACGTTCTTGCGCTCCGCGATCCACGCCACAGATTCAACGTTGACAGGGTGCAGCGCAAACAGCGCCGCCACCATGGCGCTGCGGCCGGCGTAGCCTGTCGCCGCCTGCAGCACCCAGAACAACAGTACGACGTTGATGGTGTGCAGCAGCAGGTTGGTGTCGTGGTGCCCTTCCGGTGAGAGACCGAACCATTGGCAATCGAGCGCGTGCGACAGCCAGGTCAGCGGATGCCACGTGCCGACCTCAAACGTAGTGAACGCCCATTTCATGGTGAGCCAGGTCAGGCCGGCCTGGACCTGGTCGTTCTCCGTGACATAGAGGCTGTCATCGTAGTTGAGAAACGGGTGGCTGTGCACCGGGTAATACAGTGCGAGGGTTGCGAGCGCGAGCAGCAAGCCAAGCAGCAAGGTGTGCTTTTGCGGCGTGACAACCAGGCTAGACCGAGCCTGGCCGGGAGCGCCTACTACCGATGTCACCTGTCCTCCGGAAGGGAGGAGTATAGCCGATTCATTCGTGGCTCCCCACCAGAACCACGCGGCTTGCGCTCTGGGGAACTGCGACTGGTTCCTGCCAAGTCCATTGCGCGCCCAGGATGTCATGCGCAGTTGTAAATTGTCCTGCACCGATGAGCAGGCACAGCCTTCCGCCAGGCGCGACTAGCTGGGCTGCGACCGGCAGCGCGCGCTCGGACTGCTCTACCGCGCGTAGAGTGACGAGGTCGGCGGTTTTTCCCCAATGCTCCGCGCGTCCGCAGAAAACTTCGGCGCTCTCCAGTTGGAGCGTCCGGATGACCTCACGCAGGAATGTAGCTTTCTTGTTCTGCGACTCGATCAAAGTGAGCGTGAGTACCGGAGCGAACAGCTTGATGGGAATTCCCGGGAAGCCCGCGCCTGAGCCGACATCGGCGAGGGTGTGAGGCTTCGCTGCATTGTTACCCAGTAAGACCTGCGCGGTGAATAGCGACTCGCCAAAGTGGCGAGTAATGATCTGCTCGGGCTCGCGCACAGCGGTCAGGTTGACGCGCGCGTTCCAGCGAAGCAGGAGGTCGAGGTAGAGCTGTAATTGCCCTAGCATTCGCGTCGACAGCATGGTGTGGGTCGTGAAAGGGCGCAAAAGCTCAGCAATGCGGGCGGTCTCCATTGGCCCATTCATTATGGAGTACGGGCGAGTCGCCGTGTTCTGGGAAGCGGTGGTTGCGATATCCTTCCGGTATAGGGGTCCTTCGACTCCTCGGTCGTCCGCTATGGCGGACGGCCTCGTCGCTCAGGATGCCAGGTGTGGTTGTGCAACGGAAAAATTCAAAAGTTGATGTTGGAGAGTCGGCCGCCAGCCGGCGTGATGTGGCACCGCGTGCTCGGACCGCCCTTCTCGCCCGATTACGTTCTCAGCCTGTAATACGAACAGGCCGCTGGACGCGCGACGAGCTATATGAGGGTGAGAAATGAGAGTGCTTTTTCATCTCGCAATGCAAACTGCAGGGACTGACACATCTGCAATACCGGCATGACCACAGAGAAAACCTTCTCCGGCATTACCCTTCACGGCTTTCCCGTGCGGATTGAACTGCAGTGGCCGTTCCATCGCTCCGAGGGCGGCAGCGACTGGTACGTGGTGCACGGGACGGTGCGCCTGGCCGACGGCGGACCGCTGCATGCCGACATTGCGCTCAACCTGGCACAGACCATCAGAGAGGTGCTGCCATCGCTCGACAGCGACCTGGCGTTCTGGGTGGCCATCAATACCGCGCGCAAGGCACTCGATGACAAGCAGCTGGAACTGCTGAAATCGGGCAAGCGGCAGCCGGTTCCGGTATCGAGCCGAAGCTATAGCATTCGGCATCAGCACTTCACCTTCTGGAACGCGACGCCGCAGGAGCTGGAGGAGTTCGTCGCGCGCAAGGTTTTCTGGCTAAGCGGCAGCGCATGCGAGCCGGTGATGATCAGCGACCCCTGCGACGCGCAGTATCTGGGTGCTGCCGATCCCAATATGGCGGACAAGCTGGTTGCTGCGGCGCAGGACCTGGCCAAACGTGGCATGGTCGAGCTGGCGGGAGACTCTGCGCTCGCGACTGACGGCCTGCTGGCGCGAACGCCAGAGTTTGTCGCAGCGAAAGATCATGCACTGGAAGAGCTGCATCTCAAGCACGCGTTTGAGCGAGGATAAAGAACTCCCTAGTCCAACTCGGCGAAAATCGGGTTGAGGTCGACGCTGATGGGAGAATTCTCGACCTTGAAGGCCATGGTTTCGATCCAGCTCGCGGCTGAACAGTCATAGCCGCAACGGGTCCTGGGATCCACAACCCAGATGTGCGCGATTCCCATCTGACGGTAGTCTGCGAACCGTTGCTGGTAGCGCGACACGCGATCCTCGGGCGAAAGCACTTCGATGACCGCTATTGGAGGCCGCTGCAATATCTGCTCGGCTGGCTCACTGCGTGAAATCAAGGCGAGGTCGGCGACTCGAAAGCGGGTCGGTGTAACCTGCATTCGAATCTCGGGAAGGGCGCGGATGTTCCATTCCTTGCTGTGATCGCGAAACCACTGGATGAGCGCGCCTTGTACTTCTGCATGATCTAGCTCTCCCAAGTTTCTCTCCTGGAGTTCACCATCCACATAGTCGCAATCCGGGCTGTAGCTGGTGTGCAGATAATCGTGGATTGAGACTGGCGCTTGTGTTGCGGTTGACATTCAAATGCCTCAACGATGGCGTTATTGTAGCGTCATTCTCGCTATCCTGCTCGGAATGCTCGCCACGAAGTGAACATCCCCACAAGCCACGCGAAACAGGCCGTTTACATCATCAACAACTTTTGACACGAACCTGACGCCCCCCTGACAACGTCGGCTTCACCGATCCGTAGGCTGTCACAAGTCGAACTCGCCGTGCGGGTAGGACGGGGGAATCATGCGGGTCCTCAAGAGCACGAAATCCATTGCGATGGCGCTGACGATGCTGCTCGCCTCGCACTGCGCGTTTGCGCTGCTGGAAAGCGATGGCGCACCTGCACCGAAGAAAGTTGGGAGGCAACTGGGTCCGGGGACACCGGTCACGGGCGAAAGCTGGCTTGTTCATCTGAACCGGCCATTCAACCAGACCAGCATGGGCAAGACGGGACGCTTAGGCCCGCCAGCTCCCGCTCTGGGAGAGGAAGCTGCTCATTGGTTGCCGACGGAGGCGTTCAGCATCACAGCGCAGAACGCAACGCTCCACGGAGCGGACATCTATCGCTTCAATTGCCAGGGATGCCACGGGGAATCGGGCCAGGGCGCGCCGCCGGAGATCAACTCCGTGATCAATCCGGTGCGGGCCACGTCCGTCGCGCTCGTGATGGAGCGCATGAAGGCCACCGGCATGGACATCAGCCGGGCGGACGCGGTGAAGCTGGCGCAGCAGGCCAACGTCGCCTTGCTGCAACGGCTGCACAGCGGCGGCCAGAGCATGCCGCCGTTTCCCCACCTGGATGAAGCGGAAGTTCAGGCCCTGGTCGCCTATTTGAAGCAACTCGCCGGCGTCCCGGGTGCGGAGGGGCAACAAATCGCGGTGACTGAATCGCCCCTCCGCGTCGGCGAGCACATTGTGAAGGCCACATGCCACACCTGTCACAGCGCAACCGGAGCCGATCCCACTCCCAGCCAGATCGAGGATGGAGCGATTCCGCCGCTGAGTGTTCTCACGGCGCGCAAGAGCCAGCCGGAGTTCATCCGCAAGGTCACGCACGGCGCGCCAATACTCATGGGCACGCCGCCCATGCTGTATCGCGGCAGAATGCCGGTCTTCTACTACCTGAGCGAGCAGGAAGCCGCAGATGTGTACCTGTACCTGACGACTGATCCGCCGTCGGAATCGGACGATCGCGCGACGGTCATCGCGCTCTCGCAGCAAGGTCCGGCGGCAGGAGGAGGAGCACCGCCACAGGCTGGGGGCAAGCCGTTCATCTCGACCGGCGCGCTGGTGGAACGACCGCAGCCCACCAAAGACACAACCTTGCAAACCATCATCCTGCTGTCGGTTGTGGGATCGCTGGTCTTCCTACTGCTGGCAGGAGGCGTGGGCTTCACCATGCGTGAGTTGCAAAGGCTATCCGCAGCAGGGGCAAACGGTCCGATGGTTCGCAATCGCGGCATAAGAGAGGCCGTAGCTCGGCCAACGGGGGCGATGGGCCGAGGCGTAGCCCCAATATCATTCGGCGATGTCAAGAGGTAAATGCCTTAACCGGCCAAAACCGGAATGGAGGACAACAGCGATGTCACATAACCATGATCTCAGGGTCTCCACGTCAGCCGTTCGCATCTTCGTGCTCGTCTTGCCGCTACTGTTGACGGGCACCAGCCACGCGATTCCTGCCTTTGCGCGCATGTACGGCACCAGTTGCAGCACGTGCCACATTGACTTCCCTAAGCTCAATGATTTTGGGAAGGCGTTCAAAGACGCCGGATTCAAGTTCCCCAAAGACGACGAATCGATGTTGAAGATTCCGCCGGTGATGCTGGGCGCGCCGGCCAACAAAGAACTGTGGCCAAAAGCCATCTGGCCGGGAACGATTCCGGGCATTCCGCCCATCGGCCTGCAGATGACCAACTACTTCCAGTACACCGGCAGCAGCAGCGGAAAGTTCGCCTCGCTGACTCCGGCGGGGACGCTGCCGCCGTTCGTTCCGAGGACAGACTTCGAGACCGGGCTGTTCAGCCTGTTCACCGCCGGAAATTTCGGCAGTGACATTGCGTTCTGGGTTGACAACGACATCAGCGTCGGCGGAGCCAACGCCAACGCGGGCTTGGGAGATGCGTATCTGAAGTTTGTCAATATCGGTCGCCTGCTGAAACTGCCGAAGAACTCCCTGAATCTGCGGGTGGGCCAGTTTGAGCTCGAGCTCCCGTTCACCCAGTCCAAGTCAATCTGGATCAGCCCCTACGACATCTACACGCAATCCAACATCGGCGCGATGAACGCGCTGATTCCCTTGCAGCAGTTCGTCAACAATCAGTTCACTATGGACGCAGCGGCACAGGGAATCGAGTTCAGCGGCGGCTTGCATACCGGCGGCTATAACTACTCAGTCGCCATCATCAACCAGACCACCAACGGCGTGGGGCAGGATTCGAATCCGGGCAGCCCGTACGTCCCGCAAGCTACCGGTAGCAATAATGGCGGCGTTGGTGTCGGCTCCGATGCAAACTTCAAGGACATCTACGCCACCTTCAACTATCGCTTCAATCTGGAGCGCGACAAGCAGAGCCGTGAAGCGATACAAGCCGCTGGTCCGACGGGGCCGCACGACCACACTTATCTCAACTTCGGCACGTTCTACTTCTATGGACGTTCGGTGCAGCGGCTGCTAGGCGCAACTGCGGATGGAATCGCGACAGTAGTGACGGCGCGCGAGCCCTTTTATCGCGTGGGCGGCAACATGACCTTCAACTATCGCTGCTGCCTGCAGTTCAACGCGCTATACATGTACGGGCACGATTACAATCTGCTACCTATTGACGCCAACGGAAATCTGATTCCCTTGCAGAGCCTGAACGAGGCCGTGCCTGTGGCATTCATTCACAGCACGCCAGCCACGTTCGCCGGAGGGTTTGCAGATGTCGAATGGCTCGCCTATCCGTGGATGTACGTCATGTTCCGCTACGACGGCGTGAACTCGACATCCGACCGTATCAACGGGCTGAGCACAAATCCGTCGTTCACCGGCGCTCCCTTTAATGCGCCTTTTGGTTCGACGCGTAATCGTTTCACGCCGGCGGTGCAGTTCCTTATCCATCCCAACATCAAGGCGTCGTTCGAGTACCAGTTCCGCCCGTCCCAGACGGTGGTGATAGCAACCAATCCGCTGACAGGATTGCCGGTGGCCCTGAATCCGTTCCACACCAATACGTTGGTGTTGGGGTTGACGTTCGCGTATTGACGGCGGCGTCACTTTAGGAGAAACAGAGTGTTCATGACACGCACGCTTTTCATTCTGCTGTTCATTGCTGAGCTGGTATCTACCGGCGTGGCCGGAACCATCGAGGGAAAAGTCTCGCCCGGTGACTCGGTCGTTTATGTTGACGCCATCCCCGGCAAGAGCTTTCCCGCTCCCACCCAGAAGCCGCTGATTGACCAGAAGAACCTGACGTTCCGCCCGCGCCTCCTGGTGGTAGAGGTTGGGACAACAGTCGAGTTTCAAAATGACGACTCGGTGCAACACAACGTCTTCTGGCCATCGGTAGGTGGCAACCGGAAGCTGGCACACAATCTCGGGACCTGGCCGCAAGGTGAAAAGCGTCCTTTCAAGTTCGACCAGCCGGGAGCTGTGCCGCTGCTGTGCAACGTTCACCCCGAAATGTCGGGCTACATCATCGTCAGTCCCACGCCGTACTTCGCGCAGACCGACGCCAGCGGGAACTACAAGATTGACAACGTTCCCGATGGCAAATACACGGTCGTGGCATGGCACGAAGGCATGAAGCAGACGAAGCCGGTAGAGGTCGCAGGAACCGGCAAAGCGGATTTTGCGCTCTCGAAGTGACGGAGACGAACAATGACAGCCACGAAGCTGGCCAAGACTCTGGCCCTGTTTGCGGTGCTCGGCGCAATCACCGCGCTGCGCGCGCAAGTTATTACGCCGGTGGAGCTGGCGGATCCAAAGGCGCAGCACCTGCAGCAGCGTTACTTGCAAAGCTTGATGGCCATCGGCACGGAGATTGAGGCCCACAAGTTTCCTTATCCCTTTTACTTCAGCCGCGTCCTCGATGTTGACTTGGCAAAGATGCAACTCGCGGACCAGCGGTCCATCCGTTTCGACTTCTACAAAGGTCAAACCGTGCTGGAGATCACCGGCAACTACTACGCTGCTTATTCCGCCGACCGCATGGATGCCTACGCCCGCCTGAAGGAAACTTTCCAGCAGGTGGTCATGCCGTTGCTGCAGGCCGAGGTCCCGCACTTTCCGGATGACACCTCGTTTTCCGCCTTTGCCATCGAAGTCTCTCATCATGTGCGGCGAAAGGTAATGGGCGTCAGCGCGGAGCAGCCTGAAAATGTGACTGTCATCATCCCCGTGACGGCAGCGCAAAACCTTGTGGATGCGAAGAGCGACGATCAGAAGCAGGCTGCCGTCTTGCAGGCACAAGTGTTCCTGAATAGCCAACCTTACTCGCTTTGGCTGCAGGAGGGCGCTCCCTCGGAGGATTGGAAGGAAAGGTATGCGCCACAACCTGCAACAGCAAAACAGCCGGTCGAAACGGCGCAGAGTGCGCCCAGCAGTTCCGTCTCTGCCAGTCTTATCAACGCCTCGGCATCGCCGATGCGCATTCTTACGCCGGAGTCGCTGGCGCTACTCCAGCGCCAGCATCAGGACTCGATTGACCGCATGGTGAAGGCCTTGGACAGCCAGGCGCATTTCTTCTCCTACGCATCGCCGACGTTTATCGGCTTTCGCCATGGCGCTTACCTGCAGCTTTCGTTCCGCACTGCACTCGACGCCGCACCTGCAAGTTCGCGCTACAAACTGGCCGCTTTGGCCTTCGACGAACATGTCGCACATCTCATCAGGCCGCTGCTGGACTACTTTCCTCCGGAAGTTGACTTCGACGGCATTGACTTCAGCACCACGATTCATACGGCCGAAGGATCACAATCTCAAGCAGTCGAGTTTTTCCTGCCTTATCGCATGATGCGTTGCTTCGCCACTTACGACTGCACTGGGCAGCAGCTGCTGGATTCGGGCACGATCGTGATCAACGGCGAGCGCTCGGCGCTCGATCTGCAGGTTGCCGAAGGTAAAAACTGAATTGTCGAAGCAGTGACGCTCTGGGATTTCACATTCTGAGATTTCACATTTGACGTCGGACGCCAGCGATGATATTTTGCCCATACACTGGAAAGGAGGTTGATCCAACATATGAAGATTGATGGTCCATGTAGTACCCCAAGTGAGGTGGCTGAGGCTTAGGGCTTCTGCTCTAAAACCTCGCACGACTCGAAAGCTGTCGAGTTGATTCGCTGGGCCCACCTGGAGTGGACAGCCTCAAGCCAATCCCAACAGCTAACCGGAAGGACCCGCTGGCGCAGGGCGCTGCGGGTCTTTTCTATTTCTCACCTTGGCTCGGGGTGAAGCCGTGCTCGCTGGAGCCAGTTGATCAGAAAAAGTGCGGCGATCAAGAAGAGCGGGCCCGATATCACCACAACCCAACTTGCATGCCTGCCCATGGTCAGCCAGTAGTACAGTCCCAGGAAAGTGAAAAGAACCGTCCCGATCCACTCCCAGCGCCACGCGAGCACCAAAACCGCCACGACGATCGCTGGCCACTTGAGGTGCATGACCAGGGCCAGCAGCAATCGCCAGCCGCTATAGCCCTCGTTGAAGACGTCCAGCGCAAAGAGGCCCAGGAACGCCACAAAGGCAATCGTGAGCACACGCGGCGTCCAGAACAAGATGCGGTTTGCAGCCGACGTCATCGCTCCCTCCTGAGGCCGCGACCCAGGGAATCAGTCAGGAGCATTGTTTCATCTGAACCTGCGCCAGTCGGTGATTGCGGTCACGCCCTCAGGTTCACTGTTGCGACGGCTGCGATGGCACACCATGCGGCCCGACGGGAGCTTCCCCCGGCTTCAACTTGCGGCAGCAGCCGTTGACCATGTCGCCTTCCGGCAGATTGACCTGGGCCGACCAGGGGAAGGTCTCCTTGCGCACGGGATCGGTGCACGAGGCTTTGCTGATCGTCGCCGACAGACCGTAACCGCTGACCGGAGCGAGATTGTTCTTCCGCTGCCAGACCCAAACTTTTTGGTCCGGCACCCAGAAAAAGCCGCCAAGAAAGTCGCGGTCCGGCTGGTTGATACCCAGGTAGCGCGCCCCCCAGGAGACGAACTGGATGCTCCAGTTCGGGCCGCTGCCCCAGCAAACCATGTCGGGAGGTTTCGGCGGCGGAGCCTGATTGGCCGGAGGCGGCGCCAGAGGGTTGGTGGTGGTTTGTTGCGCGACCGCCGAGAGTGCAGACAAGAAGAACAAGATGGCAATGGCGCGCGTAATCCAACGGATCATCAGAATCTCCTCGAAGAGGCAATCGTCGCCGCAAAGCGGGGCCGACGTCAACTGGTGATTTGAATCAACTGCCACCAGTTGCGGCGCGAGAAAACCTCGATCCCCCCCCACCCCTCTCTCTGATAGTTGTTCTTTATAATCAAGGGATTACGTAGGATTCTGTGCACTTTCCGATGCAACCTCTTGAGAGGTAAGCACTTATCGTATAGTATACCGAATAAAGGACTTAGCCAATCAATACCGCGCCTCATCACCGCGGTGAATTGGCACTCGCATTTGTCTTGCCGATAAGCTGTCAAAGAACTTTTCCGCGCTGCACACTAGGCGCTGTACTTCAGCGTACCGCTGTAGGTGGTACATGTAAATGGCACTAACATGGTATGTCGTCGGCCCGGCAGAATTCTTGAAAGTCAAGGTGCCGTTGGTTGCCGTATTCCTTTTCGGATGACCTGTTCGGTGAATTGGCGCAGTCTCATAGTGGGCAGGTCGTTCTCGCTGACCCATCGCACCTCACTGACGTCTGTCCCTGCCTTGGCCTCGCCCGAGAGTGGCCGGCACAGGTAGTCGATCAGCACATAGTGATACTCGGTCCGGCCTTCGGTGTCGGTGAAGATGCTGTCGAAGACGTCCAGCACTCCGCCCGGTTCGACCACCAGCCCGGTCTCCTCCAGCACCTCGCGGCGTATGCCGTCGCGGAGCTTCTCGCCCAGCTCAAGCATGCCGCCGGGAATCGACCACTCCCCCTTCAGCGGCTCGGAATCGCGGCGGACGAGTAGCACACGGCCGCTGTCAACGATGACGGCGCCGACGCCGATGATGGGGTGGTCGGGATAAGAGCGTTTCATTGCGCGAAGAAGTCGCCGGGCTTGAATCCCACCAGCTTCCAGCCCTTGGGTCCGAGCTTGAGCTGGAAGCTCATCTGGGTGCTGCGCTGCACACCTAATCTGGTTTCATCCATGGGCGTTGCCACCATGTCCACCTCGGCAATGGCCGTTGCGTGATCCTTATCGGATGTAACCTGCAACACTTTGTACCGAAAGCGGACCGTCTCATTCTGGCTAAAGAACGCACGGAACTGGTCGCGGAGGCGGGCGTAGTCGGGTGTCTCCTGCGGGTCAAAGACGTCCAAAACCTGTCGCAGATTGTGCTCCTCGATGCCGCGCTGGAGAGGCTGCAGCACGTCGCGGATGACCTGCTCGGTCACGGTCAGCGGCTGCAGGCCGGAGGCGGGCGGCTCTTGCTCAGGGGCAGGTTCCTGCTGGGTCTGGGCGACGGTCCCAGGCTCCCCGGCGCAGAGCAGCAACCCCAACAGTGCCAATCCGGCGCATCTCCAGCGACGTTTTACGATTCGGATAGAATCAGCGCTATCGTGCATGAGGCCTCTGGTGCATAATACTGATTTAACCCATTCTGCGCAGCAGAATTGCCTGATGCCGAAGAAGCCAAACCCCGATCCGGAAATTCCCGATTCTTTCGCGGATAAGGCCGAAAAAGGAGGCCATTCCAAGCCTTCTTCCGGGTGGGGCATTTCGGCGCAACTTTCTGGCACTAGAAGGGTTACCGGAGATGTGGGCAGTATCGCGTTAGATCGAGTCATGCTGGTGGGTGGCTCCGCGGCAGGAAGTGCGGAACCACCGTTACGGGGCGCATTGGCTGAACCTGGACTACTCGAGATGCTCAGCGACGCTGAGGTCATGCTGCGCGTGGCCGCCGGCGACGATGGAGCATTCGACTATCTGGTGGAGAAGTACCGGCGGCCGATGATCAGCTTCATGTACCGCATGACTCATAACCAGTCGGTGGCGGAGGAACTGGCGCAGGAAGTATTTCTGCGGGTGTATCGTTCGCGGCAGACATACGCAGCGAGCGCCAAGTTCACCACGTGGCTGTATCGCATTGCCACCAACCTGGCGGTGAACTACGCGCGCGATACCAAGTACGAACGTCCGGAGAACGTCGTCAGCATTGACGAGCCGGACCCGGAAACGGGTTTGACGGTGGATGTTCCGGATGGCAGCTTGAACGCCGAGCAGACCATCCTGCGGCGGGAAAGACTGGCGGCCATTCGCAAGCATGTTGAGGCTTTGCCGGAACGCCAGCGTATGGCGGTGATCATGCATAAGTATCAGAACATGGACTACAAGCAGATCGCCGCGGTGTTGAAGTTGAGTGAGTCGGCGACCAAGTCATTGTTGTTCCGGGCGTATGAGACGCTGCGGGAAACGTTGAAGCAGTTTTTGTAATTGCAGGAAGCTGGTGCGGTCATGAAGTGTGAAAAGATGCGCGAAGAGTTGATGGAGGCGGTGCTGAGCGGGCCAGAAGCGGCTTCGCTTGAAGTGCGGGAGCATCTGCGGAATTGCGCCGCTTGTGCTGAAGAATTGGCTTCGTTTCAGCGGACGATGGCGCTGCTGGAGGAGTGGCAGGCGCCGGAGCCTTCGCCGTATTTCAACTCCCGAGTGCGGGCGCGCGCCCGCGAGGAAGCCGCCGCACAGCCTGCCGGCTGGCTGGCCTGGCTGCGCCGGCCGGTGGTAGCGGCTGCTGCCATGATCCTGGTGGGAATCGGCGTCAGCTTGCTGGAGGTTGGCCATTTTCAGGACCGCAACACCCTTGCCACCAACGACGGGGTAGTCCGCGTGAATGCTTCGGGAAATGGAGTGAGCGATTTGCAGTATCTGGACAAGAACGCCGACTTGTTCTCGGAGTTCGACGCTCTTGACGGGCAATCCTCGACAGAGTAGGTAGAGGTTGTGCGCTTCACCAAATCCATTCTGGCCATTCTGGTGCTGGTCCTCAGTACGATGCCGGCGCTGGCGTTTTTTCCTGGATGGCAGAAGGGGAAGGCTGCTGCCCAACCCCCTAGAGGTGCGTCGCCGCCGGCCAGTTCGCAGAGCTCCGCTAACAGCTACCAGTTTCAACCCAAGGGGCCGGGACCACACAAAGGGGATTGGCTGCGGAAGTATGGAAACCTCCCGCCTAGCCAGCAGGAACAGCAACTGAAGCAGGAACCCGCCTTCCGCAACTTGACGCCGGCGCAGCAGAACCAACTGCTCGACCGGCTGCGGAATTTCAACAGTCAGCCTCCGGAGAAGAAGCAGCAGATCCTGAATCGGATGGAGACCTTCGAGCACCTGACACCGGCGCAGCAGGAGACGGCCCGTAACCTGTTTCAGCGCTATCACAGCCTGCCGGAAGACCAGAGGGCCAAGGTTTCGCAGGCCTATCGCCGCTTGCGCGGCATGCCGCCGGAGGCACGCAACCAGCTGATGAATTCCGAAGAGTTCCGCAGCGACTACACCGACGAGCAGCGAGATCTGCTGCGCGGCATGACTGATCTGAACCTCACGCCCAACCGCTGAGCCCACACCGACCTGTGTTCACAGCGTAGCGGGACGCTATCCGCCAGAATCATTTAACATTGATATTTCCAGTTAACTCTCATGATTGAGTTGGTTCGGGAAACATATCGCTATCGCGAACTGATCTGGGCGCTGGCCCTGAAGGAACTGAAGATCCGCTACAAGCGGTCGGTCCTGGGCTTTCTGTGGGCGCTGTTGAACCCGGCGCTGCTTATGCTGGTTATGACGCTCGTCTTTTCCACGCTCCTGCGCTTTCCCATACCGCATTACGCTATTTTTCTGCTTAGTGTGTTGCTGCCCTGGACGTTCTTCTCGCAGTCGCTGGCGTACGCCGTCGAGTCCATCGTAGGGAACGGTGATTTGCTCAAGAAAGTCAGGATTTCAAAGCTGGTGTTTCCCATGGCGGCCATCGTCTCCAACCTCATCAATCTGGGCCTCTCTCTGATTCCGCTGGCGGTACTGGTGCTGCTGATGCGGCATCCGTTCTACTGGACCTGGCTGTACCTTCCGGTCCCCTTGCTGGCGCTTACGATTTTCACCATGGGTATGTCGTTCTTCTTCGCAGTCGCTAATGTTTATTACCGTGACGTGGCCCATATTCTACAGATTGTGCTGTCGGCCTGGTTCTATGTCACTCCCATCATCTATTCCCTGGACTTCATACCTCCGAACCACCAGTGGATATTCAAATTGAATCCGATTATTTACGTAATCAATGGCTTCCGATTGGCGGTGTATTACGGCATGCTGCCCAAGGCGCCGTCGATCATCGCGTCGTTTGTCTGCGCCTTCCTTAGTCTGTTTATCGGTTTTAGCATCTTTCGCAAGAACCAGAACGCCTTCGTCTTCTACATCTGAGCAATGGACAGCGACTTAACCCCAATCCGGCTGGAGAACATCACGCAGCGCTTCCGCGTCATCCAGGAACGTCCCGACACGTTGCGCGAGCTCCTATCCAAGTTCCTTCGACACGAATCACATTTTCACGACTTTGACGCAGTCAAAAATGTTTCCTTTGAGGTGCCGAAGGGGCAGATGCTGGGCCTGATCGGCCGTAACGGCTCGGGCAAGAGCACGCTGCTGAAAATCATTGCCGGTGTGTACGAGCCAACTGCAGGGAAAGTGGACGTGAAGGGCTCTCTGGCGCCGCTCATCGAGCTTGGTACCGGGTTCCACCACGACCTCACAGGGAGAGAGAACATCCTGCTCAATGGTTTGCTGATGGGCTACTCCAAGCGCCAGATGCAGGAGCGCGAGGAGCGGATCATCACTTTCGCTGAGATCGGCGACTTTATCGACGCTCCGGTCAAGCAATATTCGTCCGGCATGTACATGCGGCTGGCGTTCTCGGTAGCCACCGAGGTTGATCCCGACATACTGCTCATCGACGAGATATTAGCGGTTGGCGATGCGCCCTTTCAGCAAAAGTGCTTTGAGCGCATGCAAAGCTTCCGCCAGGCGGGCAAGACGATCATGTTCGTCAGCCATTCCATGGAGCAGGTTGCGCGGCTCTGCGACCGGGTTATCCTCATCGACCAGGGCAGCATCATGGCTGACGGCGCGCCGGAAGAGGTGATCGCAGCCTATGAGAGTTCAGTGACCCCAGAAGTCGTCGGCGCCGATTGACCTGCATAACTTCGCAGGTGGACACCTTCCAGCACCGAAGCGGGCAAGCAATATGCGTTCTATTGTGGGCAGCTCGATATCGCAAGTTGACGGGACGCCGGCTCCGAGTGGTGTTTCCAACGCACCGCGGTTTTGGGAAACGGCCGACCGTAAAGACCTTCAGCAACTGTTAGACAAAGAGCCTGCCGCATCGTACTCAGACGAAGACGTCTTCGGATACATGGCAAGTGGGGTGGATTTATCTGTCCTGCCGCGCAGAGTCGCCATCGGCGTGTCAAGCCGCGGCAATTTCTTTATGGCTGAGATCGCCCGAGTACTAGAGGATGCTTTCACGCAGCTTGGGACGCAAGTACGCATGTTTAGTGAGTCCGAAGCTCTCACTCTTTCTTTCACCGATCCAGTGCTGATCGTTGCACCGCATGAATTCTTCCTGCTCGGGAATAGTAAGGAGTTACTGAAAGCGCTCACCCGCGCCCCCGCCCTGATCATGGTGAACACCGAGCAGCCACAAACTCCATGGTTTGGGGTCGCTGAGTCGTACTTGAAAAAGGCTTCAGCCGTGCTTGACGTCAACTTCGAATCGGCCCGGCATCTGGCGGCTGCCGGTTACAAGGCATTTGTGTTGCCGCTGGCTTACAGCAACTACATTGCCCGCACCTTTGACGGGGCAACGCTTCCTGCCCACGAATTGTTCCAGCCTCTGAGCAATGGCCCCCAGACCGTGCCGGTACATTATTCGGATCGCCCGATTGACATACTCTTTGTCGGTACGGCCTCGTTGCGGCGGCGCGCCTTCTTTGCCGGCGCGGCACGCTTCCTGGCTGATAAGAACTGTTTCCTGTATATGCCCGAGGGCGATACTCCATTTGCAGCAGGAGAGGCGCGGACGATCAACACGGCGGCCTTCATCGCGCTAGCGAGACGCTCCAAGATCCTGCTGAACATCCACCGCGACGACGTTCCCTATCTTGAATGGCAGCGAATCGTTACCTTTGGCATTATGCAGAAAACGCTGGTGGTAACGGACCACTGCAACCCTGGGCCTTGTCTGCAGGCGAACGTTGACTACCTGGACGGTCCGCTGGAAGCCGTGCCCCGGATATGTGAGCTCGCTCTCAGCAATTGTGATATCGCTGAAGCCATCGCCGAACGTGCGTTTGAGCGCCTGGAGGCCAACTATCCCATGGAGCAGGTCTTGGGAAGATTTTTTACTGCTCTAGCAAGAGTCCACTGACCGGGCGAGGAAATGCCGCTAGCGCAACCATTCGAAACTCTCCTCGAGCGGAAGGACCAGGACAGAAAAGCCCGGGTTACACTCGCCATTTCCTGTTTCAAGTATGGCCGTGAGGCGACGGAAGCGCTGGATTCGTTGCTGAGTCAGACTGAGCGCGTTATTGACGTTGTTATTGTGGACGATTGTTCTCCCGATGACTCAGCACAGGTGGTCCTGGACTGGTTTGGCAGGAAGCATTGGGCTGATAAGTTTGCCAATGTGGTTCTGGTGAAACACGGTGAGAATCATGGCCTGGCCCAGTCTCGCAACACCGCGCTCTCCCTGACTTTGACGCCGTATATCTTTATTCTGGACGCCGATAACCAGCTTTATCCGAGGGCCATCGAGACCTTACGTCAGGCACTTGAGAGTTCCGGTTGTGCGATGGCCTATTCGCTGGTAGAGAAGTTTGGGGCGCAGCAGGACATCATGAATAACACCATCTGGCTGCCGGAGAAGTTCAGCTACGGCAATTACATCGATGCAATGGCCTTGGTCAGGACTGATGTCTTACGCGAGCTGGGTGGATATCGGGAGATGCCCAACAAATTTGGCTGGGAAGACTACGATCTTTGGTGCTCTTTTGTTGATCGCGGCCTCCGGGGATGCCATGTTCCGCAGATTCTGTGCCGATACCGCGTGCACGAGGCGTCCATGCTTCGCACCAGTACGAATGCTTATGTTGAGGAGAAGCTTCGTCTTATTCGCGAGGACTTTGAATCCCACCATAAGATGCTCTTTTATTTTGGATATCCATGGTCGATGCGGCTTCGGCTATTGCTCAGAAGCGCCATCTATCAGACATTCTGGCTGCTGTACGCCGTGCGCAACCTTGGTGTTACGGCCTACCGTCGAAGTTGGACCGCAACCCTCGGCGCAACCGGGGAATCAGCACACGGACGTCAAGGTCTCCTACGCCGTCTGGTTGGTAAGAAATTTCTGGCCCGATTGCGGCAATCGGAACGTCAGGTTTACGACTGGCAGCAGTCACTTCCAACCGCGCAACGTTCCGCGGTACTGCACGTTTACTTCCGGGTTTTTGGAGCGCCATAGTCAAGAACGATTTCCTGGCAGAGCCGCGTGAAGACCGTCACCATCGCAATTCCTTCGCTGCATCGTCCCGATCTCACCGCACGTTGCCTGGAATTCATTCAGCAACAGACCCTCCCAGCGGACGAGTGGCAGGTGGTGGTCATCGAAAACGAGGCGCAGCCAGGCAGCATCCTCCCCGATCCATTGCCGCCCAATACACGGCGCCTCGAGCTGCCGACCAATGAAGGAACGACAGGGTCAATCAATCGCGCGATTGCGATCACCCAATCGCGCTACGTCTTGCTGCTGAACAACGACATCGTGTTGCAACCTGACTGCCTCGAAAAGCTGGTGCGAGCGCTCGATGCCGACGCGAAACTTGGCTTCGCTACCGCCAAACTACTGCGAGCAACTCAACGAGACCACCTGGATGGCGCTGGAGATGCGATGTTGATGGCCGGCGCTGCGTACCGTTTGGGGCATTTCGACCGGGACGAAGGTCAGTACGATGGGCCAAGATCGGTGCTCAGCGGCTGCGGTGCGGCCGTGCTCTACCGGCGAGAGATCTTCGAGCTCGGCGGTCCGCTGGACGAAGATTTCCTGGCTTACCTTGAAGACGTTGATCTCGCCCTGCGCGCGCAACTACTGGGTTAC
>Ga0335077_10001672_pt1 | contig 26393 bp, 25 predicted proteins | sample Lox_Sample_31_FD_207151 | JGI IMG/M metagenome (GOLD analysis project Ga0335077, IMG submission 207151) | Soil microbial communities from Loxahatchee National Wildlife Refuge, Florida, United States - Lox_Sample_3.1 | ecosystem: Environmental > Terrestrial > Soil > Wetlands | place: USA... | reverse complement strand
CTCGCCGGAGGGCGCGAGCAGCGGAGCCTCCGGCTCGTGGAAGTCGAGCTCGAGCCGCCCGTCGACCGCCTCGATCCGGCGGACGCCGCGCCAGAACGGCTCATCCGGCGCCTCGTCGCGAATCCGTTCCAGGAGCGCGGCCATCTCACTCGCGGAACGGCCGCGCGACGCCGGCAGCCGCACCTCCGCCGACGACCGATCGAGCGCGCCCAGATCGCCGACGAGCGCCTGCTCCTCCTCGACGCCCGCCTGCCCCGCCGCCAGCGCCCACCGCGACTCGAGCAGCTCCCGCAGGTCGCGCGACTCCCAGCCGCACGGCTCGAAGGCACGCGGGCAGCGCGGATGGAAGTGGCAGCCGAGCGGCGGCCGCGCCGCGTCGGGCACCTCGCCGCGCGGCAGGTCCCGCGGTACGGCGCGCTGCGGGTCCGGCTCCGGGATCGCGCGCAGGAGCGCCCTCGTGTACGGGTGCTTCGGGTCGTCGTAGATCGCGGCGGCCGGGCCGATCTCGACGATCCGGCCGAGGTACATGATCGCGATCCGGTCGCAGAAGAAGCGGGCGGTCGCGAGGTCGTGAGTGATGTAGAGGTACGTGAGGTCGAAGTCGCGCTTGAGCGCGAGCATCAGCTCGAGGATCTTCGCGCGGACGCTCATGTCGAGCATCGAGACCGGCTCGTCGGCGACGAGCAGCACGGGGTCGAGGATGAGGGCGCGCGCAATCACCGCGCGCTGCTTCTGGCCGCCGGAGAGGTCGCCCGGGTACTTGTCGAGATACGCCTCCGCGGGCGCGAGGCCGACGCGCTCGAGCACCTCCGCCACCCTGAGCCGCAGCCCGTCGCGGTCGTGCTCGAGCCCGTGGATCTGAAGCGGATGGCCGATGGCCTGCGCGATCGTCATCGCGGGATTGAGCGAGGCGTGCGGATCCTGGAAGACGACCTGCATCCTTCGCCTCAACGAGCGGAACTCGCGCTCCGGCAGCCGCGAGATCTCCCTGCCCTCGAACTCGACGCTCCCGCCGGTGGCGCGCACGAGCCCGAGCAGCGTCCGCCCGAGCGTCGTCTTGCCGCTGCCCGACTCGCCCACGAGACCGAGCACCTCGCCGCGCCGGATGTCGAGCGAGACGCCGTCCACCGCATGCACGACCCCTGCCTCGTGGCCGACGAGGCGGCTCGCGAAGCTGCCGCGGATCGCGTAGTACGTCTTGAGGTCGCGAATCGAGACGAGGGGCGCACCGTCTGCCCGCGGATCGGATACGGGAGCGACGGTCTCAGGCCTCATCGGCCACCCAGATCGCCTCGCGCTCGAGCGGCAGCTCGCCGCCGGACGGGATCCGGCGCTCCGGCCCGTGGAGCCAGCACTGCACGCGCCGGCCCGCCTCGAGCTGCTGCTCGACGGGCTCGAGCAGGGCGCAGACGCGCATTGCCTCGGGGCAGCGCGGATGGAAGCGGCAGCCCGTCGGCGGAGCGATCAGGTTCGGCGGCGCGCCCGGGATGGAATGGAGCTCCGTCGTCTCGAGTGAGATCGTCGAGCGCAGGAGCTCGCGTGTGTACGGATGGGACGGCTCCGCGAAGACATCGCGCACCGAGCCCTCCTCGACGATCTTCCCCGCGTACATGACGGCCATCCGGTCGCACGACTCGGCGACGATCCCGAGGTTGTGCGTGATCAGGAGGAGCGCGGTGCCGAAGTTGCGCTTCAGATCGGCGAGCAGCGCGAGGATCTGTCCCTCGACGATCACGTCGAGCGAGGTCGTCGGCTCGTCGGCGACGAGCAGCTTCGGCCGCAGCACGAGCGCGAGGGCGATCATGATCCGTTGCCGCATCCCGCCCGAGAACTCGTGCGGGTACTGCCGGAAGCGCGTCGGCGGGATGCCCATCCGGCCGAGGGTCTCGAGCGAGCGCCGCCGCATCTCCTCGTCCGACAGGCCGGGCTCGTGCTGCTTCAGCGTCTCGCGAAAGTGGTCGGAGATCCGCAGCAGCGGGTTCAGCCGCGTCATCGGCTCCTGGAACACGAGGCCGAGGTCCGGGCCGCGCAGCCGGCGTAGCTCCTTCGGCGACAGCCCGACGAGATTGCGGCCGCCGTAGAGCACCTCGCCGTCGGAGCGCGCCCCCTCGGGCAGCAGGCCGAGGATGCCGCGGCCGAGCGTCGACTTGCCGCAGCCCGACTCTCCGACGAGGCCGACGACCTCACCCTCGCCGATGTCGAGCGAAACGTCGTCGACGGCGCGTACGGGCCGGCCGGGCGTGCCGTAGTAGACGCGGAGCCGGCGCACCCGCAGCACCGGATCACTCATAGGGCACGACCTCTTCGGGGAGGGCGTTGAACTCGATCGTCCCGAAGCGGCGGCGGCGCAGCACCGGGTTGAGCGTCTCGTTGAGGCCCTCGCCGAGCAGCGTCAACCCCGTCACGAGCAGGACGATCGCGAGCCCTGGGAAGAGTCCCGTCCACCAGATCCCCGAGGCGGCGTCGGAGACCGCACGCGAGACGTCGTAGCCCCACTCGGCGCCCTGCGTCGGCTGGATGCCGTAGCCGAGAAAGCCGAGCGCGGCGAGCAGGAGGATCGCGTCGGCCGCGTTCAGCGTCGCGATCGGCGGCACGTTCTGCACGACGTTGAAGAAGACGTACTTGCGGATCACCGTGCGCGGGCGCGCACCGAGCGCTCGCGCGGCATCGACGTACGGCTCCTCTCGCACGCTGATCACGTGGTTGCGGACGACGCGGAAGTAGAGCGGCACGTAGGCGGCGGTGATCGCGATCGCCGCGGTGAAGACGCCCGCGCCGATGCTCGAGTTCGAGAGCAGGAACGCGATCACGATCGCGAGCAGCAGGTACGGGAAGGCGAAGAGGGCGTCCATGACGAGGACGAGCGCCCGGTCGAGCACCCCGCCGAAATACCCGGAGATCAGGCCGAGCGGGACGCCGACGCTGAGCGACATCACGAGCGCGATCGCGACGACCTTGAGCTCGGTCTGGGCGCCCCAGATCACCCGTGCCATCACGTCGCTCGACTGGACCGTCGTTCCCATCAGGTGCTTCGCGGACGGATGCGCGAGCTGCGGGAAGCGGACGCCCCCCGATTCGTACTGGCCGAACCCGTACGGCGAGATCCACTGCGCGAAGACGCCGAGAACGATGAAGAAGAGCGTGATCGCCGCTCCCGACCACAGCATGGCCCGCGCCATCCCGGTCGCCTCGCGGATCGGCTTCGTCGCGTGACCGAGGGCGATCAGGCGCGCGCGTCCGTGGGGCGTGCGGGCGGTGACCGCCGAGGCCGCCATCAGTAGCGGATCCTCGGGTCGACGAACGCGTTGATGAAGTCGACGAGCAGGCTCACGGCCACGACGACGAGCGCGAAGACGATGATGATCCCCTGCACCGCGGTGTAGTCGCGGTCCTGGAGGTAGAGGTAGAGCTCATGGCCGATCCCGGGCCAGTTGAAGGTCTCCTCGGTGAGCACCGCGCCGCCGAGCAGGGTCGCCATGTTGAGGCCGACGATGGTGATCACCGGGACGAGGGCATTCTTGAACGCGTGGTGGAAGACGACGCGCCGCTCGACGATGCCGCGGGCGCGTGCCGCCTCGATGTAGTCGTCGCGCAGCGTCCTGATCACGTTGACGCGGATCAGGCGGATGAAGACCCCGGCCGTGACGAGGCCGAGGGTCGTCGCGGGCAGGATCAGATGCTGCACGATGTCCCAGAGCGCGGCCCAGTTGCGATCCCAGATCGCGTCGATGAAGAAGATGTTCGTGTGGGTCTGGAGCAGCGCTTGCGTGATCGGGCTCGCCTGGTCGGAGATCGGCAGCCAGCCGAGCCAGACGCCGAAGACGAGCTGCGCCATCAGGCCGAGGAAGAAGACGGGCGTCGCGTAGACGAAGACCCCGAACAGGCGTCCACCGACGTCGAGCCACGTGTCGCGGTGGCGCCCGGCGAGGAGGCCGATAACGACGCCGACGACGATCGCGACGAGCATCGCGAAGAACGTCAGCTCGAGCGTCGCCGCGCCGTTCTGCTCGATGATCTGCGACAGCGGGCGGTTGTCGGTGATCGTCCGGCCGAGGTTGCCTCGAAGGATGTTCCAGAGGTAGTCGCCGTACTGGTCGTAGAGCGGCTTGTCGAAGCCGAGCCGGCGCTCGATCTGCCTGATCGCCGCCTGCGGGACGTGACCGCCGAGCGACGCCTCGATCGGGTTGCCGGGCGCGACCCGCATCAGCAAGAAGACGAGCGTCAGCAGGATGAACACCATCGGCACGACGAGCGCGAGGCGCGTGATGAGGTACGTCCTGAGAGAGGTGCCGGTCACGGGGTGCTACGAAGTTTGACGGAGGAGGGGCGCCCCGGTTGGAACGCCCCTCCACCCACGAGGTTCCTACGACTTCGAGATCAGCCAGAAGCGCATGTAGTACGTCGCATCGAGCGTCGAGTCGATGCCCTTCACGTCGCTGCGCCCGACGGCGATCATGTTCCCCTGCCAGTACGGGATCGTCGGCAGGGTCTTCGCGGCGAGCGTCTGCATCTTCTCGAGGTACTTGATCCGCGACTTGGTCGTCCGCGCCGCCCGCTCCTTGGCGATGAGGCCGTCCATCGTCTTGTTGCTGTAGCCGTTGTTGTAGAACGAGTTGGTCTGGTAGAAGCTGACGGTGTAGTCGTCGGCGTCCGGATAGTCCGGGAACCAGCCGAGCTGGAACGCACCGTACGTCTTGCCGAGCGCGCCGCTGTACTGCGCCCACTCGGCCGACTTCAGCGACACCTTGAACAGATGCGAGGCGTCGAGAGCCCGCTGGATCTCGATGTACTCGTCCGAGGACGCATCGCCGTAGTGCGTCGGCGTCCACCAGAGCTGGATCGACATCGGCGTCTTCACGCCCGCGGCCTTCAGCACGGCTTTCGCCTTCGCGACGCTCGGCTTCGCGCCGTACAGGGTCTTGTACGGCTCGATCGCGCCCGGCAGCCCCTTCGGCACCATCGAATAGAGCGGCGTCACCGTGTTGTGGTAGACGCGACTCGCGATGTCCTGCCTCGGGAACAGATACGCGATCGCCTTCCGCACCGCGAGGCTGTTGAACGGCGGCCGCTTGACGTTGAAGACGAGGTAGCGGATCACCACGCCCGGAGCCGAGTGGACGACGAGTCCGCTCTCCTTCTGCATCGCGGAGATCTCCGTCGGCGTGAACGTCTGGAACGCCATGTCGATGTTGCCCTTCTCGAGGTCGAGCTTCATTGTCGACGACTTCGAGTAGTAGTTGATGATCACGCCGCCGTTCTTCGGCTTCGGCCCCCAGTAGTACTTGTTCGGGGTGAGGACCGCCTGCTGGCCGGGCGTGAACTTCGTCAGCTGGTACGGCCCGGTGCCGATGAGGTCCTTCACGTCGGTGTTCGGCACGATCTTGTTCGCCGGGAAGGTCTTGTGGTCGACCACGTAGCCGGCGTTCGTCGAGAGGATGTACGGCCAGACCGAGTCGGGCGCCGTGAGATGGAAGACGACCGTGTAGGGCCCGCTCGTCGTGGTCGTCTTCAGGTACGTGAGCAGCGTCCAGATGCCCTGGTCGCCCTTGATCTTCTGCACCCGGTCGAACGAGTACTTCACGTCGGCCGACGTCATCGGATCGCCGTTCGCGAACTTCACGTTGTGCCGAAGCTGGCACGTCCACGTCTTGAGGTTCTTCGAGTGGCTGCACCCGGTTGCGAGCACCGGCGCGAGCTTCGCGCCGTTCGGGAAGCCGTAGAGCCCCTGGAACATCGTGAGATCGACCGTGAACGAGTCGTAGTCGTACTGGTTCGCCGGGTCGAGGTTCACGACGGTGCCCGTCGTGCCGTCGACGATGATGTTGCTTCCTGCCTTGCTTCCGCCGTAGGCGCTCGCGGCGAGCGAGGCTGCCGCCGTCACGGCTGCCACGGCTACTCCCGCCAGCAGCAACCTGCGTCTCTTCCCCATCTAGCCCCCTCCTTCGACCGAGTGACGATGTGCCTGAGCGAGAGACTCCCACTCGCGCATCCTGGGAGCCAATCGCAAACCGGTGGCGCGGTCAAGCGGCAGGCGCAGCCGCTCTTAGCGTTCTCTTAGGCGGCGACGGAGATGAGGTCGCGCAGGGCGCCCAGCCGGGCGAGCGCCTGACCCTCGAGCTGGCGGACGCGCTCGCGCGTCAGATCGAGCTCGTTGCCGATCGCCTCGAGCGTCCACGGCTCGCCCTCGAAGCCGAAACGGAGCTCGAGGATTCTCCGCTCGCGTTCGGGGAGCGCCTCGAGCGCACGGCGTACGCCCTGCCTCCGCAGCGACTCCTCCGCCTCGTCGAACGGGTCGGCCGCCTCGCGGTCGGCGAAGAGGTCGCCGAGCTCGCCCTCGTCGTCGGCGCCCACCGTCTGGTTGAGCGAGACCGACGCGTTCGCGGCCCCGAGCGCCTCGTCGACGTGCTGCATCGGCAGCCCCGTCGCCTCGGCGAGCTCCTCCTTCGTCGGCTCCCGGCCGAGCTCGACCTCGAGCCGGCGCGCCGCGCGCGAGAGCTTCTGCTGGCGCTCGACGACATGCACGGGGACGCGGATCGTGCGCGCATGGTTCGCGACGGCGCGCTGCACCGACTGCCGGATCCACCAGGTCGCGTACGTCGAGAATTTGTAGCCGCGCCGCCAGTCGAACTTCTCGACCGCGCGGTTGAGCCCGAGCGTGCCCTCCTGGATCAGGTCGAGGAACGGGACGCCGAGGCCGCGGTAGCCCTTCGCGATCGACACGACCAGGCGGAGGTTCGACTCGATCATGCGCCGCTTCGCCACCGCCTCGCCGCGCTCGATCTGCTTCGCGAGCATGACCTCCTCGGCGGCCGTCAGGAGCTTGTGCCTGCCGACGTCGGCGAGGAAGAGCTGCAGGCTGTCGGCCGAGCCGGATACGACCGGCGCCGGCGCAGGCTCCACCTCCGCCTCGGCAGGCTCCTCGGGCTTCTCCTTCTCGGCCTGGGGCGGCTCGGCGGCCGCGGCAGGCGGGCCGACCTCCAGCCCGATCCGCTCGAGCTCGCGCGTGAGCTCCTCGACGTCGTCCTCGTTCAGCTCGAGCTCGGCGGCGAACGCCTCGAGCTCGGCGGGCTCGACGTAGCCGCGCTCCTCCGCGCCCTCGACGATGGCGCGCACCTGGTCCGACTCGAGCAATTCCTGCAGCTGATTCTGCGTCAGGGTCCTCTCAGTCCTTTCGGTCCTGCCTGGGGAACGAAGCGTCGGGCAAGTCTATTCCTCGGCTCGGCCGGGTCCCGAACGATAGGACGCGGACGAGGGATCGAAGTTGGTCAGGAGCGGCTCCGCCTCGAGCGCGGCTTTGCCGGTCCCTTCGCGCGCCGTTCGGCGAGCAGCTCGAGCGCCCGGTCGAGCGTCACCGTCTCCGGGTCGTCGCCGCGGCGGAGGCTCGCATTCGTCTCGCCGTCCGTGACGTAGGGGCCGAAGCGGCCCTCGCGGAGGACGATCGTCTTGCCGCTCGCGGGATCGGCCCCGAGCTCGCGCTTCGGCGCCGCGGCTGCCTGGCGCCCGCGCGGCTGTCGCGGCTGGGCGAGGATGGCGAGCGCCTCGGGCAGCTCGATCTCGAGCAGCTGCTCCTCCGACTCGAGCGAGCGGGTCTCCGAGCCCTTCTTCAGGAAGGGCCCGTAGCGCCCGTTGGACGCGACGACCTCCTCGCCGTCCTCGGCGATGCCGACGACGCGCGGCAGGGTGAGCAGGCGAAGCGCGTCCTCGACCGTCACGGTCTCGAGAGACATGCTCTTGAAGAGGGACGCCGTGCGCGGCTTCTCGGTCGCGCCGTCCGGCAGCGCCTCGGTCACGTAGGGCCCGTAGCGGCCGCTGCGAGCGACGATCGTCCGGCCGGTGTCGGGGTCGACTCCGAGCTCGCGATCGCCGCTCGGCTGGTCGAGCAGCTCGTTCGCGCGCTCGACCGTCAGCTCGTCGGGCGCCATGTCGTCGGGAATGCTCGCGCGCTGCCCGTCGCGCTCGAGGTAGGGCCCGTAGCGCCCGACGCGCAGGACGATGCCGTCGCCGAGCTCGAGCGAGTTGATCTCGCGCGCGTCGATCTTGTCGAGATCCGACACGAGGTCGTGCAGGCCGTCGCTGCCGTCGCCGAAGTAGAAGCGCTGCAGCCATTCGACCCGCCGCTCGTCGCCGGCGGCGATGCGGTCGAGGTCGTCCTCCATCCGCGCCGTGAAGTCGTAGTCGACGAGCCGGCCGAAGTGCCGCTCGAGGAGGGCGACGACGGAGAAGGCGAGGAACGACGGCACGAGCGCCGTGCCCTTCTTGAAGACGTAGCCGCGGTCGAGGATCGTGCCGAGGATCGACGCGTACGTCGACGGGCGGCCGATGCCGAGCTCCTCGAGCGTGCGGACGAGCGTCGCCTCGGTGTAGCGCGCCGGCGGGCTCGTCTCGTGCCCCTGCGGCTCGAGCGCACGCAGCTCGACCCCGTCGCCCTCGGCGAGGTTCGGGAGCCGCCGCTCCTCGTCGTCCTCCTGTGCGGAGCGGTCGTCGTCGCGCCCCTCCTCGTACGCGGCGAGGAAGCCGCGGAAGGTGATCACGGTGCCGCTCGCGCCGAGCTCGACCGTCTCCCCCGTGCTCGATTCGCCCGCGATGCGGAGCGAGACGGTCTGCCCCTGGGCGTCCTTCATCTGCGAGGCGATCGTCCGCATCCAGATCAGCTCGTAGAGCGCGTGCTCGTCGCGAGAGAGCTCGGGCTTCACGTCCTGCGGCGTGCGGAAGCGGTCGCCGGCGGGGCGAATCGCCTCGTGCGCCTCCTGCGCGTTCTTCACCTTGCGCTCGTAGCGGCGTTCCTTCGGTGGGACGTAGTCGGCCCCGAAGAGCGAGGTCGCCTGCTCGCGCGCGGCGGCGAGTGCCGACTCGGACAGCGTCGTCGAGTCGGTGCGCATGTACGTGATGTAGCCGTTCTCGTAGAGCCGCTGCGCGATCCGCATCGTCGTCTGGGCGGTGAGGCGGAGCTTGCGGCTCGCCTCCTGCTGCAGCGTCGAGGTCATGAACGGCGCGCTCGGGCGGCGGACGTATGGCTTCCGCTCGACCCGGCCGACGCGGAACGACGCGCCGTCGAGCCGCCCGGCGAGCCCGCGCGCCGCCTCCTCGTCGAGGACGAGCGCCTGGCCTCGGAGCTGTCCGTCCGGGCCGAAGTCGCGGCCCTGCGCGACGCGGGCTCCGTCCACCGAGACGAGCCGCGCCTGGAACGACTCCGGATCGAATGTCGCCAGCAGATCCCACCACTGCGCCGCGCGGAAGGCCATCCGCTCGCGCTCGCGCTCGACGACGAGGCGCGTTGCGACGGACTGGACGCGGCCGGCCGAGAGACCGCGCATGACCTTCTTCCAGAGGACGGGCGAGACCTCGTAGCCGTAGAGCCGGTCGAGGATGCGGCGCGACTCCTGCGCGTCGACGAGCCGCTCGTCGACGTCGCGCGGCTGCTCGAGCGCGCGTTCGATCGCGTCGCGCGTGATCTCGTGGAAGACCATCCGGCGCACCGGGACCTTCGGCTTCAGCACCTCGAGCAGGTGCCAGGCGATCGCCTCGCCCTCGCGATCCTCGTCCGTCGCGAGCAGGAGCTCGTCGGCGCCGGCCAGCTCCTTCCGCAGCTCGGCGACCTTCTTCTTCTTGTCCGGGTCGACGACGTAGAGCGGCTCGAAGCCGTGCTCGACGTCGACCCCGAGCCTCGCCCAGGGCTCGCCCTTGTAGCGCTCGGGGATCTCGGCGGCGCTGTCGGGAAGGTCGCGGATATGGCCGACCGAGGACTCGACGACGAAGTCGGGGCCGAGATACCCGGCGATGGTCTTCGCCTTCGCGGGCGACTCGACGATGACGAGGCGCTTCGGCATCGGCGGATCACCTTAGCCACGGCGGGCGATACTCAGGGGGTGCGCCCGACGCCGGTCTACAACCTGATCGCACTGCTGGCCTGGCCGTTCCTCTACGGAGTCTTCCGGCTGCGGGCGCGGGGCGTGGAGAATCTCCCCGCTTCCGGCGGCTACGTCCTCGCCTGCAACCACCTCTCGAGCCTCGACCCGTGGCCGCTCGGCCTGCCGCTCTGGCCGCGCCGGTTCCTCCGCTTCATGGCGAAGAGCGAGCTCTACTGGTGGCCGCTCCGTCTCGTGCTCGACGGCGGGGGCGCGTTCAAGGTGCAGCGGGGTCTCGCGGACGTCGAGGCGATCGAGACGGCCGTGCGCCTCGCGCGCAACGGCAACGTCGTCGCGATGTTCCCCGAGGGGACGCGGCGGCGGAAGGGGCTCGTGAAGAAGCACGAGGCGCGGCCGCGCTCGGGGGCCGCGCGGATCGCGCTCGAAGCCGGCGTCCCGCTCGTGCCTGCGGCGGTCGCCGGGACCGACCGGCTGCTCGCACTCGGCCCGCTCCGGATCGCCTACGGCCCGCCGCTCGAGATCGACGACCTGCGCGGACGCAGCGACCTCCGCGCCGCAGCGCAGGAGGCGACAGATCGGCTCATGGCTCGCATCGCCGAGCTCGAGGCCTCGCTTTGACGAGGCAAGTTGCAAGTTGCAACTTGGCGGGGTCGTTGCTGGCAATCGACGGCGACTCGTTCGCGCACCGCGCCTACCACGCGCTGCCGAAGTCGATCCGGCTCAACGCCGTCGTCGGCTTCACGAACATGGTCGTGCGGCTCTGGGAGCAGGAACGGCCGGAGGCCCTCCTCGTCGCCTGGGACACGCTCTCGACCCCGACGTACCGGCACGAGGCCTTCCCGGCCTACCAGTCCGGACGGATCTTCGAGGAGTCGATCCTCGAGCAGCTCGAGGTCCTGCCGGAGCTCGTCGCCGCGCTCGGGTTCCTCGTCGCGAAGGCCGAGGGATACGAAGCCGACGACTTCCTCGCCGCGGCCGCCGGAGCCTGGCGTGGCGACGTGCTCGTAGCCACGTCCGACCGCGACGCCTTCCAGCTCGCGAGCGAGCGCGTCACGATCCTCCAGCCGACGAGGGGCGTGAGCGAGCTCGCGCGGATCGGGCCGGCCGAGGTGCGAGAGCGCTACGGCGTCGATCCCGAGCAGGTGCCCGACCTCATCGCTCTCCGCGGCGACCCGTCCGACAAGCTGCCGGGAGCGCGAGGCATCGGGCCGAAGAAGGCGGCGGAGATCCTCGCTCGGTACGGCTCGCTCGAGGCAGCCCTCGCCGACGGCAGGTTCGCGACGGAGGCGGAGGACTTGAGGCTGTTCCGGCGAATCGCGACGATGGACGCCTCCGCCCCCCTTCCTCCCCTCGAAGCAACACCACCCACGTGGGCGGGGGCGTCTTCCTTCCTCGACCGGCTCGGACTGCGCGCTGTCGCCGAGCGCCTCGGAGCGCTATCGACGTCCTGACGCATCCCGCGCTCGCGCGCCTGCACCCGACCGGCCACCATCCCGAGCGGCCCGAGCGGCTGGCCGCGCTGCTCGAGCACCGGCAGGAGTGGCGTGAGGGCCGCGCAGCGACCGAGGAGGAGCTGCTGCTCTGCCACACGCCCGAGCACCTCGGCCGCGTGCGCTCGGTGGAGGAGCCGGAGTGGCTCGATCTCGACACGCTCTGCAGCGCGTCGACCTGGGAGGCGGCGACGCTCGCCGCGGGAACGGCGATCGAGGCGGCGCTCCAGAGCGGGTTCGCGCTCGTCCGGCCTCCCGGGCACCACGCCCTCCAGGGCCGCGCGATGGGCTTCTGCATCTTCAACAACGTCGCCGTCGCGGCACGGGCGGCGCAGCTGGAGCTCGGGCTCGACCGGGTGGCGATCGTCGACTTCGACGTCCACCACGGCAACGGGACCGAGGCGATCTTCTACGACGACGACAGCGTCCTCTTCGTCTCGCTTCACCAGTGGCCGTTCTATCCGGGGAGCGGCGGGCCGTCGAGCCAGCTCGACACGACGGTGAACGTGCCGATGTCGGCGGGCTCGGGCGACGAGGAGTACCTGCATGCGTTCGAGCATGTCGTCGAGCCCGCGGTCGCGCGTTTCGACCCGCAGCTCGTGCTCGTCTCGGCCGGCTTCGACGCGCACGAGGACGATCCGCTCGCCGGGATGCAGGTGACCGAGGAAGGATTCCGCGAGCTCGCTCGCCGCTGCGGCGGGCTTTCCGACCGCGTGGCCGCGGTGCTCGAGGGCGGCTACGTCCTCGAGACGCTCCCGGGGCTCGTCGAAGCAGCGCTCGACGGATTCGCCGCCGCATAGGAAGAGGGCGGCCCGTTGCCGTGACCGCCCTCGCTAGATCGCCATCCGCGCGCTGGAAGTGCCGCAGCTCGAGCTGAACATCGGCGACTCGGACGGCCGCCTCGTGACCCGGCGCGGGCGAATGGCATCCCCCGCGGTGGGGGATCCGACGGCCTACGCGGCGCGGGCGAGAGCGAGCTGCTCGAGCGCTTCGCGACGCGAAGAGACACCGAGCTTCCGCAGCAGGCTCTTCACGTGCGAGCGGACGGTGTGCTCCGAGATGAACAGACGCTGCGCGATCTCGTCGGTGCCGTGGTGCTCGTCGAGCAGGAGGAGGACCTCGAGCTCGCGCGCCGAGAGAAGCGACGCGATCTGGTCGGGAACGCCCGAGCCGCGACCGCCGCCGTTCCGGACCTGATCGAGCAGCCGCCGCGCGACGGGCCCCGACAGCGCAGCCTCGCCGTTCGCGACGCCGGCGAGGAACGTCGCGATCCGCTCCGGCGGCTCCGTCTTCAGCAGGTAACCGGCGGCGCCGCCGCGGATCGCGGCGAGGAGGTTGTCCTCGGTGCCGGACGCGGTGAGAACGACCACCTCGCAGCCCGGGGCGGCCTCGCGGAGGTGCGGCAGGGCTGTCAACCCGTCGATGCCGGGCATCGAGAGGTCGAGAAGGACGAGGTCGGGCTGCGCTTCGCGCGCCAGCGCGATCGCCTCGGCGCCGTCCGCGGCCGCGCCGGCCACGTCGAAGCCGTGCGCCCGGAGCAGCGAGGCGAGAGCCTCGCGCGTGAGGGGATGATCGTCGACGACGAGAACGCTGACCGGCACGTGACCCTTATCGGCAGCACCTCTCCTGCCGACAAGAGGCAATGTGAGCGAGCGTCGCACGGAATTGCAGGCCTGGCTGTGGGGAGAAGTGCTCCTCACGGGCCTCCTCGGCGCGAGCCTCGCCCTGTTCATCGCGTACCCCGTGCTACGGACGCAGTACGACGATCCGCAGCTCCTGCTCGTCCTCAAGACGGCGATGGCGCTCGCCGGCGTCCTCGTCGCGGCGCTCGCGACGGTGCGGTTCTCGGTCGAGGGCCGCCGCGTCGACCTCCTGCTCGCAAGCGGTTTCCTCGTCGGGTCGCTCTCGACGGTGGGCTTCGCGATCATCCCGATGCTCGGCCGCGGCGACCTGCCGCTGCCGGAGGGCTGGGCCGCGCTGCTCGGCGGACTGCTCGGGCAGGCGCTCGTCGCCATCGCACCGTTCCTGCACGGCCGCACGCGCATGCGCGACTGGGCGATCGCGAACTCGGTGATCGCCGCAGGGGTCGTCTTGGCCATCGCCTGGGCGGTGCTCCACGCGCACGCGAGCTCGCTACCGGCCCTCACGAACCCGCCGGGCTCGAGCCTGCCGCCGGCGTTGACGTCCGCGCTCGCGGTGCAGGCCCTGCTCTACCTGCTCGCGGTGCTGGGCTGGGGACGCCGGCTCGCCCTCAGCGGCGACGACCTCGCACAGTGGCTCGCGCTCGGCTTCACGCTTCAGCTGTTCGCCTCGCTCCACCTCGTCTTCACGCCGCTGCGCGGGACGACGTACGTCGCCGAGGGCGACTTCCTCCGCCTGCTCTCGTACGCGCTCGTCCTCGTCGGCGCGTGGCGTGTGATCCGCTCGGCCGAGTTCGGACGCGCGGTGGCCGAGGAGCGGGCGCGAGTGGCACGGGAGATCCACGACGGGCTCGCCCAGTATCTGTTCGCGCTCTCGACGCATGCCCAGATGCTCGAGGCCGGGGCGCCGATCGAGGAGGTGGCGCCGAAGCTGAAGGAGACGGCCGCGCTCGCGCAGCAGGAGGCGCGGTTCGCGATCCTCGCCCTCTCGTCGGCGAGCGGCACGGCGCCGTTCGACGCCGCGCTGCGCCGCTACGTCGAGTTCCTGACCGCCGACGGCGAGCTCGAGGTGGAGCTCGACGTCGATCCGGCCATCCGCCTCGCTCCCGACGAGCAGATCGAGATCTTCCGGATCGTCCAGGAAGGTCTCGGGAACGTCCGTCGCCACGCGAAGGCGACGCGTGCGGAGGTGGTGATCGGGCAGCGCCCGTTCGGCGAGCGCTTCGTCACGATCAGCGACGACGGCGAAGGCTTCGACGGCGAGGGCAGCCCGGCCGGCCAGGGGTTGCGGAACATGCGCAAGCGCGCGGAGTCGATCGAAGGCGGCTTCAAGCTCAGCAGCGTCCCGGGTCGTGGCACGGCGCTCGAAGTCGTGCTGCGTACCTAGCCCCCTTCCCAGGACGCCGCGCTCGTCGCAGAATCCTCGCATCGCCCGCTCGATCGTCATCTTCCTCGCGGCGGCCGTGGCCTGTGCCGGCGCCGCGGCCGCCGCCCCGGCCGCGCACCGGCAGCAGCCGCTGCAGCACGTCACCATCTTCGGCGACTCGGTCGCCGCGGCTCTCGACTGGGATTCGACGGCGCGGGAGGTTCTCGAGCACGGCGACAGGCTCACCCTCGACCTCGCCCCATGCCGCCGCCTCTGGACGGCGGGCTGCCTGTCGCCGCCGCCGCCGAGCGTGCTCGAGGACGTGCGCAAGCTCGGCCGCCGGCTCGGCCCGACGGTCGTCGTCCTCGTCGGCTACAACGACGACCCGGTCATCTTCCGGGAAGGGCTCGGGGTGACCTTGAACGCGATGCGCCGCGACGGCGTTCGGCAGGTCTTGTGGCTGACGCTCCGAGCCGTCTATCCGCAGTACGTGGCGACGAACGCGGCGATCAAGGCAGCGGCGAGGAGACGCTCGTGGGTGCGAGCGATCAACTGGAACGGCTACTCGCGCGACCATCCGACGTGGTTCGCGTCGGACGGGATCCACCTCAGCGCCGAGGGCGCCGTCCAGTTCGCGATCTTCGTCCACCGGACGCTGAAGAAGTACGGGCTCACGGGCCCGCCGCCGGCGGGGCAGGTCGGCTCGCGTTGAGCCGGGACTTCCGCCCGCAACGGAACCCCCACGACGCCGCCGCAATGGAGAAGCCCCGCCGGAGCGGGGCTTCTCGGTAGCAGGCCTGTAAGCCGGATTCTGTCGGGGGCGACCATCCATCTGTGCAGCTACCCGGCTCCTCGGCGGGCCGCGTCGGCGGAGCCTGTTCGCCTTGCACCGGACGGGGTTTGGCGAGCCGGTCCTGTCGCCAGGGCCGCTGGTGGGCTCTTACCCCACCGTTTCACCCTTACCGGCCGCGACTCCGGAGATCCGCAACCGGCGGTCTGTTTTCTGTGCCACTTTCCGTCGGCTTTCGCCGCCTCCCTCGCGGGAGCGTCCTGCCCTGCGGTGTCCGGACTTTCCTCGACGGCCCGAAGACCGCCGCGGTCACCCGGCCTGCAGCCTGGATGCTACCGGCGACTCCGCGCCGCCGGCGCGTCCGTGCAGACGCATCCCGCACTCGGGACACCGGACGAGCGTCCCCTCGTGGAGGACGAACTCGCCGCACACCGGGCACTCGAGCGAGGCGCCGCGGAGCACGGCGAAGAGCTCCTGCTCAAGCGTCCGGTGGAGAGGCGCGATTCCGCTCATGTCACCCGAGCTCCCTGAAGACGCCGACGACCTTGCCGAGGATCTGGACGTGCTGCGCGTAGATCGGCTCGAGCGCACTGTTCTCGGGCTGGAGCCGGATGCGACCACTCTCCCGGTAGAAGGTCTTGACCGTTGCCTCGTCAGCGGTCTCGTCGTCGCCGGCGAGCGCGACCACGATCTCGCCGTCGCGCGCGTCCTGGGCGCGACGGACGACGACGATGTCGCCCTCGAGGATCCCGGCATCGACCATCGAGTCGCCCTTGACGCGGAGGAGGAAGTCGCCGCGCAGGCGTTCGGGGACGGCGATCTCGTCCTCGACGTTCTGGTCGGCGAGCAGCGGGCCGCCCGCGGCGATCTGCCCGAGCAGCGGCAGCTTCGGGAGCGCCTCGCGCGGGGCCTCGGCCGCCCCGTCGCCGGTCACCACCTTGGCCCGGCCGACGAGCTCGAGCGCGCGCGGCTTCGTCGGATCGCGCCGAAGCAGGCCGGCCCGCTCGAGGTTTGCGAGGTGCGCGTGCACGGTCGAGGGCGACGCGAGGCCGACGGCCTCGCCGATCTCGCGCACGGTCGGCGGGTAGCCGCGACGGTCGACGTAGTCGACGAGGAAGCTCCAGATCTCGCGCTGGCGGCCGGTCAGTTCCGCGCTGGTCTCCATGTCACGCTCCGGGTCGGGGACGGTGGCCGAACGTGTGTTCGACATCAGGGTACGGACTCCTCCGGACGGCGTCAACAAGAAGGCCGCCTCGCGGCGGCCTCGATGCTCTCCGGCAGGGCGCCACCGGCTTCGCCGGCGACGCTTCCAGCCTCGGAGTGCGCTGGAGAGGACTTGAACCTCCACGGCCTCAAGCGGCCACTAGGCCCTCAACCTAGCGCGTCTACCAATTCCGCCACCAGCGCGAGAGCCCGCGCAGTGTAGCTCCTAGCCCAGGTAGTGGAAGAGCGCGATGCTGTTCGCGAAGAAGAGCACCGCGATCACGACCGTCACGCGCGTGAGGTTGCGCTCGACGATGTGCGTACCGCCCTGCGAGGCGGGCGTGAAGCCGAGGCCGCCCATGCCCGCGTCCCTCCCCGAGTGCATGAGGATCAGGGAAACGAGCGCGACGACGAGCAGCACCTGCGCGACTGCGAAGAACTGGAGCACTCGCCTAGGGTAGCCGCCGTCCGGCGAGCTCGAGGATCGCGTCCACGAGCTCCGACGCGATCCGATCCTTCGTCACGTATCCCGAGGCGCCCGCCTCGCGCGAGCGGTCGACGTCTGCACGCGAGTTCGACCCGGTCAGCATCAGGACGCAGACACCGGGGCCGGCTGCGCGGATCTCGCGCGTCGCCTCGACCCCGTCGAGCAGCGGCATGCTCACATCCATCAGGACGACGTCCGGCTCGAGCGTGCGCGTGAGCTCGACCGCGTCCCGGCCGTCCCTGGCGCGCCCGACGACGGCAATGCGCGCGTCCCCCGCGAGGATCGCCTCGATGGCCTCCGCAAACAGGCGGTGGTCGTCGGCGATCAGGACGCGGATCGGCGCCGGCGCGGGCATCGGTGCATCCTGCCCTGTACGCTCGAGCGCGTGAAGGGGGACGCACACGAGCGGATCCGGAAGCTGCTCGTGACCGGCGACAACCGGCTCAAGCAGGGCGTCGAACCGCGGAAGGCGCGGGAGAGCTGGGAGCAGGCGCTCGCGGTCGCCCGCGAGGCCGGACTCGAGGAGCAGGTGCGTCCGCTCGTCGAGGTCAGGCTGGCCGACCTCGAGTCGCCGCCCGGCTGAGAATCGCCTCGATCCGCTCGGCCTGACGGCGGACGTCGTGCGCCTCGGTCGCCGCCCGGGCCGCCTCGTTCGGCCGCGGCAGCGCGGCCGCCGCGGCGAGCGCGCCCGCGAGCGCGTCGACGTCGAGCGGGTCGACGACCACTCCCGCCTCGGGCGGGACGAATTCCGGCGGGCCGCCGATGCGCGTCGCGACGACCGAGCGGCCGCAGGCCATCGCCTCGAGCAGCGCCTGGCCGAGCGGCTCGACGAGGCTCGGCTGCGCGAGGACGTGCGCGGCGGCGAGCAGGCGCGGAATCTCGTCGTGCGGCACCCGGCCGAGGAGCTCGACGCGCTCCCGTCCCTCGAGCGCGGGACGGAGCGGGCCGTCGCCGGCGAAGGTGAGCGTCCCTTCCGGCAGGCGAGCGAAGGCGTCGGCGAGACGGACGACGTTCTTCCGCTCCTCGAGGGCGCCGGCGCAGAGGAAGCGCGGCGGCCCGTCCGGCGGCGGCGTGACGGCGAACCGCTCCCGGTCGACTCCGCTCGAGACGACCTCCGTCTTCCCCTGCGCCTCGGGCAGCTTCGTCTCGAGCTCGCGCCGGAGGTACTCCGAGACGCAGATCACGGTCGCCGCGCGCCGGACGACAAGACGGGTCGCGGCCGCGATCCCCGGATAGGCGCCGATGTTGCGGACGTCCCGTCCGTGGGCGGTGACGACCAGCGGGCCGCGGCCGGCGACCGCGGCGATCAGGCCGGTCGGAACGAGGAAGTGCGCGTAGACGACGTCGTGCGGCGACGCGGCGAGCGTTCGCCGCACGAGCGTCAGGTAGCGGAGCTTTCCGCCCGCGCGCGTGTCGAGGACGGCGCAGTCGACCTCGTGGCCGCGCGCCGCCAGCTCGCGCTCGAGCTGGGCGACGAACGTGCCGAGATCCGGCGAGTCCGGCCCCGGGTACATCTGCGAGACGAGGAGGATCCGCACCAGCGCAGCCTATGTCCGCCCGTCTGAAGCGGACATGACAGGTAGCAGCTACTGGTCATGTCCGAAGAAGCCGATGTGCGCTCGGCAACCATGCTGAAACGTCTCGCCGAGCCGTGGCGAGAAACGGCTAGTCCGGTAGCAGCTACCGGACGTGTCGCGTCGGGGCGTGTCCGGCGGAGTCGTCAGGCGCGCGCGCGGAGGGCGTCGTACATCCCCCACTCCTCGCGCAACGTCTCGCAGATCTCGCCGACCGTGCAGCGCACGCGCAGCGCCTCGCGCATCGGCGGCAGCAGGTTCGCGTCGCCCCGAGCGGCCGTGCGGACGGCCTCGAGCGCCGCCGCCGCCTCGTCCGCGTTCCGCTCGGCACGTATGCGCGCCGTCCGCTCGAGCTGACGCCGCTCGGCCTCGGGGTCGATGTGCAGGAGCTCGACCCGCTCGTCGGACGCCTCGACGAACGCGTTGACGCCGACGATCTCGCGCTCGCCCGCCTCGACCTGCTGCTGGAACTCGAACGCCGCCTGCTCGATCTCGTCCTGCACGAAGCCCGCCTCGACGGCCGCGACCGCGCCGCCGAGCTCGTCCACCCGCTCGATCAGCTCCCACGCGCGCGCCTCGAGCTCGTCGGTCAGCGCCTCGACGAAGAAGGAGCCGCCGAGGGGATCGGCCGTGTCGGTCGTCCCCGCCTCGGCCTGGAGGATCTGCTGCGTCCGCAGCGCAAGGTGCGCCGCGTGCTCGCTCGGCAGCGCGAGCGCCTCGTCGAACGAGTTCGTGTGCAGGCTCTGCGCCCCGCCGGCCACGGCCGAGAGCGCCTGGATCGCGACGCGCACGATGTTGTTCTCGGGCTGCTGTGCCGTCAGCGTCGAGCCGCCCGTCTGCGCGTGGAAGCGCAGAGCGAGCGCCTTCGGGTTCGTCGCGCCGAAGCGCTCCTTCATGATCCGCGCCCAGAGCCGCCGCGCCGCGCGGAACTTCGCCACCTCCTGGAAGAAGTGGTTGTGCGCGTTGAAGAAGAAGGAGAGCCGCGAGCCGAACTCGTCCGGCGACAGTCCCGCCTCGACCGCCGCCTCGCAGTAGGCGATCCCGTTCGCAAGCGTGAACGCGAGCTCCTGCACCGCCGTCGAGCCCGCCTCGCGGATGTGGTAGCCCGAGATCGAGATCGTGTTCCAGTGCGGGATCCGCCCGGCGCAATAGGCGAACAGGTCGGTCGTGAGCCGCATCGACGGCCGCGGCGGGAAGATGTAGTTCCCGCGCGCGATGTACTCCTTGAGGATGTCGTTCTGGACGGTGCCGCGCAGCTCGGCCGGAGCGACGCCCTGCTGCTCGGCGACGAGCTCGTACAGGAGCAGGAGCAGCGAGGCCGGCGCGTTGATCGTCATCGACGTCGAGACCTCGCCGAGCGGGATCCCCGCGAGCAGGATCGCCATGTCGGCGAGCGAGTCGACCGCGACGCCCGTCCTCCCCACCTCGCCGAGCGCGCGCGGGTCGTCGGAGTCGTAGCCGAGCTGCGTCGGCAGGTCGAACGCGATCGAGAGGCCCGTCTGGCCGCGCTCGAGGAGGTAGCGGTAGCGCGCGTTCGACTCCTCCGCCGAGGCGAAGCCCGCGTACTGGCGGATCGTCCACGGCCGCCCGCGGTACATGTCCGGATACGGCCCGCGCGTGAAGGGGTACTCGCCCGGCGGCTCGAGCTCGCGCGGCGCGTCGTCCGCCGAGTAGACCGGCTTCACCTCGATGCCGGAGTCGGTGCGCCGGTCGCCGGTCGCGGCCATACCTCGATCGTACGCCGTGATCAGACCAACGCGGGCGGCTCGAGCTGGGCGTCGCGGCTGACGAGCGCGGCGTAGCGTCCGCCCGCTGCGAGGAGCTCCTCGTGGCGGCCGATCTCGACGACCCGCCCGCCGTCGAGGACGACGATCTGGTCGGCCTCACGGATCGTCGAGAGCCGGTGGGCGATCGCGATCGTCGTCCGGCCCTCCGAGAGCCGGTCGAGCGCGTCCTGCACGAGCCGCTCCGTCTCGGTGTCGAGCGAGGAAGTCGCCTCGTCGAGGACGAGGATCTGCGGGTTGCGGAGGATCGTCCGGGCGATCGCGATCCGCTGCTTCTCACCGCCCGAGAAGCGGTAGCCGCGCTCCCCGACCATCGTGTCGTAGCCGTCGGGCAGGCTCGCGATCAAGTCGTGGATACGCGCCACCGTCGCGGCCTCCTCGATCTCCGCATCCGTCGCATCCGACTTCGCGAAGCGGAGGTTCTCGCGCACCGACGCGTGGAAGAGATACGTCTCCTGGGAAACGACGCCGACGAGATCCGTGAGCGCGTCGAAGGAGAGGTCGCGCACGTCGACGCCGCCGATCGTCACTCTTCCGCGCCCGACGTCGTACAGACGCGCGGCGAGATAGCCGAGCGTCGTCTTCCCCGATCCGGTCTCGCCGACGATCGCGGTCGTGGTGCCGGCCGGAATGGTGAAGGAGACGTCCTCGAGCGCCCAGTCGCCGGCGCCGTAGCTGAACGAGACGCCGTCGTAGACGACGTCCCCCGGCCGTGCGACCGCGATCGCGTCCGAGCGCTCCTCGATGTCGACCGGAAGCGCGAGGTACTCGAAGATGCGGTCGAAGAGCGCGAGCGAGGTCTGCACGTCGAGGCTGACGCCGAGCAGCGAGCCGACCGGGAAGAAGAGGCGCGTCTGCAGGGTCGTGAACGCGACGATGGTCGGGATCGAGATGTCGTGCGAGAAGACGGTGCCGCCGAGCCAGTAGACGGCGGCCGGCATGACCGAGAAGCTCGTCTGGATCGACGCCATGACCCAGCGGCCGGCCATCCGCTGGCGCACCTCGAGGTCGGCGAGGCGCAGCGAGTCCACCTCGAACCGGTCGGCGAGCGCCCTCGTCCGGCCCATCGTCTTTCCGAGCATGATCCCGCTGACCGAGAGCGCCTCCTGCACCTGGCTCGAGAGGTCGGCGAGCGTCTCCTGCGTCGTCTTCGCGATCCGCCTTCGCTCGTCGCCGACGCGGCGGGTGAGGACGGCGAAGAGCGGGATCAGCGCGAACGCGAAGAGCGCGAGCTCCGCGTTCAGGAGCAGCATGCCGACCATCGTCGCGACGACGGTCGTGAGGCTCGACGCGATGTTCGTCGCCGTATTCGTGACGACGTTCTGCACGCCGCCGATGTCGTTGTTGATGCGCGACTGCACCTCGCCGGTGCGCGTCCGCGTGAAGAAGGCGAGCGAGAGCCGCTGCAGGTGGCGGAAGACGTCTGCGCGCAGATCGTGCATCACGCGCTGGCCGACCTGGTTCGAGAACAGTGTCTGGACGACCGTGAGGACGCCGGAGACGACGGCGATCACGATCATCCCGCCGGCGGCGAAGGAGATCGCCCGCGTGTCGTGATGGAGCATCGCGAGGAGGACGCGGCGGAGCAGGAAGGCAGGCACCACGCCGAGGCCGGCGCTCACGACGATCAGGCCGAGCAGCACCGAGAGACGCCGCCAGTACGGCTTGAAGAGCGTCCCGATCCGCCGCATGTTCGCCCGCCGCACGGCCGGATCGGCGGGCCGCTCGGGCGGCGGGCCGCCGCGGTCGTGGAAGAACATCCCCATCGGCCCAGTATGGCCGCCAGGCACACTCACGCGGATGCGCGTCTCCGTTCGCCTCTTCGCCGGCCTGCGCGAGCGGGCGGGCACCGGCCGCGTCGAGCTGGACGACGTCGGCACCGTCGCGGACGTCTGGGCTCGCCTCGAGCTCGGCGAGGAGCCGCCGGGTCTCCTGTACGCCGTCAACCGCGAGTACGTCGAGCGGGCGCGCGAGCTTTCCGACGGCGACGAGGTCGCGCTGATCCCGCCCGTCAGCGGCGGCGCGTTCCGGCTCGTCGAGGGGCCGCTCGACGTCCCGGCCGCGCTGCGCGAGGTCGAGAGCCCCGACGCGGGCGGCATCGCGAGCTTCGTCGGCACCGTGCGGCGCCGCTCGCGCGGCCGCGACGTGCTCCACCTGGAGTACGAGGCGTACGAGGAGATGGCGGAGTCGATGCTCGAGCGGCTCGCCGCCGAGCTGACCGCGCGCCACGGCCTCTGCGCGGTCGCGATCCACCACCGCGTCGGGCGCGTCGAGATCGGCGAGCCGAGCGTCGCGATCGCCGTCTCGGCGGCGCATCGGGCGGCCGCGCTCGACGCCTGCCGCGAGGCGATCGACACGCTGAAGGAGACGATCCCCCTCTGGAAGAAGGAGGTCTACGCGGGCGGCGAGGAGTGGATCGGGAGGGGATCGTGACGGCTGCGGCGCCGGAGCGGCAGCGCGGGATCGTCCGGCGGTCGCTCGAGCGCGTCCTCGGCTCGGCGATCGTGATCGGGGGCGCGGCGCTCAAGTGGGGGTTCCTGTTCGCGAAGTTCTTCGCGTTCTTCGTCTCCTTCGCCCTCTACTCGACGCTCTTCGGGAGCTGGGAGTTCGGGCTCGGGCTCGTCCTGCTGATCCTCGTGCACGAGCTCGGGCATTTCGCAGAGGCGAAGCGCCAGCACCTGCAGGTGTCGCTGCCGACGTTCGTGCCGCTCCTCGGCGCGTTCGTGACGATCCGCCGCGCCAATCTCGCGCCCTGGGGCAGCGCGCTCGTCTCCCTCGCCGGCCCGTTCGTCGGAAGCGTCGGCGCCGCGGCGGTGTGGGCGGCCAGCTCCGCACGCGACTCGTCGCTGCTGCTGGGACTCGCGAACATCGGCTTCCTGCTCAATGCCTTCAACCTGCTGCCGATCGGCTTCCTCGACGGCGGCAGCGTCGCGCGCGCGTTCTCCGAGGAGCGGCGGGGCTGGATCCGCTACGAGAACGGCGTGCCGGTGGAGGCCACTCCGCCGGACGGCCGCCGGGCGCTCCTGATCGGCTCGCTGTACGCGCTGCTCGCCGCCGCGATCGTGCTCGGGCTGCTCGCGACGAAGCGGAACGGGACGCTGTGATGGAGGATCGCCAGCTCTTCGAGGCGCATCAGACCGCAGACGCCCGGCGGCACACGGAGTCGATCGGGCGCGAGTTCCTCGCCGGCTTCGAGGCGGTCGAGCGGATCGACCGGCCGGCCGTCTCGTGCTTCGGCTCGGCGCGCGTCGGCGCGGAGTCGCGCCCCTACACGCTCGCCCGTGAGACGGGCCGGCTGTTCGCGGAGGCGGGTTGGGCCGTCGTCACGGGCGGCGGCCCCGGCGTGATGGAGGCCGCGAACCGCGGCTGCCGCGAGGGCGGCGGCCTCTCCGTCGGGTTCAACATCGAGCTGCCGCACGAGCAAGGGACGAATCCCTACGTCGACCTCGCGCTCAGCTTCGACCACTTCTACGCGCGCAAGACGATGTTCGTGAAGGCGGCTGAGGGCTTCTGCGTCTTCCCGGGCGGCTTCGGCACGGCCGACGAGCTGTTCGAGTCGCTGACGCTGATCCAGACGGGCAAGGTGCTCCACTTCCCCGTCGTCCTCATCGACGTCGGCTACTGGGCGCCGCTGCTCGACTGGGTCAGCGGCCAGGCGCTCGTCGAGGGAACCGTGTCGCCGGACGATCTCGCGCTGCTGACGGTGACGGACGAGCCGGAGGTCGCGGTGCGCACAGTCCTCGACGCGTACGAGCGCGGCGACGGCGAGAGCCCGCACACGCCGGAAAAGGGCGACGCGCAGTAGCGTTCGGGCGTGGAGCTGCGCGACCTGCCGTCGGTGGACGAGCTCGCGCGCGACGCCGGCGACCCGCTCGCGGTCGACGCGGCCCGCGCGGTGATCCAGCGGGCGCGGGAAGAGATCCGCGCAGGCGCCGATCCCGGCGACCTCGCGGCGCGCCTGCGCGACGAGCTGACGGACGCTCGCCGGCCCAGGCTGCGGCGCGTCCTCAATGCGACAGGAGTCGTCATCCACACGAATCTCGGGCGGGCGCCCCTCGCCGAGGAGGCGCTCGCGCGGGTCGTCGAGACGGCGCGCGGCTACTCGAACCTCGAGTACGACCTCCGCGAAGGCGTGCGCGGCTCGCGGCAGGATCACGCGGCGCGGATCCTGCGGAGGCTGACCGGCGCAGAGGCCGCGCTCGTCGTCAACAACAACGCCGGCGCGGTCCTGCTGGCGCTCGCCGCGCTCGCCGAGGGGCGCGAGGTCGTCGTCTCGCGCGGCGAGCTGATCGAGATCGGCGACGGCTTCCGCATCCCCGACGTGCTCGCCCGCTCGGGCGCGCGGCTCGTCGAGGTCGGGACGACGAACCGGACGCGCGCCGCGGACTACGAGCGCGCGATCGGGCCGGAGACGGCCGTCCTCCTCCGCGTGCACCAGTCGAACTTCCGGGTCGTCGGCTTCGAGGAGCGGCCGCGCCTCGAGGAGGTCGCCGCCGTCGCCCGCCGCCACGAGCTGCCGCTCGTCGACGATCTCGGCTCCGGCGCGGTCAGCTCTCGTGACGCTTTCGTCGCGGTAGCTGCTACCGAGCCGACGGCGACCGAGCCGACGGCGCGCGAGTCGCTCGCCGCTGGCGCCGACCTCGTCTGCTTCAGCGGCGACAAGCTGCTCGGCGGCCCGCAAGCCGGGATCGCCGTCGGCCGCGCCGACCTCGTCGAGCGCCTGCGCCGCCACCCGCTTCAGCGCGCGCTGCGTGTCGACAAGCTCTCGCTGGCCGCGCTCGAGGGCACGCTCCTGCTCCATCTCGACGCGCCCGGGCGGATCCCGGTGCTGCGGACGCTCGGACAGGAGGCGGCCGCCGTGCGGGCGCGCGCCGAGCGGCTCGCGGCGGCGACCGGAGGCGGAGTCGAGGAGACGGTCGGCCGTGTCGGCGGCGGCGCGCTCCCACTCCACGAGCTGCCGAGCTTCGCGTGCACGCTCGACGAGTCGCTCGCGGCGCCGCTTCGCAAGGGCGAGCCGCCGGTCGTCGGCATCGTCCGGGACGGGCAGCTCCTGCTCGACTGCCTCACCCTGGCGGACGACGAGGCGGACGAGGTCGCCGCCGCCGTCCGCGCCCTGCGCTAGGAGCTTAGAAGGAGATCCGCGAAGACGAAGCCGTCGCGCTCGACCACCTCGCCTCGCTCGCACGCGACCGGCTCGTCGAAGACCGGCCCGTCGTAGACGAACGTGTGGAACTCGCCGTTCTCCCCGCACGGATCGACTCCCGGCGGCAGGTCGGCGAGCAGCCGTTCGTCGTACTCGCGGCCGGCGAAGGAGCCGTCGAGCGCGTCCGGGTCGACGCAGACGAGCACCGCGCCAAAGCCCGCGCCGACGAACCGGCGCGCCAGCTCGGCCGTCTCGGATCCCCAGAGCGGGAACCGCGCGCGCCTGCCGGCCGCCGCGAGCCGGCTTTCGCGGTAGGCGCGCACGTCTTCGAGGAAGAGATCGCCGAACGCGAGCTCGTCGACGCCCGCGAGCGCCTCCGAGGCGAGCGCAGCGGCCATGCGGGACTCGTAGACGTCGTTGCCGCACGGCGACGGGATCGCGACCTCGACGAGCGGCAGCCCGACCGCGTCGGCCTGCCGTCGCAGGAGCGAGCGCCGCACGCCGTGCATCGAGACCCTGTCGAACGTCTCGGTCACCGTCGTCAGGAGCGCCGCAGGCTCGAGCCCGTCGCCCTCGCGCAGCCTCCAGAGCGCGAGCGCCGAGTCCTTGCCGCCGCTCCACGAGAGCGCGAGCACGCGTCGAGTCTAGGCTGCTCTCATGCCGCTGACGGTCGGCACCGCGGGCCACATCGACCACGGGAAGACGACGCTCGTCGAGGCGTTGACGGGGCAGAACACCGACCGGCTGCCGCAGGAACGCGAGCGCGGCATCTCGATCGACCTCGGCTACGCGCCGCTCGAGCTCCCCGACGGCACCCGGCTCTCCGTCGTCGACGTGCCGGGCCACGAGCGCTTCGTGCGCACCATGGTCGCCGGCGCGAGCGGCATCGACCTCTTCCTGCTCGTGATCGACGCCGGCGAAGGGGCGCGACCGCAGACACACGAGCACCTCGCGATCCTCCGCCTGCTCGGCATCGAGCACGGCGTCGTCGCCCTCACGAAGTCCGACCTCGTCGACGACGAGACGCTCGAGCTGGTGCGGCTCGAGGCC
>Ga0335077_10001671_pt1 | contig 26395 bp, 29 predicted proteins | sample Lox_Sample_31_FD_207151 | JGI IMG/M metagenome (GOLD analysis project Ga0335077, IMG submission 207151) | Soil microbial communities from Loxahatchee National Wildlife Refuge, Florida, United States - Lox_Sample_3.1 | ecosystem: Environmental > Terrestrial > Soil > Wetlands | place: USA... | reverse complement strand
CGGACCCCTTCCGCTCCGGCTCCTTCCTGAGCGGGGCTGCATCCCAGCAGCCGGTCAAAGGCCAGCAGGCAGAGAGGCTCTCAATTAAGTCATCGATGCCTCCTTGCCATCATGGCGCACTGATGTCCGCGACCCACAACTGATTTGGCCCAGAGGCCTTCAGTCGACGCGCCAAATTCACATAGACTTCCGGTCCATCCTTCGATTGCGTCTCAGGGCACGGTTTGCGGTGCCGGATTGCCAACAGGTTGTCCTCTCTCATCAGCCGAATCACCCGTTTGTGGTTCGCCATCATTCCCCGTCGGCGTAGCTCCAAGGTCACCCGCCGATAGCCATAGAGTCCCCGGTTCTCTAGAACAATCTGCTGAATTGCCGAGCGCAAGGTCATGTCCTCTTCCTTCGGAACTCGGCTCTGCAGATGCCGGTAGTAACCTGCCCGGCTGACTTGTGCCAATTGACACATGCGCTCGACGCTCAAGCTGCCTTGCAACGGCATCTCGGATCTCCTCGTAGATGCCTTCTCGCCAGAGATGTTGCTCTTCTGGCGTCGAGCCTCGACTCTTTGCAAGGCGCCTTTAAAAAAATCCAATTCGACGGTCTTCTCCGCCAGCAGGCGCTTCACCCGGAGCAGGTCCTTGCGAAGCGCGGACTCACGTGAGTTGATGATTGACTGGCCGTTTTCCGCCTGCGAATACAGGGCTTCCAGATCATCGCGCCACTTGTATAACAAGCGTCGAGTCACCCTGAGTTTCTGCGACAGGCGCACGATGTTGTCGCACGCATTCATTTGTTCTACCGCGCGACGACGAAACTTCTCGCCATAGCGCTGCCCTCTCTGTCTCTCCACTTTGCAGACCTCCTCTGCAAAGTCTGGCAGCTGAAACCGTCTCAAAACAGGGGTTCACTCCACGGGAGGGTAGTTTACCGCGGACTGGTAAGGGCCAACCCGGCGATCCGCAGCAGTACGTCCCGGCGTTTTTGCCCAACCTAAACTGTTGGAATGTGTGCCCTAGCAAAACTGCTTAGCTGCGCACTATTGATTTGCCCAACCGTCAAGCTTGAGTACGAGAAATCGTGCCAGCATGTTCATCAATAACGGAAATCCTGGCGCCCCGGTTTCTTGCAGCTTGCCGGATGCCTTGGGTACCCAGTTCAACAGATGGCGCTCCAGGAACTCAGTTTCGGCACGGCCGAGAGAGGCAGCCGTGGCTTCGTCGGAGGCGTTCTCGGAGGTGTAGCGCAAAGCCGCAAGAAACTCCAACTGCGTGATCAGGTAATCGGGCACCGCTTGGCTTTGATCCGAGCGGAGACCGAGAACGTCGTAGAAATAGGTGTTCTCCAGCGCGATCTCCTGCGCGGGATGCGTTTTGTCGTGGGCTGACTCGAAGAGAGGCACCGGCGGCTCGGGAATGCCGACATCAAAGAGAGCGATATAGGCGGACTCGTACTCCTCGTAATTGGCGAACCATTCGAATCCGGGGAATTCACCAACGCAATCCAGACGCTTCCACAAATCCTGCAACGCCGCCGGCAGCGCGGGCTGCGACAGAAAATCGAAGCGCTCACGCGAGGGCGGCGCGAGGACGAAGACGAAAAAGCGGTAAAGGTCGTTTTGCTTCCAGTCGATGGGAGCGGCGGCCGTCCGGTCCGCAGCGGTGGTAGGCATGGCAACTCCTGCTCTGATTCCTTCTCCCTATTCCAGCACTTGCCAGACGGAGAAATACTTTCGCCCGTCGCGGTCCTTTTGGCTGCCGTTCCAGACGGCAAAAGCCACTGGCGTGCCGGGGGGCAAATCGGGCAATTCGAGAGTCACGCTCCACTGGCCGTTTTGATACGTGCCAGTGGCCGGGAAGTTCTGGCCGGTGCGGCGCGTGGTGCCGCGCCCCTGTGCCTCCATCAGCATGGCGCCGCGAGTTGCATTCCAGTAATAGATATCGACCGGATGCTCGGCATCGCCCATCTGCAGCGACGGTGTGATCGCCCCGGCTTCTCCCTTGACCGGGAACATGACCGCTGCGGCATCGAAGAAGCGGTCGTTGGCTTCCGTCTGCACCTTCCGGAACCGTGTTTCCGGTGGAGTATTGGGAACTTCAGGCAGCGTTACCGCGTCATGGGTCGCATCACGCCAACTAAGCTGCACGAGCAGCTTTCCACCGGCGCGGGCGAGACGGACGTCCACGACCGGAATCTCAAGCGCGGCGGGTTCGTCGGTGTCATAGAGCGGAGGCGTGCGGTTGAGGCCAATGTGCTTCACTGCGACCTGGTTCCAGGCGGCAGAACCGCCAGTGAGCAGGCTGTCCACGGTGGATGTCGACGCAATCACGGACAGAGATTGCCCGGGTGCCGGCTTGACGGCATCTGTACCCTGCGCCCACAGGGCGACGCAGAGCAACAGGAACGCGACGCTGAGGATGACGAGTTGGCGAGTTCGCATGATGTTCTCCTACGCCTGGATCTGCACTAGCTGCGGCCGGATACGGTAGCGGGTCTCGGCATCGCGGCCAATCAGCAGTTGCAGCACCTCGCTGCGCCCGCCTGCCTGGGCTCGCTTGAGTTCGGCCTCAAGACGCGTAATCACGTTCTTCACGTCCGGGCCAAACAGATAGACGAGGTAGTCGAGCGGCAACCGGGAATCTTCGAGGATGCTCTTGCCGTAGTTGTCGCGCTTCGGCGGATTGAACGGTGGCACATAATAGACGTTGGGTTGCGTCCCCTTTTCCGGGAACAGAGGCAGCGCAATCTTGTGCACCAGAACGAGCTTGTGCACGGGCGACTCGGGATCATCCAGTATGCCGACGAAGCGCAGGCGGCCCGGACATTGCTTAGCGCAGGCGTTGACCTCGCCTCTTTCCAAGCGCGGATAACAGAAAATGCACTTCTCGGATTTTCCCTTGACCTCGTTGAAGTAGATTTTCTTGTAGGGACAAGCCTTGATGCAGTAGCGGTAGCCCTGGCAGCGGTCCTGGTCAAGGACCACGATGCCGTCCTCCTCGCGCTTGTAGATGGCCTGGCGCGGGCAGGCTTCCAGACACGCCGGATAGGTGCAGTGGTTGCAGATGCGAGGCACGTAGAAGAAGTAATTTTCGTCGCCGTTCATGCTGCCGACGTCTTCGTCCCAGTTGGCGCCCGACTTGGGCTCGGGTGACGGCATTACCGGTTTGCGCTTGCCTTCGAAGAGTCGCTGCTCATAGTCGTATTCCCAGGCGTAGCCGTAGTCTTCCATGGTGGGCAGTGGACTGGGTTGGAGCATACCGTCCTTCCAGCCCCCGCCGATACGGTCCCACTGGCGCGGATAGCCGAGGCCGGGGCGGGTCTCGACGTTGTTCCAGTACATGTAGCCGGTGCCGTCGCGGTCGGTCCACAGCTTCTTGCAGGCAATGGTGCAGGTCTGGCAGCCCAGACATTTATTCAGGTCCATCACCATCGCGTATTGGTGTTTTGACATGGCCGCCTCTCTTCAGACCTTGGCCTTTTCGACTTCCACCTTGGTGTCGCGGTTGTTGCCCGTGGGACCCCAGTAGTTGAGGCGGAAGTTCACGTGTCCGTACTTGCCGATGAGTTGCGTGGGCTTGAGTTTGATGTAGGTGAGCGACTGCCAGCCACCCTGCTTGAAGCCGAGGTATTTCTCCCATCCGTGGTACATGGTGACGCGGCCGGGTTTCTCCCCGGGTAGGATCTGCAACCGACAGACGCACTCGCCGATTTCGTTGTGGATACGGACCCAGTCGTTGTCCTGCAGGCCCCGCTTGCGGGCGTCGTCCGGATGCATGTAAACGATGGGTCCTCCGCGCTGCAAGCGCAGCATGGCGCGGTGGTCGCGCCAGGTGGAGTGAATGGACCAGCGCCCGTGCGGAGTGTTCCAGTAGAGCGGGTACCTTTCCTCGATGGGCTCTTTGAAGGTGGGCAGCGCCTCGCCCAGTTCGATATACCACGGATGATCGATATAGAACTGCTGACGACCGGTGAGTGTGCGCCAGGGGCGCTTGTCGTCCACCTGAAATTGGAACGGGGTGTAGGCGACCCCGGGTTTGATGGGGCTGTTCCAGGACTCGGGATCGGTGGCCACGAAGCGCCGGGGCTGCTCCTGGATCATCTGGTAGTTCATGCCCTTGGTTTCTTCCGCATTCCCAAGGATGAAGTTGACCGCCTGCTCATCGGACTGGATTGTCCCTTTGCCGGTCCAATTGTGGGCGAGCTGGGTGAAGTCACGGTTCCAGTCGAAGGCCTCGTCGTGGTAGGGCTTGAGGCCCTTGGCGGCGGCGACTTCCGCCATCTTCGCCGCCAGGGCATGGAAGATGTCCCAATCGGTCTTGCTCTCAAACAGAGGCTCGCAGGCCTCGCCAAAGGGATGAATGTAGCTGTGGCAATCCGTGGAGTTAATGTCCACCTTTTCGTAGTAGCTGGCGGCGGGCAGCACCACGTCGGAGTACAGCGCCGTCGTGTCCATGCGGTAGTTGATGTCCACGATCAGGTCGAGGTCCTTCCACAGCGACGACTCCAGGATCTCGTTGCCCTTGGCCTGGTTCAGGTAGTTGGCCCGCCATACGATGAAGGCCCGCGGCTTCTTGCCGTTCTTCGGCCACAGCGGCATCCATCCGTTCTTCACCGACTCCTGGATGTACCACTCGATGGGCTTGCCGTTGTACAGATGCGGATCCTTATTGGTGGAGTGGACGTAGCTCCACAGGGTGGTGTTCTGGAAGCGCTGTTTCTTGCGGGTTTCCGGGAAGGCAAGCTTGAAGAAGCCCTGCTCCGGCCAGATGCGTTCCTGCCCCACGTAGTGATTGAATCCGCCACCGTTCTTGCCGGTATTGCCGGTCAAGGCCACCAGCAGGATGAAGGAACGATTGATGAGGTCGTTGTGGAACCAGTGATTGGCGCCCGCGCCGTGGATGATCATGGCCGGTTTGCGCGTGCCCAGTTCCTTGGCGAAGAGCTCGATCTCGTGCGCCGGAAGACCGGTGCGCGCGGCGACTTTGTCCAATGTGTATCCCGAAAGTTCCTGCTTGAGAAGTTCGAAGACGGTGGTGACCTCGGCGCTCTTGCCATCGGCGAGCTGCACCTGGAAGGTGCCGGTCAGGGCCGGGTCAGCGCCGTTGAGCTGGATGGTTTTCTGATCCGATCCCATGGATCCCGGCGTGGGGACTGCGCGCTGCTGCGTGGTGTCCCAGAAATAGAAGATGTCCGTCTTGCCGCCTTTCTTAAGATCGGACTCGCGCAGGAACCGTTTCGTGCCTGGGAACACGAGCAGCGGCAGATCGGTTTGTTCTTGGACATACGACTTGTCAATTAGGTTCTGATCGATGAGCAGCCTGGCCACGCCCAGCGCGAGGATGCCATCGCTGCCGGGGTTGATGCGGAAATACAGGTCGGCGTGGATGGCGCTGGAGTTGTAGTCGGGCGAGATGCACACGATCTTGGCGCCGTTATAGCGCGCCTCGTAGGCAAAGTGGGCGTCGGGGATGCGCGTCTGCGAGATATTCGATCCCCACAACACGATATACTTCGCATTGAACCAGTCGGCGCACTCGCAGGCTTCCGTCTGCACGCCCCAGGTGAGCGGCTCACCCGGAGGCAGGTCGCAATACCAGTCGTAGAACGAGAGGAAAACGCCGCCTATGTAGTGGGCCAGGCGCGAGCCGGCGCAGAAACTCACGGGGCTCATGGCCGGGATCACGCTGAAGAACGAGTTTGTATCAGGGCCGTAGTTGTACACGTTGTCGAGCAGCTTGCCCGCGACCAGCGTGAGCGCTTCGTCCCAACTGGCGCGCCGCCACTTGCCTTCGCCACGCTCGCCGGTGCGGATAAGCGGGTAACGCAGCCGCTGCGGGCTGTACACGTACTCGGTGAAGCATCCGCCTTTCTGGCAGCCGCGCGGATTGTAGTCTGGCAGATCTTCATTGATGCGGGGATAGTCGGCGGCCTGCTCCTCGCGTACCATTACTCCGTTGCGCACATATACCTTCCAGGAGCAGGAGCCGGTGCAGTTGGCGGAGTGCGTGGAACGGACAACCCTGTCCCAGGTCCAGATCTTGCGGTAAAAATCTTCCCATCCACGGTAGGGATAGGTGCGCAGCGGATCGAAGTCGCCCGTGAGCGTACTGAGCGCGGGTTTTTCTTTGCGCGAACATCCGGGCAGGGCCAGTGTGGCCGCGGTCATCGCGGCCGTCTGGATAAATCGCCGGCGTGAGAAGGGCTTTTTGGGTAGGTCCTGATCGCTCATGGTTTCCCTCCCGAGGGAGCGGACAGAGTCACGTTCTGCGCCATCGCTTTTTGGCCTTTCGGCGCTGCCAGGGTCCGCAAGTAGGCAAGCACGTCAGCAATGTCCTGGTCGCTGAATACAGGCGCTTCTTTGCGCTGGAAGGCAGGCATTGCCGTGCCCACGCGACCGTTCTGAATGGTGCGAATAATGAATACATCCGTGGCGGCTTGCTGGAACACCGGGTTCCCAATCTCGGGTGCCATTCCGCCCCGGCCATTCATGCCGTGGCAGCCGTAGCAGTTGCGCAGAAACAAGGAAAGCCCGCGCGTGGCATCGCCCGTTGGCATCGCCATTGGCGTGATCAGCGCCTCAGTTGCACCCGTGCGCAGATACTCGATTACCGCCGTAATTTCCTCCGGCAACAGGCCGCCGGCATGCGGTCCCCACGCTGGCATCTGCGTACCTGGGCGGCCCTGCTCGATGTTGCTCTGTAGATATGCGGGACTGGCGGTCGCGACCAGCGAAACCCCGCGAATGGCAGGTACAAAGCGATTGAACTTCTTGTCCCAGCGAGTATACGAGCCATTACTGTGACAGGCAGTGCAGTACTGCCGGTAAACCTGCTCGCCGGTGAGTGGGACGGGATGCAGCGCGCGATACTTCTGCTCAATCTTGTCCGGCGCAAGGTAGCTCTCGGGGACATCGCGGTTCCACTGCGACAGCATATAAACCGTCAGCGCCAGCGCCTCGCGCTGCGTGACCGTGGGATTGCGCATCAAGCTTCCGCCAACGACTCCACCGGGATCGCGGAAGTGCGCCAGTTGCCAGTGCCACGCGGTGTGCGGCGGCCGCAGATTGGTCATGATGAGCTGGTGACGGGTCTTGGTGCCCTCGTTATCCAACGCGGGACCGAGCATGCCGCCGCGTCCGCCGAGCTTATGACAGGAACCGCAGCTCTTTTCCCGGTAGAGTTCCATGCCGGCGAGCAGCAAAGGCGCCTGGTCCGGCGGGAGTTTTTCTGGATCGTGGCAGGTGGCGCAGGTGGCCTCGGTCATCTCCGGTGGCAATAGCGGATAGTCCCAATACACGTCGTCCGCTTTGGCTTCACGGAAGGTCAAAGCTGCCCCCTGCCCGTGGTGACAAACGGTGCAGCCAAAGCGGTCAACCGGATGCTTGTCGAGGATGTGCCCCGGATGCACGCGGTGCGGCTGCGATACGTCGGTCATGCGTGGGTCGTCAATCCCGTTATGGCAGGTGACGCAGCGGTCCACCGTGCCCAGCGCCGGGATGCTGACCTGCCTCATCTCGATGCGGTATTTGGCCAGCAGCTCACGGCCGCGGTCGTCGGTGGCCTTGTCCTCAAGAAGATTGCGGTATTGACGCTGAATACCCTTCCACTGGGCGAGGTAATTCTCCTGCACGGCGGCGCCCACCAGATAAACAATGGTGACGAGGCTGGCAACCAGCAGGAGCCAGCGATAAATCCGTGAGGGATCCTTCATCGCACTCCCCTCTCTAGTGCAGCGGCCATTGCGATGGCCACCAGTAGAAATGCCAGTTAGGTCCGCGATGGACGGTAGCGAAGTACGTCAGCAACGTGAAGCTGACCAGGAAACAGACAAACAGCGAAACCGCAGCCAGGCGCACCGAATCCTTTCGTTTCAAGACCAGCAGCGACCACCCCGCAAAGATCAGCACCAGCAAAGAGCCGGGATTGATGGCGATGATCCAGAGCTGGTGAATGTGGGGATACCAGTTGCGCAGCCAGCCGAAGTTCACGGTCAAGGCCAGCATGCCGACGGTTACGGCAAGGGCGAAAAACAGAGATTGGCAGAAAGTCGATTTCTCGCCCTGCGTACCGAACCAGACGCCCTCGCCGCCGGCGCGGCGGTCGAGGAACGGAATCAGCGCGAGACCGACTAGAACAATGACCGGAATCAACAGGCCACCCATGAAAGCCGAATACGAGACCAGCTCCTGAAGTCCGAGGAAGTACCAGGGCGCTTTCGCGGGGTTCTCAGGAATGGCGGCATTCGCCAGTTCCTTTAGCGGCGCGTCCCAGTAGAAGGAAAGCGTGAGGGTAATCGCGACCGTCAGCATGAAGACGGCCAGTTCCGCCCAGAACAGGTGCGGCCAGCTCATTACCGTGTTCTCGGGTCCTCGGTTCACCGGTGGACGTTTGCCTTTCACCAACGCCATCAAACCATAGGTCTTGCTGGCCAGCGGTTGAAACACGCTGCGGCGTTCGCCGCCCCACTCCGCGAGTCCGCCCATGGGATCTTCCGGCTTGGCGAGACCGCCATCTTTTCGGATGCGCCAGAAATGCACTCCCAGCAGGGTCACAAGCGCGAGGGGAAGAACGAAGACGTGTAGCACATAGAAGCGAATCAGGGAATCCTGACCAACGAAGTTTGCGCCCAGCAGCAGCCGCTTCTGGAAGCCGCCGGGATCGAAAAACTTCGTGATTCCAAGAGCGTCGGTGAGCTCACGCGGCGAGTTGGCAATGTTGGAGCCGATGGTGATTGCCCAGTAGGCCAGTTGGTCCCAGGGGAGCAGGTATCCGGTGAAGCTCAGCGCCAGGGTGATCACCAGCAGTCCCAGTCCCACCAGCCAGTTGAACTCGCGCGGCTTCTTGTAGCTCGCGGTGAAGAAAACCCGTGCCATGTGCAGCAGCACGGTCAGCACCATCAACTGCGCCGCCCAGCGATGAATATTGCGAATAAACCGTCCGGTATAGACCGTGAAGTGGATGTCCTTCATGGACTGATAGGCCAGGTCGGTTGAGGGCTTGTAATAAACCATCAGCAGAACGCCGGTGATGATGGTGATTACGAAGCTGGCCATTGCCGTCAGCCCCAATCCGAAGGTCAAAGTGGGGCTGAGCGTGCGCAGGTGGACGCGAACGCTGTGGATGTGCAGGAACAAATTGTGAAAGGTGGCCTGCGACTCCTCGCGCTCCGATTCCGGCGTTTTTCCCAGGCGGAAGCAGGCGTCCTTCACGGTGTGCGGGAGCTCGTGCAGATTGTGGATAAATTCCTTGGTTGCCGTCTCTGCCACGGTGTGCCTCCTACACGCGGTAACGCGTGCCCTCCGGGACCTCATTGTCGGCATTGACGATCAGCTCGCCATTGGCGGCGCGGCTGACCTCCAGCCACGGAAGTGGGCGCGGCGCCGGACCGCCCACCACGTTGCCTCGTGGGTCGAACCGTGAGCCGTGGCACGGGCAGGCGAACCCCTCCTTCCATCGCGCTACCGTACACCCCAAATGGGTGCAGGTGGTCGAGATTGCGTAGAAACCCTCGTCGTCGCGGAAGAGCACCAGATTCTGTTCCGTAAACGGGGTTTCTGTGCCCGACGAGAACTGCTCCGGCGGACCGAGCTTGAAGCGGCGCACCGGTCCGGGCAGCACAGCGGGACTGGGCAGGCGGAAAATTCCGGCCGCGGCCGTGCCCATCGCAGCAAAGAAGCTCCCCAATGCCGCGAGACTCAGGAAGCTGCGCCGGCTGACGGGAGATGGATCTAAACGGGACATGGCTTCCACTCCTTGGCAAAATTGAATTGCTCCATGGTGATGGCAGTGGTAGGACACCGTTCCGCGCACAGTCCGCAGCGAATGCAGCGCTCTTCGTCTTTGAGGATGGCGGACAAGTCGGCGGGATCGAGGTCCAGTTCCTGTGCGGCCGTGGCAAGTTCCGGCGAAAGCGCCAGCCGGTCAAACGTGACCAGCTTCAGGCACACCGTGGGGCAGACGTCCACGCACCCGCCACACAGGATGCAGCGCTCGCCGTCGAAGATGGTGTTTATGCCGCAGTCGAGGCACCGGCCGGCTTCGGTGAGGGCCTGCTCTTCGCTGTATCCAATCTCAACCAGCGAATTCGGCTTCTTCAGTCGTTCTTCCGCAGAGAGGGTTGGGATGTGCAAGCGCGAGCGTCGTTCGTAGTGTTTCTCCCGGTGGTAGTGCTCAATGGGGAAATGGAACTGGACTTCCTCAGGCCCAATTTTCTTGGCGCGCAAGAAACGATAGACAGAACGCGCTGCCTGTTTGCCGCTGGCGATGGCATGGATCATGAGCCGCGGCCCGTAGGCAATGTCGCCCGCTATGAATACGCCCGGTGCCGAAGTCGCACAGGTTGCGGGATCGTTGATGATCTGCTGCGGTGAGCGCATCTCGATCCCGTCTCGCTGCGCGTCAAGAAAGCTCAGGTCAGCGGATTGCCCGACGGAGAGCAGGATCGTGTCCCCTTCAATTTCCGTGGTCACTGATTCGTCGAACTTGGGCGCGAAACGCTTGTTCTCGTCGTAAACCTGGGTGCAGCGTACGAACTTCACGCCGCGCACGAACTTCTGCCCGTTCCTCTCGCTTACAAGGACCTCTCTTGGTCCCCAACTGTTGTGGCGTATGACTCCCTCTTCTTGCCCTTCCAGGATTTCCACCGTGTCCGCGGGCATCTCTTCCAAAGACTCTAGGCAGACCAGGTTCACCTGCCGGACTCCGGCCATGCGGGCGGCCGTGCGCGATACGTCATATTCTTCCTGGCGCAGCACGGTGCGGGCGACGTCATATGCGACATTGCCGCCACCAATCACGATCACCCGCTGCCCGAGTTCGACCTGTTTCCCGAGTGAGACGTCACGCAGGAAATCAACTCCGCCCATCACCCCGATGGCATCGACGTTGGGAATGGGCAGCGCTCGCGAGCGCTTGGCGCCGCAGGCAATGATCACTGCGGCAAATTCGCGGCGCAGGTCCGGGAAGGTGATGTCTTTCTCGACCTGCGTGTTGCAGCGGATTTCGACGCCCAGCGATTGAATGACGGCGACTTCCGCCCGGATCAGCTCGCGCGGCAGGCGATAGCCGGGTACGCCGGTGTAGAGCATCCCGGCGGGGTACGGCTCCATTTCAAAAATCGTGGGTTGGAAGCCCATCGAAGCGAGATCATGTCCCGCAGCCAGCCCTGCGGGGCCCGAGCCGATAATGGCGATACGTTCTCCAGTGGGCTTGGGGAAGTTGGCATCGGCGAGAAACTCAAGCAGATGGCTGAGTTCATCGAGATCGTCGCACTGGCGGGCGTCGGTGTGGGCCTTCAGGTAAGGGAACAGTTCGCTGCCGGCGTCGCGGCGGGCGTCGCTGCCGAACTTCTCGCAGACGAACCGCTTCAGCGCGCGAATCGAGATCGGCTGGTCGATGCTGCCCCGGCGGCACGCCGCCTCGCAGGGGGCGCCGCAAATGCGCCCGCAGAGAGAAGCCAGAGGATTGGGCCCACGCGCTATCAGATAAGCACGTTCGTAGTCCCCCGCAGCAATGGCCCGCACGTACCCGCGGGCATCAGTATGAACGGGGCAGGCATACTGGCACTTGATCTGCTCGCGCCAGTACTCGCGGTCCGCTACCCGGACGTTGTAACGCGCCTCGTCCACGCTGTTCGCCTACCGTTGATCACATGGCTAACAGGTGAGGCTATGCTCTTGGAACACCGTGTGCTGTGACTTATGTCACGGCAGTCGTGGTCGGACGTGGTCGAGTGTCATCAAACCAGAAATGCAACGGCCAACATATTTCGTCAGAAGGGGTCTGCTTGCTTCGCCAGAGTCTGCCTGGGAAAGGTCTCAGATTACCGACCCACTAATGGAAACGGCGCAGTCAGCAGCTTAGTGCGGCTCGTCTTCGCCATGTTCATGGTGCGCCACAGCTCGATCCCCCACCAGAGCAGAGCGGTCAGTTCGATGAAACCAGTGGAGCCGATCAGGGGATACGCGATGCGGGGCACAAAGTCCGTGGCCACCTGCAGCACCACCCGCCCTGTGCAACCGAGATTAATAAGGATGAAAGGCCCCCATAGAGAATTCATCTGCTTGGAGTCGCGGCCCGCGAGGATGGGGACCACTCGCGACGATACACCCAGAATCATCATGCTGATGAAGCCTACTGTGAACGCGTGGCGATGCGAGCCCATGTAGGCGTGCGCGAAGACCTGGTGGGTCAGCACGCCGTAGAGCGGGAACAACGGCATCATGCTGCAGGAAACCAGCAGCCAGATGTACGCTGCACGGATGAATTTGAAAGTGCGGTCCGGCTGGGTTGGTTTCCTGAACACCCCAACTTGACGCGCCAGAAGCAAGGCCCAGACCGGCATCATCAAATAGGCAAGTTCGAGGGCGACTGCGAAGTAAACGTTGCGAGTGGTGAACAGCAGAACATAACTGGCGATGCTCAGGACCAGACTTCCGTTCATCAACCAGAAGATTAGCCCCTGACGATCACGCGGCGGCCGTCCCAGACCGTACACCTGGGGAACAAACCGCTGACTCACGCCGGCGATGATTAGTGCGGCGAAGCCCAGCAACTGGATGTCCCGCAGCGGCCCGTCAATCAGCGCGATGCACCTGATCAAATCCTGTTCGCTGTGTGCCGTGGCCTTGGCGAAAAAGAATACGACGCTCAAGACCGTGCCCAACAGGAACCACACGAATGAGCCGGCGATGAACTTCTCGTACGGATTGTGCGGCTCTATGGACTGCTGTGCCGTGCGGTACAGAACCAGCATGAGCAGTACGACGGAGGAGACCTCGGCAACGCCAGAAAGCGCCCCTAAAACCAACGAAGTGGACCTGGGCAGCAGCATATCGGCAGCCATGCCGGCCAGGATCCCAAAGGCCAAAAGATAGAAGCTCAGGTTAGCAAGGGCCGGGCGCCACAGCGTTGTGTTCTTAAAGCGGGGAAATGACTGGTAAGCAAAACCCATGACGAACATGCCTACCCAGCCGAAGATCATCGCATGCGCATGGGCATGGATCGAGGGCAGCAGATGCAGTTGCAGGAGGCTCTTTCCCAACGCAATCTGTACCAAGTCGATCGCGCCCCACAGGCAACCGACGGTCAATACTGTCACCACACCAGCTTTGAAGAAGCGGCGGTAGATGTAGTCCGGGAGAGTTTCTTCATAGACGTAGGGCTGGTTGGATGAACTTTCCATCTCATCATTGATCTCCCGCACCAGTTCATCCACGTCAACCTGGTGTACCGCCGCAAAGAAGGCCAGCGGCTCGCTGGGGCCGTGTTCGCCGCCGCAACCCTTCAGGCCGTGGCGATCGAAGACGCGTCTTGCGTCTGGGCAGCTCTTCACAATTTCCGCCACGCTCATATCTTCGGTGATCTTGCTCATGGCCTTTTGCATCTCGTCTACGGATTGAGAAAAGGATAGAGGCGCTAAGGATGCGAAGACGATGACTTAAGTCACAGCGGTGGGTTTTGAGGCACCTATCGTCGTATAGTGTCAGCTGTTCGTTTGAGAAGGACAATCCATGCCGAAGCCCTCCAGTTCAGCTGATCGCATTCGTAAGTCTCATCCGGAACTTTGGCAGCGCTTCAGCGCACTCGCCGATGCTTGTCATGAGGCCGGTCCGCTCGACGAGAAAACGCGACGGCTTATCAAACTCGCGCTCGCCATCGCTGCGGGAACAGAGGGTGGTACCCATTCCGCCGTTCGCCACGCCAAAGAATCGGGAATAACGCTGCAGGAAATGGAGCATGTGGTGATGCTCAGTATTACCACCCTCGGATTTCCCGCAGCCGGGCGAGCGCTTGCCTGGATTCACGACTCAAAGACGCTGTGATGTTTCGTGAAGATCGTTCGTCCGCGAACGATCGTCGGAGCTGGACACGGAGCCTCGATTACTTCTTGGCTTTCGGCAGATTCCTAAGGGTTTTTCACTCGGCTGAGGCCCTGACGAGAACAGGACCTCGAGGATCAGCTGTAGTAAACCGTGCACATCGCGGGACCGTTTCTCTGCACGGCCCGGTCCAACGCACATCTTGGTTAGAGCACGCACTTAACGGGGCCACTCGGGTGGTTCACACTCTGGGCACTGATGATTGATGAACTCCAGCACTTTCAATATCTCATCGGTACTGGGCAGGTTCTTGCCGCCCCGGGCGTCGTAGACAGACACAATTTCACCAAAGCGATCGGTCACATAGATTAGGGAACTAGGCCTTCCATGCTCATCGACGGCGCCGTAGAGGCTGTGCACGATTCCATCATCATCCGCGAGCGCCACGAATGGCAGTGCGGCCCATATTTTCAGCGGATCGGTCTCCTGGGAGTTGTACGGGAACACGGCGACAACGACCGCATCCTGTTCAGTGAAATTCTGGTAACGTTTTGCTGCGTCCCGGAGAACGTCGAATTCGATGCCAGCTTGCCCGGCAAAGACAAGAACGAGATTGGACCGCCCACGATAATCCGATATCTGTACCCGCGCACCCAGAGCAGACGTCAGTACGAAGTCGCGGATCAAGTACCCTGGCTTCTGAAGTCCTCCTCCCGCGTCAACTCTGCCGCCGCCTCCAACTTCCGCCTGCAACATTAGGACACCTCCTATTTTCGTGCAGCTTTCCCAGTATCAGCCGTCCTTGATCTGCACGAGTAACATCATCACTGGAGTTTTAGCAGAAATGCCGTGAGGAAGCATCGGCGCCATATAGACGAAAGACCCGGGCTTTCCATCGACGATGTCGGAGCCCAATCGTACGTCGGCTTCTCCCCGGAGGAAAGTACAGCAGAGCCGGTGTCGGGGCAGAGTGGGTTGACAACTCCTGGCCTGTCCAAAAAACCAAATAGCGTCACATTGAGGCTCTCATCCTTGTGGAGTACGCGACTCATGATTCCGTCCTTTGGCATTGCAAACTCTGCAGCCAGGTCCGGAATAAATTTGTAGTCCATGTATCCTCTCTCTTTTAACTGCCGCTGAGGTGCCTGTGATTGTCCTATATCAGCATGACATACTCGATGCTCGTGCTCAGCGTTTGTAGTATTCAGCGTTCTTTTCTGTGTACTCCCTCCACTTCGTAGGGAGATCGTCGAGCGCAAAGATCGCTGATACCGGGCACACTGGTACACATGCACCACAATCGATACACTCAATAGGGTCGATGTAGAGCTGAGGGTCCTCAGTAAAGCGGCTTTCATCTTTCCTCGGATGAATGCAGTCCACAGGGCAGGCATCAACACAAGCCGTGTCTTTCACCCCGATACATGGTTCAGCAATCACGTATGCCATGACTCGATCTTTCCTGTGTTCCTCTCTCTGCCGGTACCCCCATGCTGACGGAAGGAGGGCCCTCGCACTCCTCCGCGGCCCTACCTCATTGGATGGCCAGTTCGGTCATGTGAGCAAGTCGGAACTGCACACTCAAGTTCTGCATCTCTGAAATTTCTTCCGCCAGCATTCGAACAATCCCCAAAGTCATCTCCGGGTGTGTCGGAAGCGCCGCAAGGAATCGTTCCCTAGGCACGATGGCAATGATGCACTTGCTGACGGCAACGGCAGTCAGGCTGTAGCACTTGCGCCCCAGAATGGCAGGGACCCCCAGGACCGCACCAGCCCTTGCAATTCGGCAAAGGGTCGGTTCGGTAGCATCCGGAGTCAGCGCAATTTCTCCGTGCAAGACAAGCACCACTTCCTTGGGAGTTTCCCCTTGACCAAATAGCACCGTCGACCCCCCGACTGTGCGCTCCGTACAGAGTGCGCGCAATTTCTCAAATACTCTTTCCGACGCTATAAACGAACCTGAACTTTTCATGCTGCACCCTCAATCAACTCGTCCGTCCGGGATGACGGCCAGGCCACAGATTCCACTGCAGGGTTGGGTATGGAGGACAAAGCGTCGCTGCACGGGAAGGTGTCACTTAGCGTCTGATCCAAGCCTCGATCCCTCGCCTGTCCCACAAGCCTCGGTTTACAACTGCACTTCTCGACGCCACGACCTGATGTCCTGCCCGATGCAACAGGTCCGCTACGATGACCATTTCTTTCTCTGCCATCAGTGAACACAAGTTCACCATTGCCCCGGTGGACGTTCTCCTCAAGCCGCTGCCATACCTTGACGAAATCATTCAAGACGTTGCGAGGAATGAGCCTTATCTGAAACACGGGCGGACACTCCGTCTCATCGTGTACGGGGCAGCCTTGTGCCAGCATTTGATGAGACAGGAGGATGTCGTTCAGAGGTACTTCATAAAACTGTTCACACGCGGTACATGGGATTCGAACTGATAACGCTTCGAGAATATTCATCTGGAGCCCCTCCTAAGTGTGCGAACAAGACTTACGCCACACGTCCAATGTCGGCTCTCATCTTCGGAGAAGTTTTTACGACACGGTCTTCGAGTTCTGTTGCTAGCTGCTCGTAACTCTCGTGTGCATAGGAGTAGATATCGGATTCGACACTTTTGAATTCCTTGAGGAGACGTCGATTATCTTCTTCCGACAGTACCTTGTTCGCCATCGGAAAGAGCAAGTACTCCTCCTTCCAGATGTGTGCTGGATAGAACTGCGCGATGTTACGAAGTACTGCGGACAAAGCGGAGGATCCAACATGTCGATTAGCGGCATATTCCGCCGAAGCTTGCACCAATTCTTGTGTCAGGACTCGTGACCGCTCGTGTTCGTGCCGCAACGCGCCCAGAGGACAACCTTCCTCGGGTACGCCATGGCCTTCAAGCATTAGGAACAGATAACTCTCTTCCTTGCCATGATGACATTGGTGGCCGTAGACCCGAAGAAACTGGCAAAGATCCCGAAGAATATCATCGTCAATGTCGCGGTTCTCCGCTAATTCGTCCACCAGCACAGCCGTCACTCGCAGAATCTTCTCGATTGTCCGGTGTTCCTGTTCGAGACTGTCCGTGGCTCGCTGCATCTCCTGCCTCCTTGCCTAGTCCCAGTTACGCCGCCTCTTTCCCGACATGCCCAGAGCGACTCTGCCGCCTGCGGTCCAAGTATTCCTTCAGAGCTACAGCGTTGTTATGCTCGCGATCATGAGAGCTGTAAACCAGAGTGACTCGTCTTTTGGAAGCCGCCGCCAACAATGGCCTCCATCTCTCTTCGTTTTCATCGAGTTCTCGGAAATAGCGGCGCTTGAATCCCTCCCATCGCGTGGGGTCGTGATGAAACCATTCGCGCAGCATGCCACTCGGAGCCACTTCCTTCGCCCATTCGTCCAAGTGAGCGGAAGCCTTCTTTACCCCGCGCGGCCACAGCCGTTCCACCAGGACACGAACGCCATCATCTGGCGTTGCCGGTTCGTAGATTCGCTTGAGTTTGATCATGCATACCTCCGTCTGTAACTCTCAGGCTCTATTGCCGCATTCGCCCGCACGTTGGTTTCCCCATCAGCGTTTTGCTCGGAGTAGGCCGGCATGAGCCTTACACCGGTGCTCAGTGTGAACTGAAGAGTGAACCGGCAGCTGCACCGTCCGCACAACCAGAAGTGGACGGTGGCGCGCCCGGGTTTCTTCTCGCAGATCACGGCGGGCACATCGCGGCAGGGCTCTGTCGGATTCTTGATCTCGAATGGAAAGAGTCGTCCCTCATGGGAAGAACGGAACTCAATGTCGCTGGCGGGATTAGCGCACTTCCTGATCACAGGCCGCTCCGTACAAAGTGCTGAACTGTCTTAGTTATCCGCCAACACCAAAACGTAGACAATGAATCATTTGTACTTGTGATCAGGAAGCAAATACCATGCAGAAAGTTACGGCTCAGAAGGCCTGCGGTCAGCGGCGGCTTCGCTAGATGAGCTTCCGTTGCATTGCGTGCATAACCGCCTCCAGGCGGTTGTGCGTCCTGAGCTTCTGATTGATGTGGTGGAGATGATTGCGCAGAGTTTGCGAACTTATTCCAAGCTTCTTGGCGATCTTTTGGGGACTGTTTCCCGCTGCGAACATCTTCAGGATCTCAATTTCCTGAGTTGACAGTGGAGAGACCGGCGCAGTTTTGCCGATTCTCTCGCCCAAGCTGCTGAGCTCCTTCGACAGCGTAAGGACCTGGCGCACCACTTCATCCTGCTTTTTCTGTTCCGTGATGTCATGTGCCAAATGAACCAGCAACCTTTCTCCAGTCCGCCGGTTGTGGAAAATCACAGTCGAGACATTGATCCACAAGCGTTCACCAGAGCGGGTGCTTACGTTCAGGTCGAAATTTGGGACCTCGGATCCTTTCCCGATGCAGTCCAGCACACTGCAGTTCTCGTGACACACAGTCGTGCCCAGGGTCCCGACGCCATGCAAGAGGTCGAAGCAGGTTTTCCCCTTCGCTTGGTCGGCGGCGTAACCGAATAGCTTTTCGGCTGACTGGTTCCAGGATCGAATCTCACCTTGACCTGTCACCACGAACACGGCATCTGTCGTGTTTTCCAGGAATGAAAACAGCTCAGTTTCCAGCATATTCAGAGACGCCAATAAACATCTGTGATCGAAACCGGTACGAACAGTCCATTGAGAACTGTCGCTGACACAGCAAGTATATCGCTAGATAAAGAGGGCCATAAGCGAAGTTTGAGCACCGCTGCGTGGCGGAAAGGAGTACAGATGAAACGCCCAGCCTCAACGAATGCGCGATCAGCTTTTTCGCATGTTTTATTTTTCCTACTTGCCGTGATCATGTTCTCGATTTCTTATGCCGTTTCGTCGCCGGCTGCGACTGTGCAGACCGCAACCAACGCGACCAGGATTGCAAGAGATCCAACCAACCTTCCTGCTCCTATTGGAGAACGGCCGCCGGCCATCGTCAGGGTCACGCTCACTGCACGAGAACTGGACGGCGCTCTCGATCCTGACAGTGGAACGACATATCACTACTGGACCTTTGACGGAACCGTCCCCGGTCCGATGATTCGAGTTCGGCAAGAGGACACAGTTGAAATAACGCTGCGGAATGATGCCGGCGATCTCATGCAGCACTCGTTGGATTTCCATGCCGCCCTGGGTGCGGGTGGCGGAGCACAGTACTCCTCTGTCCCTCCTGGAGAGGCGCGGACCTTCACCTTCCAAGCAACCACTCCCGGGTTGTTCGTATATCACTGCGGTACTCCCGTCATCGCCCAACATATTGCGAACGGGATGTACGGCTTGATACTCGTCGAGCCGCCAGCGGGACTTCCCCCTGTGTCGCACGAGTTTTACGTGATGCAAAGCGAGGTCTACACCACGGGAGCGATGGGAGAGGCAGGAATGCAGAAGATGAGCGTCTCCCGACTGCTCGATGAGCGCCCTAACTATGTCGTCTTTAATGGTGCGGTCGGAGCCTTGTTTGGGCAGCGTGCATTGCATTCCAATGTCGGCGACACAATCAGGATCTTCTTTGGCGTAGCCGGTCCAAACCTCACTGCCTCGTTCCACATCGTTGGAGGGATTTTCAGCAAGGTCTATGGACTCGGGTCCCTCGACTCTTCGCCGCTGAAGAATGTGCAGACAGTCTCTGTACCTCCAGGGGCAGCGGCAGTCATCGAGTTGAGCACCCCTATCCCCGGGCGGTTCATGTTGATGGACCACGCGATGAGCCGCGCGATGAAGGGGTCCATGGGATACCTCGAGGCGACCGGTCCAGCAGCACCGCAGTTGATGCACGAAGGACCCGCCGATCCGGGATCGCAAGGCAAGGAATCAGCGCCATCACTAACGAGCGGACACGAATGACTCCATCGAATCAGTTTTTCTTAATAACGAAAAGACTTAATGCAAGGAAGGAGACCTTATGACGAGCAAAACATTGGCTGGCAGCTTCACGACAGCCTGCATCCTCCTGCTTACGACCTACGTATACGCCGCACCAGGCAACTCTACTTATGCAAGCTCCGCGGCGGTGAAGGGTCCGGCTGTGACCGTATACATGCAAGGCGACAGCATGCGCTTCAGTCCCGCAACAGTTACCATTCATCGTGGCCAGACGGTCGAATGGCAAAATCTGTCTTCGACCCAAACGCACAATGTGGTGGACGACCCGAGTCTGGTAACCAATCCCGCGGATGCGAAGTTACCGAAAGGAACAAAGCCTTTCTCCTCCGCACTGCTGCGTGAAGGATCAACGTATGAACATACCTTCACGATTCCAGGCACATACAGATATGCCTGCACCCCCCATGAAATCGATCGCATGGTTGGGACAGTGATCGTGAAGTGAGGGCAGCCGGCATTGCTTGAGGTGCGTCTTCCCTGCGGCGTGGGGTAGCCGCAGGGGTGCACATCTCCAATCTGTTGGGAGAGGAATGTAGATGATCACGGATAGCACCACTTATGTAGCGAACTTGATTGGTCATGAAGATGTCGCCGACGGCACCAAGGCCTTTTCCTTCCGAAGACCTGCCGGGTTTCAGTTCAGGGCAGGGCAATACATAGACCTGACCTTGTTGGATCCGTCGCAAACAGACGCCAAAGGCAATACTCGTACATTTTCCCTGGTAAATCCCCCTTCCGCCAACACGCTGATGATTGCCACTCGCATACGCGACACTGCATTCAAGCGTGTTCTGGCATCTCTTCCGTTAGGATCGTACGTGAACATCAAGGGCCCGATGGGCTCTTTCTGTTTGCAGAGGGACGCATCACTTCCAACCATCCTGTTGGCCGGAGGCATTGGCATCACGCCGTTCATGAGCATCATCGCCGATGCAACGGACAGGAAACTGTCGCATGAATTGTTCTTGTTCTACTCCAACCGGCAGCCGAAGGATGCACCATTCCTCGACCAGTTGCGGCATTTGGTCTCGGTCGACCAGCACTTTCACTTTGTGCCTACGATGACAGAGACTGGGGACTCGAATGTTTGGAAAGGCGAAACCGCTCGCCTCTCGCCTGATCTGATAAGCCGGCATATGCCTGAGTTTCTGCAGGCTCACTATTTCATCGCCGGACCGCCTGCCATGGTGGCCGGGGTGAGTGAGTCCTTGTTGGAAGCAGGCGTAGCGGAAGACAACTTATGCGCCGACGAGTTCTTTGGTTATTAAGAACGACCGAACTGGGCGACGATACCAGTGCTCCTGAACCCAGAGCACTGCAGCCTGAAAGGGGATTTGAATCCGAGTGCTCACTCACTTTTGAAAGAGATCGAGTATCGCCTTTTTCATCACCTGGCCATAAAGGATGGAGATTGAGGTGGTCAGGGGAATACCCTTGGGGCAGATGCGAACGCAATTCTGGGCATAGCTGCACTCGTGTATTCCGCGATCGCCCATCATGGCTTCCAGTCGTTCCGCTTTCAGTGCCCTCCCCGTCGGATGCAGATTAAAGAGACGGACCTGATTAATAATGGCTGCTCCCACGAAGCGCGTTTCTTCTGTCATCTGAGGACATACTTCCAGACACAAGCAGCACGAAATGCAACGAGAAAGCGGATAGGCTTGCTCCTGCATCGCAGGGCTTATACGGGGCCCGGGGCCCAGATCGTAGGTGCCGTCAACCGGGACCCACGCCTTCACTCGCTTGAGGTTCTCAAAGAGCACGCTTCGGTCAACCATGAGATCGCGCACGACCGGAAAGCGGGACAGCGGCTCAAGCCGGACCGTCTCCCCAGGCGTTCGCAACAAGTGTGAGCACGCCATCGCGGCTTTTCCATTGATCAGCATGGCGCATGAACCACACACTTCCTCCAGGCAGTTCGATTCGTACACGATCGGCGCTGTCGCCTCTCCGGAATGTGTTACAGGATTTGCGGCGATGTCCATCAGGGCCGAGATGATGTTCATTCCCCGACGCCAGCGCACGTCAAAATCTTCCCAGTAGGGCCGCGAATCGGGCGTCGCCTGCCGCTTAATCGAGAGGTGTACCCTTGGCTCCGGCATTTGTCCTGCCTGGATGTGCGTTCCATCAACCACATTAGTCACACTCGTCATTTTCGGCCATCGGATGGTTGAAAAACCCCTCCTACTTCGTCTCTGCTACATGCGAATGTGGCCAGCAGATGGTTAGCAGAAAGGCACTCTCCGCTAGCGCCTCAACATCGTGAGGAATGCCACAGTCGAGAACCAGTAAATCACCCGCAGCCATTTCCGCTTTTTGTGCACTGGGAAGATGTATGCGAAGTTTTCCTGCCAGGCACTGAATCGAAATCCTGCCCTCGGCCCGATGTTGATCCATGCGGGTATTTGCCTTCATTGAAACCAGCACGATTCGAAGTCCGCATATTTTGCCAGGGTCTTTGAACTCCGGCCGCTGGTCAGGTGCCAAGCCCCAGAATGATGAAGCTGTTCCAATTCTGTAGCCACATTGAACTGGATGGTTGGCTCTGCCAAGTGGGGGAGTCTGGTCAAGCTGGCGCGGTATTCATCGGAATGGCAGTTCTCGTCGAGTGCACTCATCCGCTGACCTCCAACTCGAAAACTCTACCGACCGCTTCTCCCATACGAACGGGTTGCATCACAAACATTACGCTGCTCAGCCGGGGTGCGAGATTTCGCAAATGGAGCAAACATAACTGCGCTGGTGACAGTTGTACGCTGCTATCCAACTCGCACTTGGGTGTAAGATTCCTGACTATCAACTTGGGGTGGCCACACGCAGCAACAGCATTTGATAAGCGGATGAGGAGGAGCGCGAACTAATGGCACTCGAACCAAGACGCCAGTTACTTATCTCGCACGGGTGGGTCCAGGCAGTCGCAATCGTCATGATTTTCGGCTTCACCGTGATGGGGATGTTGGCGTATCGCACCTACACGGGCGAACCGCCGATTCCGGCACGGGTCAGCGATGATTCTGGGCATGTTCTGTTCACCCGCGGCGACATCCTTGCTGGACAGGCAGTGTTTCTCCGCAACGGTCTGATGGAGTACGGTTCGATCTTTGGGCACGGTGCGTATCTAGGGCCGGACTTCACTGCCGATTACCTGCATCGTGCGGCGCTCAGCGTGATGGAGTTTTACGGAGGAGAATCCTCAGACCGCGCCAAGCTGCAAACGGTTGCCGACTTCAAGAATAATCGATACGACAGCTCGGCCAACACTTTGATCTACACGCCCGCGCAGGCACACGCTTTCGAGCAGCTGCGCGGCTATTACGGTGAGTTTTTCGGCGAGCCAACTACCAAGTATGGTCTTCGGCCCAATGCCATTCGGGACCCTGAGCACATTCGCCAACTGACCGCGTTCTTCAGTTGGTCGGCTTGGGCTTCAGCGGCCCTCAGGCCGGGCGAGCAATACTCCTATACCAATAACTGGCCGCCCGAGCCTCTCGTCGAGAATCGCGCGACTGCCGATGCCATTGTTTGGAGTGTGCTGTCGCTTATCGCACTGCTCGGCGGAATTGGCCTGCTGTTCGCCGCGTTTGGTCGCTGGAACTTTTTAGGTTGGCATGGCCGTGAACAGCAGACAGTCTCATTTCGTCCCCCGAACCAGGTTCTGTTGACGCCGGCGCAAAGGGCTTGTGCTTGGTTCTTTCTCGTCATGGGGCTGCTCTTTCTGCTGCAGACACTTGCAGGGGGCGCTTCCCAACACTATCGCGCGGAGATCTCCAACTTCTTCGGAATCGACCTTGCGCGTCTTTTGCCATTCAACATCGCTCGCACCTGGCACTTGCAGCTCGCAATCTTCTGGGTGTCGACCTCTTACCTTGCCGCTGGGATCTTCCTGGCGCCGATGATTGCCGGCCGCGAACCGCGAGGCCAACACGTTCTCGCGTATAGTTTGTTGGGCGCTTTGGTGATTGTGGTCTTTGGAAGCTTGTTTGGCGAGTATGCCGGAATCGAAGGCTGGTTTCGGAATGCCTGGCTCTGGTTTGGCAACCAGGGTTTTGAGTACCTCGATTTGGGGCGATTCTGGCAGATTCTGCTTACGGTTGGGCTTCTCTTCTGGGTGACGATCCTCTTTCGTGGGCTTCGCGGACAACTGCACAGCGACCACATGGGCAATATGCCCTGGCTCTTCTTCTTTTCGGCGTTGTCGATCCCCGCCTTTTATGGGGTTGGTCTGCTCGCACATCCCGGTTCGCACTTTACGACAACTGATTTCTGGCGCTTCTGGGTGGTGCACCTCTGGGTTGAGGATTTCCTGGAGCTCTTCACCACGATCATGGTCGCCTACGTGTTCGTGCTACTCGGTGTGGTACATGAGCGGGTCGCGTTAACCATGATCTATCTCGATATGTTGCTGTATTCAGCGGGCGGCGTGATCGGCACCATGCATCACGTGTACTTTTCAGGCGAGCCTTCCATTCACATGGCTTTGGGCGCCTTCTTCTCCGCTGCTGAGGTGATTCCGCTCACGCTGTTGACGCTGGAGGCATGGAGCTTCCTGCAGCTCGGGACTCAGCAGGAGACCAGATCAAAGACACCATTTCCACACTATTGGGCCGTGATGTTCCTGGCTGCGGTGGGTTTCTGGAATTTCCTTGGTGCCGGGATCTTTGGCTTCCTGATCAATCTTCCTATTGTCTCGTACTACGAAATCGGTACCGCGCTGACGCCTAACCACGGGCATGCCGCGATGATGGGTGTGTACGGCATGCTGTCCGTTGGGTTGGCCCTATTCTGCTTGCGTTACATCATTCCCGAAGAGCGTTGGTCAGATCGAGCTGCCAAGATCAGCTTCTGGTCATTGAATCTCGGCTTGGCATGGATGGTTTTCGCCACGCTATTTCCGTTGGGAGTGTTGCAACTTTATCATTCCATCGCCTACGGATACTACGATGCTCGTAGCTTGAAATTCGCCGGCAACCCAACCAATTCGCTCATTGAGTGGCTAAGACTTCCTGGCGACACCGTATTCATTCTCGGCGGGACCCTGCCAGTTCTTTATCTCTGCTGGCTGGGAGTTCGTCATATGAGGACACAGAGTACGGTCGAGGAGCCAAGAGACATTCTGTTTACTGAGTTAGTGAGCGGAACAGGAGGACGTTAGCCATGCGCGGTTCCGATGTTGAAGTGCTCTTGGGGGCGGGCTACGCGATCTTCCTCGCGCTGATGGCAGCAGCCCTCGAACTCCTCGCGCGTCATTCGCATCAACGAACGCAGAGGGCCCGCACGATTGGATTCTCTTACCACTCAGACCTGGATGTTTGGCAATGCCCGAATGGCAAGCAGCTTTACCGGGCTGAGGCAATACGGGAATCGACGGTTGTGCGATATCGGGCTTTGGCGCATCAGTGTAATAGCTGCCCAATTAAGCACCGGTGCACCGACTCGGATGAAGGCCGAGTTATTGAGGTGCAACGTGACTCGTGGTTACAGTCCGAGCTCCGCAACTTTCATCGCGGCCTCTCGCTGACTCTGTTACTCCTCGCCGACCTGATTCTCGTGTTCGCGATCCTGCGACAGAACGATACGCGCGACCAGTTGCTTCTCGCCCTGCCCTTACTCTGCATTACAGGTGCGGGCCTTCGATTATCGTCAACATTCTTTCGACCGGGCAAGACGAGCACTTGGACGAATGGCGCAGCACCGCCACCCGGAGCTGTCGCAATTGGATCCGCCGATTCTCGACAATAATTCCGCAGGTTATTGCCGCTACGAAGACGCCGAAGACACTGAGGTGTCGAACATCCTGATGCTGGTGTCTAGGGCCGTTCTGCTGACAATCGTGGCTGTTAACGGTATCCATAGAAGCTTAGCTGAGCGATCAACCCCAAAACGCTGGTGCGCGCCGTCGGCTCTGCGCTCGTTTGGGGAGCAACGCCGGCATGCTTCAGCATCGACGGCAGCTGAGCGCTGCAACCGATCTCTCGTCTTACAACACTCGCAGGGAGATCTGTTTTTGCCTTAATAGCGGCGGTACTTCGGTTGGTGCGTAGTCTTTCGGAATATAGGAACAGCAAGGCTCCTCGGCCAGCGGGTCTCCTGTCAGTGCGTAAGCGCGGGCGCGCGACCCGCCGCAGACGTGTCTGAACTCGCAGGCGCCGCACTTGCCACCCAATTGCTCAGGATCTCTCAGCTGCTGGAAGATTGGCGATTCACGGTAGATGGTACTAAGGGACTCTGTCCTCACGTTGCCAGCCGAAAATGGCAGAAACCCACTGGGGAATACCTCTCCGAGATGCGAGACGAAGACAAATCCTTTGACATCGTTCAATCCCCGAGCTCGGCCAATCGTGTCTTGCACTTTTTCCGCTGTACTGGCGACCGATGGCTTCCCGGATCGATGTTGTGCGACCTGTTGCTGCAACACATAGCGCCGGTAATGCTGCGCTTCCGTGGTCTTGATGTGAAATCGGGCGCGCCGTGACAGCTTGTACAGCTTGGCGAAGGCGGCTTCAAATCCGTCCGCCGATAACAAGTCGTCAATTTGCCGCGCCCGGTGGGAACAAGGAAAAAGACGCTCCAGAGCACGATTTTCTTGGTCTCCATCAACGCCGCAATTTGGTCGAAGTCTGCGACATTCGTGCGGCTGAAGGTTGTGTTGATCTGCACCGGCAGGCCGACTTCGTTT